>ENA-OQCO01000172-OQCO01000172.1-human-gut-metagenome-genome-assembly--contig:-NODE-172-length-38217-cov-5.263665_pt1 | contig 38217 bp, 40 predicted proteins | sample MGYA00242500_ERZ504582 | MGnify/ENA primary metagenome ERZ504582 (study PRJEB26092, sample SAMD00036346) | human gut metagenome | host: Homo sapiens | study: EMG produced TPA metagenomics assembly of... | reverse complement strand
TTTTTATTGGAGAACTTTGTGAGCCGGGGCATGGTGGTTGACTTCGCCGTACACCAGCCAGACCGGGAGGACGGCGGCATACCAAACCCGCATTTTCATGTGCTTTGCCCTATCCGCCCCATCGAGCAGGACGGCAAATGGGGCTAAAGCAACGCCGGATGTATGAGCTGGACGAGGACGGCAACCGTATCCGAGACGCAGACGGAAAGTTTGTGTTCAACGCCGTTCCCACTACCGACTGGGGCAGTCCCGAAACGCTGGAATACTGGCGGCAGACATGGGCGGAGCTATGCAACGCCAAGTTTGCGGAAAAGGGGCTTGACGTTCGTATCGACCACCGAAGCTATGAGCGTCAGGGCGTGGAGCTTCTTCCCACCGTCCACGAGGGCGCAACCGTCCGGGCAATGGAGAAGAAAGGCATACGCACCGAGAAGGGCGAGTTCAACCGCTGGATCAAGGCAACCAATGCCGTTATCCGGGACATCAAGAAGAAAATCGCTCTCCTGTTCGATTGGATTGCCGAAGCAAAAGCAGAGCTTGCCAAGCCGCAGGCACCCGACCTTGTTTCTCTGCTGAACGCCTATTACACCCAGCGCAGAGCCGGGGCGTATTCGCAAAAAGGCAAGGTCAGCAACCTAAAGGAGATGAACGAGACTTTCAATTATCTCCGGGCAAACGGCATTTACTCCCTTGAAGATTTGGAAAGCCGTGTCAGCGAACACAGTGCTGCCACAGAGAGCTTGAAGAAAACGCTGGACGAACAGACCGCCCGAATGAAAGCAATTAAGCAGCTCTATGACAGCTCCGCTGCTTTCCAGAGCTTGAAGCCTGTCTATGACGGCTTGCAGAAAATCAAGTTTGAGAAGCCCAGAGCCAAGTACAAGGCAGAGCATGAAGCGGAACTCAAACAGTTCTACGCCGCCAGACGAAAGCTGACCGGGGAGTTCCCGGACGGCAAGGTGGATATGAAAAAGCTGACCGAAGAGTATGACGAGCTGGAACAGGCGCACAACACCACCTATGGCGAGTTTAAGACCGTCAGAGACGATTTACACCGTCTTTGGAAGGTCAAGTCATGTGTAGATACTGCCGCCCGATTTAACGAGCGTACAGAGGAACAAATGCTCCAAAATCGACCCCAAACACGACACAAAAAGGAGGATATGACACGATGAAAAAATACGACTGGAAGAACGAGTACAACCCCATCCGCAGAACGGCAAAACGCCTTTTGAGCGGAGAAGCTTTGACCGATGGCAGACCGCTTTCCGACCTGATCGAGCTGGACGAACACACCCGGAAATGCCTTGCCTTTGAAGCCACCCTCACCGACCGCCAGATTGATATGTTGCAGGAGCTGGGCTATCTGCCTGTTATCATGAGACAGTACGGCGAGGAATGTGCGAACTGCCCCTACACGCTGGACGAACGTGAACACGGCGTTTGCAAATACTGCCCGAAGCTGAAATGAGGTATTTTCCATGACCTATACCCAAGCGCAGATCGACCGGGCGAATCAGACCGACCTTGCTTCCTTTCTGCAAGCGCAGGGCGAAAAGCTGACAAGGAGCGGACGAGAATACCGCTGGAAGGAACACGACAGCCTTACCCTCCGTGAAAACAAGTGGTTCCGCCACAGTCGGAGCAAAGGCGGCTATCCCATCGACTTTGTGATGGAGTTTTACGGCAAGTCCTTTCCCGAAGCAGTCCGGCTTCTCACAGGCGAAAGCGGCGAGGGACAGAGCGAAGCCGGCACAGCACCGCCCACAGAGTTTCGCTTGCCCCTGCACGGCAAGACCAACGACAGAGCAATTCAATATCTTTGTGAAAGCCGGGGGATCAGCAAACAGCTTGCCCAGGCTTTTCTTCTTTCCGGGGATATTTACGAGGACGCGAAGCGGCGCAGCGTGGTGTTCGTGGGCAGGGACAGAAGCGGTATACGAGGTACGCCCATGTGCGTGGAACGCAGGACAATTTCAGACAGGACGTTGCCGGTTCGGACAAGAGCTATCCATTCCGCTACGAGGGCAAGGGCGACCAGCTCTTTGTCTTTGAAGCACCCATCGACCTGTTATCCTTCCTCTGTCTCTATCCGCAGGACTGGCGGAGCCGGAGCTACATCGCCTTGGGCGGCGTGTCCGGCAAAGCCCTTGACCGCTTTCTTGCTGAACGCCGGGATATTCGAAAGGTGTTCCTATGCCTTGACAGCGACGCCGCAGGAAATGAAGCCTGTACCCGGCTTTTGCAGGAGATTCCCGCAGGGATCGCCGTCATGCGGCTTGTCCCGGCAATGAAGGACTGGAACGATGTTCTACGACAGCAAGGGGACATTCCGAGCCGCAAGTTCATTGCCGAGACGATACCCATGAGGGAGCTTCCCGAAGCGCAGCCCGTCCCCATGCTCCGTATGGCGGATATAGAGCTGACGGCGGTTGACTGGCTGTGGTTTCCCTATATCCCGTTCGGCAAGCTGACCATCATTCAGGGCAATCCCGGCGAGGGCAAGACCTATTTCGCCATGCGCCTTGCGGCGGCTTGCACCAACCGAAAGCCCTTGCCCGGTATGGAAACCCTTGAACCGTTCAATATCATTTACCAGACTGCCGAGGACGGTCTGGGTGATACGGTCAAGCCCCGACTGATGGAAGCAGACGCAGACCTTGAAAAAGTGCTTGTCATTGACGATAGAGACACACCACTGACCCTTGCCGATGAACGCATCGCAAGGGCAATCCGGGAAAACAACGCAAGGCTGGTTATCATTGACCCGGTACAGGCGTTTCTGGGCGCAGATGTGGACATGAACCGGGCAAACGAGGTGCGCCCGATATTCCGCAGTCTGGGAGACATTGCACAGGCTACCGGGTGCGCTATCGTGCTGATCGGACACCTCAACAAAGCCGCAGGAACGCAAAGCACCTACCGGGGATTAGGGTCTATCGACATTACGGCGGCAGTCCGCAGTCTGCTCTTTATCGGCAAGCTGAAGGACAGCCCCACAACAAGGGTACTTATCCATGAGAAAAGCTCCCTTGCGCCGCCCGGACAGTCCCTTGCCTTTTCTCTGGGAGACGAGAAAGGTTTTGAATGGATAGGAGCTTATGACATTACCGCCGATGAACTGCTTGCCGGAACGGACACAGCCAAGACGGAAAGCAAGACCGCACAAGCGCAAATGCTCATTCTGGAACTGCTGGCAGATGGAAAGCGTATGCCAAGTGCAGAGCTGGAAAAGACGGTCAATGAGCGTGGGATTTCCTCACGCACCATGAGAACGGCAAAGAGCCGTATCGGGGACAGGCTTGTGACCGAGAAAGACGGCACAGCATGGGTCTGCTATCTCCGAGACTGACAACAGGAACACGGCAAGCGTGGCAAAGACGGCAAGGTTTTTATAGATACCTTAATGTTGCCGCCTTGCCTTGTTCCCTCATACCGACACCGCCCGATGATGAACAGTCACCGGGCATTTTTCATTTACAGGAGGATTTTGAATGAACAATACCGCAACCAACAGCACCACTTGCCCGACTGTCAGAAAGCAGATTGGCAAGACCACCTATATCGTCCGTGTCCATTTCAGCGAGACCGCCAAGGAGACGATGGAGGACAAAATCAAGCGTATGCTCCGTGAAGAAGTCCGCAAAATGTGACTTCTTTTTGAATTTGATGAAAAAGTCCTTGACTTTTCGTCTCTGGCAAGACCGCTAAGTCGATTTTGATTTCCTGCGGCGCTCGTCTGGCTCCTTTTGATATTCAGGAGGTCAGAGATGTGACTGCCTATGACGAGTTGCAGTTGGATACTCTCGGAGATAAGAAAACGGCGCTCTTTCTGATTATGTCAGATACGGATGCGACGTTTAATTTTTTGATCTCCATGATTTACACACAGCTGTTCAACTTGTTGTGCGAGAAAGCAGATGATGTGTACGGCGGCAGACTGCCGGTTCATGTGCGCTGCTTGATTGATGAGATGGCAAACATCGGTCAGATTCCCAATCTGGAAAAACTGGTAGCGACAATCCGAAGCCGTGAAATATCGGCTTGCCTTGTTCTCCAGGCACAATCACAGCTGAAAGCCATTTATAAAGACAATGCCGATACCATCATCGGCAACATGGATTCCCGAATTTTCCTGGGTGGTTCTGAGCCAACCACGCTCAAAGAACTGAATCAGGCATTGGGAAAAGAAACTATCGACACCTACAACACCTCCAACACCAGAGGTAACAGCCCGTCTTACGGCTTGAATTATCAGAAGTTAGGCAAAGACCTTGCGAGCGTAGATGAGCTTGCGGTTCTGGATGGCAGCAAGTGTATTTTGCAGTTGCGTGGTGTCAGACCGTTTCTTTCTGACAAGTACGATCTGACGCAGCACCCCAATTATAAGTACACATCAGACTTTGATAAGAGAAATGAGTTCAACATTGAGCAGTTTCTGAGTCGAAGGTTGAAGCTCAAGGCAGGTGATGAGTTTGTGGTAGTCGATGCGGATTAAGGAGGTTTCTGTTTGGAAAATCTGAAAACGGTATCTGCCCTGGTTAAGAACATCTTGGAACACGACCACAAGGCAAGAAATACCGACAATCATTTGTACCTGATGGTACTGGAACACTATTCCGGTCTGCGTGGCATCGACATTCATGCCATGACGGTTCCTGTGTTTTTGAAGGAACTGGATAGACGCAGCTTTCCGGGGTTTGAAACTGTCCGCAGAAGCAGACAGAAAGTGCAGGCAACCTACCCTGACCTTGCTCCCAGTGAAGCCGTAGGCAAGCGCAGAGCAAAAAATGAGGTTGTATATCGAGAATTTGCAGAAAGCGAGGTGTAAAAAAAATGACTTGGTGGATCACGGATACCTCTATTGGGCAGCGATTGAAGTTCGTTAGACGATTTCGCCGCCTTACCCAGAAAGAGCTTGGACTCCTGATGGGGTATTCCGAGAAAACAGCGGATGTCCGTATTGCTCAGTATGAGAAAAACGCTCGAACCCCTAATGCAGAAACCACAGCGAAACTCGCAGAGGTTCTGAAGGTTTCACCTGTCGTTTTTTCACCGACAATCTGTGCTTCTCGTGAAGATTTGTTGCAGTCAATGTATTGGCTGTTTCTTATGAAAGGTGGTGGTGATATATATGATTGTGAAACTGAATATGCAAGAAGCAGAATGGAACAGAAACTTGGCGTGATAACCGTCGAGGAGTTCCTTGAAAAGATTCTCGTAAACTAAGCCTTCCGTCCGGTTTTGATGCCGGTAGTACGGAGGGCTTTTTCTATTCTCAAAACAATTTCAAATTTTAGGAGGAAAATATTATGGCATTTTTCAATAGCGCAGTAACCGTTCTTCAGACTCTCGTTATCGCTCTGGGCGCAGGTCTTGGCATCTGGGGTGCAATCAATCTGCTTGAGGGCTACGGCAACGATAACCCCGGCGCAAAGTCCCAGGGCATGAAGCAGCTCATGGCTGGCGGCGGTGTTGCCCTCATCGGCACCACCCTTGTACCTCTGCTCTCCGGACTGTTCGGTTAATCACAAAACAAGGAGGTAATCGCCTTTGGACAGCATACTCCAACAGATCACAGACTGGCTGAAAGAAATGCTCGTTTCAGCTATTATGGGAAATCTGTCGGGGATGTTTGAGTCCGTCAACAACCAGGTTGGCGAGATAGCAACCTCCGTTGGCATGACCCCGGCGAATTTTTCGCCGGGTGTCTTTGCATGGTACGAAACATCTCCGAGTCAGTGATTATCCCAATCGCAGGCTTGATTCTGACCTTCATTGCCTGTTATGAGCTAATTCAGATGATTATTGACCACAACAATCTGGCAAATTTTGAAACCTGGATCTTCTTCAAATGGGTGTTCAAGACTTTTGTTGCGGTCATGTTAATCACAAACACATTCAATATCACGATGGCTGTGTTTGATGTGACACAGCACGTTATAAACGCAAGCGCCGGTATCATATCCGGAAATACTGCCATAGATGCTTCGGCATTGGAAACAATGGAAGAAACGCTGATGGCAATGGATTTGGGTCCTTTGCTCGGCTTGTTCCTGCAATCCTTTATCGTGCAGGTCACGATGTCCGCTTTGGCAATCATCATCTTTGTGATCGTCTACGGTCGAATGATTGAAATTTATCTGATGGTCAGCCTTGCCCCGATTCCGCTTTCCACTTTTGGAAACAGAGAACAGAGCAATATCGGACAGAATTATCTGCGTTCGCTGTTTGCAATCGGATTCCAGGGATTCCTGATTATGATCTGCGTGGGCATTTATGCGGTGCTGATTCAGTCTATCGCATTCAGTGATGACATCATCGGTTCTATCTGGGGTGTTATGGGCTACACCGTCCTTTTGTGCTTCACCCTGTTTAAGACTGGTTCGCTTGCGAAGGGTGTATTCAGCGCTCACTAAGGGAAGGAGGAAATTGTTTGGCAGCGTATATTCCCGTACCTCGTGACCTGACGAGGGTAAAAACAAAAGTGTTCTTCAATCTGACGAAACGGCAGTTACTTTGCTTTGGTGCGGCGGCGCTCATCGGAGTGCCGATTTTCTTTCTGGTCAAAGCAACCGGAAATGTGAGCCTTGCAGCACTGTCCATGATGATCGTCATGTTACCGTTGTTCTTTCTGGCAATGTATGAAAAGGATAGTCAGCCGTTGGAAGTGGTTGTAGAACACTTCATTCAGACCAAATTCGTTCGTCCCAAGGTTCGCCCTTATCAGACGGACAACTATTATGACGCTTTGATGCGTCAGTACAAACTGGAAAAGGAGGTTGAACGAATTGTTTTTCAAAAAGAAGCCACAGGCAAGAAACATCAAAATGCCTGCAAATCTGAATCGGAAGCAGCAGCGAGAAATTAAAGCTGTTGTGGAACGGGCAAAGAAGGACAACGGTATTCCGCAGACTGCACAGCAGTCCATTCCCTTTCAGAGAATGTTCCCGGATGGCATCTGCCGTGTCACTGACAGTTATTACACCAAGACCATTCAGTTTCAGGACATCAACTATCAGCTGGCACAGCAGGAAGATAAGACTGCCATCTTCGATGAGTGGTGCAGTTTCCTGAATTTCTTTGACAGCTCCATTCACTTTGAGCTTTCCTTTATGAACCTGAGTACCGATGCTGAAAGCTTTGAAAAGAGTATCCGTATCCCGTTCAAGAAGGACAGCTTCAATCCCGTCCGTGCCGAGTATAGCCAGATGCTGAAAAAGCAGTTGGCGCAGGGCAACAACGGCTTGACCAAAACCAAGTACCTGACATTCGGCATTGAAGCCGAATCCATGCGGCAGGCAAAGCCGAGACTCAACCATATCGAAAACGATCTGCTCAATAACTTTCGGCGTTTGGGTGTCATTGCCACTACCATGAACGGCAAAGAGCGGCTGCATCTGATGCACTCTATGTTCCACATGGGTGATAATGATAAGTTCTTCTTCGATTGGAAGTATCTTGTGGAATCCGGGCTGTCCGTAAAGGACTTCATTGCTCCGACGGCGTTTGCCTTTAAGACCAACCGCACCTTCCAGATGGGCAGTATCTTCGGTTCGATGTCTTATCTGGCAATTACGGCATCAGACCTGTCTGATCGTATGCTGGCGGATTTTCTGGATATGGAATCCACGCAGATCGTGACCATGCACATCCAGTCGGTTGACCAGACTGCGGCGATTAAGACCATCAAGAGAATCATCACCGAGCTTGACCGTTCCAAAATCGAGGAACAGAAAAAGGCTGTGCGTTCTGGCTATGACATGGACATCATCCCATCTGACCTTGCTACCTATGGTAAAGATGCGAAGTCACTTCTGAAAGAATTGCAGAGCCAGAATGAGCGAATGTTCATGGTGACATTTCTGGTGCTGAACACCGGGCGCACCGAGCAGGAACTGGAGAACAATGTGTTCCAGGCACAGAGCATCGCCCAGAAGCATAACTGCAATCTGCGTCGTTTGGATTTTCAGCAGGAATCCGGACTGATGAGCAGCCTGCCTTTGGCACAAAACCTGATTGAGATTCGTCGTGGCCTGACTACCAGTTCCACGGCTATTTTTGTGCCTTTCACCACGCAGGAGCTGTTCCAGAATGGTGGAGAAACGCTCTATTACGGGCTGAATGCTCTGTCGAACAACCTTATCATGGTGGACAGAAAGAAGCTCAAGAACCCCAACGGACTGATTCTGGGTACTCCCGGTTCCGGTAAATCCTTTTCCGCAAAGCGTGAAATCACCAATGCGTTCCTGGTTACGGATGACGATATTATCATCTGCGACCCCGAAGCGGAATATGCGGCTCTGGTTCACAAGTTCAATGGTCAGGTGGTAAAAATCAGCTCCTCCAGTACCAACTATATCAACCCTATGGACATCAACCTGAACTACTCTGAGGATGACAACCCGGTAGCACTGAAAGCTGATTTTATCCTGTCCCTCTGTGAGTTGATTATGGGCAGTAAGGATGGCTTGCAGCCTATCGAAAAGACGGTTATCGACCGTTGTGTGCATCAGATTTACCAGAGATATTTCGACAATCCTGCCCCTGAGAATATGCCGATCCTTGAGGATTTGTATGATGCCCTTCTGAAACAGGACGAAAAGGAAGCCCACCATGTAGCGACCGCCTTGGAAATCTATGTTAAGGGTTCTCTGAAACTGTTTAACAACAGAACCAATGTGGATATTCAGAATCGTCTGGTGTGCTTCGACATTAAGGAGCTGGGCAATCAGCTGAAAAAAATCGGTATGCTGATCGTTCAGGATCAGGTCTGGGGGCGTGTAACTGCCAACCGTTCTGCCGGTAAATCGACCAGATATTATATTGACGAGTTCCATCTGCTTCTGAAGGAAGAACAGACGGCAACCTATTCCGTAGAAATCTGGAAGCGATTCCGTAAATGGGGCGGCTTGCCGACCGGTATTACTCAGAATGTCAAAGACCTGCTTCGTTCCCCGGAGATTGCCAACATCCTCGAAAACTCTGATTTCATCTATATGCTGAATCAGGCAAGCGATGACCGAAGTATTCTGGCACAGCGGTTGAACATTTCGCCGCATCAGCTGTCCTATGTAACCAACTCCGGTGAGGGCGAAGGACTTCTGTTCTATGGCAATGTGATTCTGCCGTTCATTGACCGATTCCCGACAGATCTGGAACTGTATCGCATTATGACCACGAAGTTAAACGAGGTGGCACAGGAAAAGGAGGCGTAATGTATGGCGAAAAGACCTACACGACTCCGTTTTACCGAAGATGACCTTGCAGATTCTCATGTGAAGAAAGCTGCCGACCGTGCAGATAAGGCGGTTGATAGGGCTGAAAAAGCGGCAGACAAATTGGCTTCTAAAAAGGCAAAGCCGAAGCTAAAGCTGGAAACAGATGCAGCCGGTTCCCGTAAAGCAAAGCTCCGTTTTGAAAAAGCGGAGTTTACGGAAATCGAGCGCCCATCTGTGGCAAAGCACATGGCAAGCCGTGGTGCCGCAGTCACGCTCACATCCAAAGCACATCGGGCGGTGTCAGAATATGAGGATGATAATATCGGCGTTCAGGCTGTGCAGGAAACGACCAAGGCTGTTGAATCCACTGTCTATACCGTCGATCATGCCGTTTACAGTCACAAGCTGAAAGCCTACGACAAGGCGGAAAAGCTGGTTGAGAAGTCAGATAAAGCAAATGTAAATGCCCTGTATGAGAAGTTCAAAAAGGACAACCCCGATGCCGGTTCCAATCCCTTTTCCCGTTGGCAACAGAAAAGGGCAATCAAGAAAGAATATGCTGCCGCCAAAGCCGGTAAGAATACCGCTTCGACAACGGCTTCTGCATCTAAGGGTGCAGGCAAGGCAACGGGCAAAGCAGCTCAGGGAGCCAAGAACATCACAGAAAGAGTAACGGAGTTCTGCACCACACACTCTAAAACGATTCTGTTTGTTTTGATTGCCGGACTGCTTTTTATGATACTCTCAGGGATGTTCTCGTCTTGTTCGGCTATGTTCCAAGGCGGCACACAGATCATTCTGGGAACTTCTTTTACTGCAAAAGAGGAAGATATTATTGGTGCGGACAATGATTACAAGGCTTTGGAAGCTGCGCTCCGCAATAAAATCAATAATATCGAGCGTACTCATAGCGGATATGACGAGTACCGGTATGACCTTGATGAAATCAACCACAATCCTTATGAGCTGGCGGCGTATTTGACGGTGAAGTTTGAGGATTACACCAGAGATGAGGTGCAGGCTACCCTGCAATGGCTATTTGAGCAACAATATGAGCTGACCCTGACGGAAGTAGTAGAGATTCGTACACGAACAACATCTTCTACTGATCCCGAAACGGGAGAGACAACAACAGAGGAAGAAGATTACGAATATTATATTCTGAATGTGAAGCTCAGAAATAAGGGCTTGAACAGTGTGATTTCAAATTCCGGCTTGTCGGAAGATGATATGGAGCGATATAGAATTTTGCTTCAGACAAGGGGCAACAGACCGGATATTTTCGGAAATGACATTTACGCCACCCCTGGCGGCGAGTACACCGATTATGATATTCCGGGCGAAGCGCTGACAGACACAAGATTTGCCAATATGATTCGGGAAGCTGAAAAATATCTGGGATACCCGTATGTGTGGGGCGGCAGCAGCCCGTCTACCTCCTTTGACTGCTCCGGATTTGTTTCCTATGTAATCAATCACTGCGGAAACGGTTGGAGTGTTGGTCGTTTGACCGCAAACGGTTTGATGGGCGTATGCGACATTATCCCGAAAAGCTCTGCCAAACCGGGAGATTTGATTTTCTTCCAAGGCACTTATGATACCTCCGGTGCATCACACGTTGGTATCTATGTTGGCAATGGTATGATGATCCACTGCGGAAACCCCATTTCCTACGCTTCTATCGAATCGAATTACTGGCAACAGCATTTTTACTGCTTCGGCAGAATCAGAAACTAAAGGAGGGATGGCGATTGAGTGCCAAGTTAGACAGAATAGGTGCAGACCTTGAAAAAGCCCGTAAGAAACGGGCAGAATGGGATGCTAAGGTGAAAGACCTGGAACGCAGATACCGTGAGGAGGAAAATTCCGAAATCCATGAGATGGTTCATGCTGCGAACCTGAATCCCGAACAGCTTTCCGAGCTGCTCCGTATGTTTGCTGCGGATATGGCTCCGAAGCCTGATACGATCAATACTATGAATGAGGAGGAAACGCAGAATGAGATTTAAGAAAATTGGAGCCGCATTGCTGGCGTGTGCAATGTGTTTTGGCGTGTTTTCTACAACGGCATTTGCCTATGTAGATGAAAGCGTAGCGACTGAAGACCTGCGGTCGAAGAAAAAGTTCCCGAAACAGAGCCGGAGGAGCCGATGCTACCGCTTACTCCCGACGGCAATCTGACTTTGGTTGATGACGCTGGCTCGCCTACGAAAAGCGGAAAGCAGTTCATTACCGCTGTAACCAAAAACGGAAACTACTTCTATATCATCATTGACCGTGATGATAAGGGCGAGGAAACCGTGCATTTTCTGAATCAGGTGGATGAAGCCGACCTGCTCAAGCTGATGGACGAGGAAGAAGTTGCAGAGTTCACCAAGCCGGTTGAGGAAACAAAGCCGGAAGTAGTTGAAACAGTTCCTGAAATTACAGAACCGACACCGGAGGAAAAGCCGAAATCCACAAATATGCTCCCGGCGATTCTTACTCTGATTGTGCTTGCCTGTGGTGGTGGATTCTTCGTATTTAAGAAAGTCCAGGAAAAGAAGAAGGCACAGGAAGCGGCAAAGCCTGACCCAGATGCTGATTATGTGGACGATGACGAGGACTATGGGTACGATCCGGAGTTTGAGGACGACGATGAAGATAGCTCCGTCGATGAAGATGATAATGAACCTGTGTAAACAGGATAGGCTTGATGCCTGGGGCAGCCTTCGGGTTGCCTTTACATAGTTTCCGCTTTCAAAAATAAAAAAATTTGCGTTTTTGAAAGTGACATCTTGCATATACTATTAGCAGACAGTATAATAAGTACAGCGAAGCGGTTTCGAGAAATGAAAAAACTTCAATTTTTGAAAGCGGGTGACTATATGAAAACAATCACGAGAGCAAAATATCTCGATAGAATCATTGAACTGAATGGTACTCCTGACATCAAGATCATCACGGGCATTCGTCGATCTGGTAAGTCCAAATTGATGCAGGCGTATATTGCGTATCTGAAAAGCAATTTTGAAAACATCAATATTATCTTCATCGACTTCATGGATTTGGCGTATGAAGAAATCAAGGAATACCATGCCTTACACGCCTATGTGGAAGAACATTATCAGGAAGGAAAAACGAACTACCTGTTTGTAGACGAGGTTCAGATGTGTCCCAAGTTTGAGTTGGCAATCAATAGCCTGTACTCTAAGGGAAAATACGACATCTATGTAACAGGCTCTAATGCTTTCCTGTTGAGTGCAGATCTGGCAACTCTGTTTACCGGACGCTATATTGAAATTCATGTGTTTCCTTTCAGCTTCCAGGAATATTGCCAGTATTATGATGATATTAGTGACAAAGATAAGCTCTTTGATGAGTACGCTATCAAGGGCGGTTTAGCAGGTTCCTATGCTTATAGAACCGAAAAAGACAGAACAAACTATATCAAAGAGGTCTACGAAACGATTGTTACAAGGGATTTGGTACAGAAATATACTCTCCCGGACACTTTGGTTTTACAACGTCTGAGCGAGTTCCTTATGGATAATATCAGCAACCTGACTTCTCCGAATAAGGTCAGTCAGCTACTGACAGCAAATGAGACTCCAACCAATCATGTAACCGTCGGCAAGTACATTAAGTATTTGTGCAATGCTTTTGTATTTTATGATATTAAGAGATATGACATCCGAGGTAAGAAATACCTTGAAAGCTCTGAAAAGTTCTATTTGTGTGACAGCGGTATTCGATATGCAATACTGGGAAGCAGAAATATAGACTATGGCAGAGTATATGAAAACGTTGTTTGTATCGAGCTTCTTCGCCGTGGATATGATGTCTATGTCGGCAAGCTCTATCAAAAGGAAATCGACTTTGTTGCTCAGAGAGGTAGCGAAAAGATTTATATTCAGGTCAGCGACAACATTTCCGGGCAGGAAACATTTGAGAGAGAATGCTCTCCTCTGCTTCAGATTCGAGACGCTTATCCGAAAATGATTATTGCCAGAACCAAACATCCCCAATATAGCTATGAAGGAATCGAAATTCACGATATAGCCGATTGGTTGCTACAAGAATAAGCAAGGTGAAATATCTCCGTCATTCTCTTTTGAAATGATGGAGATATTTTTATTATGACGGAGATTGTAGAACAGAAAATTGTATCAGGTTGCAAAAATCCTTTCCGAACTTTTTACATAGCAGTCATGCACTACGGTGTGTGGCTGCTTATTTTTTTGTGAAAGGAGCAGATGCAAATGAAATTAGTTTTGGCTGAAAAGCCTTCGGTTGCACAGAGTATTGCCAAAGTGTTAGGTGCTGCCAAGCGTGAGGATGGCTACTTAGAGGGAAACGGATATGTGGTCAGCTGGTGTGTAGGGCATTTGGTGGAGCTGGCACAGCCGGAAGTCTATGATGCGAAGTACAGCAAATGGGCTTATGCAGACCTTCCTATCTTCCGATGGACTGGCAGTATGAGGTTCTGCCGGTACGAAAAAACAGTTTGGGATTCTGAAAAAGCTCATGGCCAGAGAAGATGTTGCGAGTCTTGTGTGTGCAACAGATGCCGGTCGTGAGGGCGAGCTGATCTTTCGGTTGGTGTACCACAAAGCCGGGTGCAGAAAGCCGTTTGAGCGGCTTTGGATTTCCTCGATGGAAGATGTAGCAATCAAGGAGGGCTTTGAAAATCTCAGGTCTGGAACGGAATATGATGCTTTGTATGAAGCAGCACTGTGTCGAGAACGAGCCGACTGGATTGTTGGTATTAACGCTACTCGACTTTTTTCGACCCTTTACGGGCAGACCCTGAATGTTGGTCGTGTTATGACCCCTACCCTTGCTATGGCTGTTATGCGAGAAGCTGCCATTTCCGCATTCAAGCCTGAACTGTTCTACACAGTTCAGATTGGATTGGATGGTTTTACGGCTGCAAGCGAACGCTTCAAAACCAAGGCAGCAGCCGAAGCTGTCAAACAAAGCTGTTCGGTGGCAATCGTTCAGAAAGCTGAATGTAAGGAGAAAACAGAAAAGCCGCCTGCGCTCTATGACCTGACCAGTTTACAGAGAGAAGCCAACCGTGTGCTTGGCTACACGGCACAGCAGACCTTGGACTACACGCAGAACCTCTATGAAAAGAAACTGGTCACTTATCCCCGTACCGACAGCAGGTTTCTGACGGAAGATATGGCACATAGCCTGACCGACCTCGTAAAGCTGGCTTTCCACACATTCCCCGTGAAGGATGTGGATAACATACCAGTTCATGCAGAGCAGGTTGTGAATAACAAAAAGGTCACAGATCACCATGCCATCATTCCGACCAGAGAATTGCAGAAATGCAATCTGAGCGAACTTCCCAAGGGTGAACTTGCAATTTTGCAACTGATCTCGAATCGGTTGTGCGTAGCTGTTGGCGATCCGCACCGATACGCAGAGACAGTTATTGAGCTGGACTGTGGCGGTACCGTGTTTTCCACCAAAGGCAAAACTGTTGTGCAGGATGGATGGAAAGCTCTGGTTCAGAAAAATGATTCGACAAAATCCGACGAAAACGTGCAGACACTCCCTTCTGTTTCCGTTGGTGACGAAATGACCGTCAGCGGCACGGAAATCAAGGAAGGGAAAACATCTCCCCCTAAACACTTTACCGAGGATACTCTGCTTTCTGCTATGGAAACTGCCGGTGCGGACGAAATGCCTGATGAGGTGGAGCGCAAAGGTTTGGGAACGCCTGCGACCCGTGCCGGTATCATTGAGAAGCTGGTTCGCATCGGTTTTCTGGAGCGTAAGGGTGATAAGAAAACCAAACACCTGATTCCGACCCACAAGGGTACGGCTCTGGTAACAGTCATGCCGGAACAGATTCAGTCCCCATCCATGACGGCGGATTGGGAAGAAAAATTGTTGCTCATTGAGAAAGGCGAATATGCCAGCGAGGACTTTATGGACGAGATCAAAGATGTGATTGCCGGTCTGATTCAGAACTATGAAGTAATCCGTGATTCCGAGGTTATGATGTCGAAAGAAGCCAATTCTATCGGCAAATGCCCGCTCTGCGGCAGTGCTGTAGAGGACAAAGCCAAGGCATTTTTCTGTTCCAACAGAGCTTGCAAATTTGCCCTCTGGAAAAACAATCGCTACTTTGCGAGCATCGGCAAGAGCATGACTTCTGCCACGGCGCAGAAATTGCTTGGTTCCGGCAAGGTAAAGCTCAAGAATTGCAAGTCCGAAAGAACGGGCAACACCTTTGATGCCACCGTCTTTATGGAGGTATCAGATGATGGCAAAACGAAGTTCAGTATGGAATTTGAAAATGGAGGAAAGCGCAAATGACAAATGAGTACAACCCGGATGGTAAGGAAATCCGATTTATCGACAGCCATTATAAGGATTTGTTTCATATCCCCGATGGCAGCTGTGTGCAGATTCACTACCCGGATGAAATGGTTGTGAAGCCCTGCACCTTCATTGACGAGTATCATACGCAGATCGGATACAATGTGTTTCATATCTGCCAGTTTGCAGAAATTATGGAGCGCAACGGCGCAAGCTATATGCCGGAGCCTGAGATTATGGGCGATGAAGCCGCATGGAAGGTCGGAAAGGATAGAATCCTTGCGGTGCAGACCTGCGAAGATGGTTACGACTACACCCTGTTGGATGAAAACTACAACGAGATTGATGGCGGTCAGGTTGATAACCCTGAACTGTCCATGCTCGAAGTCCGCCGGGATATTCTGGAATCCTTCGGGCTGGAGCGCCGGGAACTGCGGGCAATGTTCTATGAGGATGTCATGGAGCAGGCTTTTGAAGTCGGCAGACAGGCGGTGGTGGTCAATGACCCTATCGCTGAGCTTGCTTTTAAGCTCGACCGTTTTGCAGAGAACTTCGACCCCTATGAATATATGGATCAGGTCGATGATGTGCAGGCGCATATCCAAGAAATCAAGGCAGATCTTGCCGCTGGTAATACGGCTCCGTATCGTGAGTTCCTGAATACAGCCATTGAAGAAGCCCGTGAGGAAACTGCGGTTGAGGTTGCCAAAGTGCTGAAAAGTCAGCTGGATAAGCTCGACTCTCCGAAGCGTGAGTCGGTCATGGAAAAACTGGCACAGGCCGCAGAAAAAGCTGCGCCTGCCAGTCCCTCTCCCAAACGCAAAGAGCCTGAACGATAAGGAGGACACGGATATGAAAAACGAAAAATGGGATGATGTTCACGGAAATACCACCCCGGATGACAGAATGGTTGCTTTTCTGGAAAGCCCCACGGATTCCTATGCGATTCTTCAGCTGCGGGAAGATGTAGACGATAATATCCCGCTCATGTTTGCAAATTACAGCTACCTTCAGAAGAAAGAAATGGAGCCTGAGATTGACCGTTACGAGGTGGTCTATCATGGCTCCATTTCTATGTCCGAGGATGTGAATCGGCAGCTGGAAGATTTGTATGTAAAGTTCAATATTGACCACCCGGATGATTTCCGTGGTCACAGTATGTCGGTCAGCGACATCGTAGCCTTAAAGGTAGTCGGTGAGGTATCCTTTCACTATGTAGATTCTGTTGGGTTTCAGAAGCTGGAAAACTTTATGAAGTCCGAAAACTACCTGAAAAACGCAGAGATGGCAATGGAAGATGATTATGGGATGATTGACGGTATCATCAATAACGGAAAAGCGTCCGGATTAGAGGAACGTCCTTCGGTGTTGGAGCAGTTAAAGGAAAAGCCCGTGCCGGATGTTTCCCATAAGCCGCCCAAGAGCCACCCGGAAAGGGAGATTGAATGATGGATTTCACACAGGATGAGCGGAACATGATGATGCTTTACAGCCCTGGCACAAGGTCAGGGCTGTGTGAAGCACTGACACTGATGAAGGAACAGCTTTCGGAGGACGAGTCAGAGCTTTTTGCTTTGGCAGACTCGGTTCTCCGTAAAGTTTCAGCCATGGACGATGCCGCCTTTGAGAAGCTGAACCTTTATCCGGATTGATAGGATTGGAGGGATACAATGAACGCAAAAGAGCGATTTTATTCCGGATTAGCAAAAGAAACGATTGGGAAAATCACCTCGAACACAGATAACTGGACTTCGTTTTTGAGAACGATGTCCCGCAACTATGAGTTCACCTATCCGGAACAGGTGATGATTTATGCTCAGCGCCCCAATGCGACCTTTTGCAAGCCCTATGAGGACTGGAACGCTGAAAATTACCGCAGATATGTAAAGCGTGGCTCTACCGGCATTGCTCTGTTTGTGATGAACAGGGATAAACCGTATCTGCGCTATGTGTTTGATGTGGCGGATACCGGCGTTCGCCGTTCTTCCCCGGAACTGAAACCGTGGGAGGTGACGCCTGAAAACCGCTCCTATGTCATGGAAGCGATGGAGCGTACCTTCGGTGTTGCCGCTGACGGGGTACTGGAAGCACAGCTTGAAGATATTGCATCCGCACTGGCGGCTGAGTATTGGGACGATTACAAAAAGCAGTTCCTCGACATCGTTGCCAACAGCTTCCTTGAGGAGTATGATGAACTCAACATCGAAGTAGCTTTCAAAAATGCGGTGGCAAACAGCGTATCCTATACGATGTATTGCCGGTTCGTGGAAAGTCCCGACAACTACTTCGAGCATGAGGATTTCCAGAAGGTGTTTGATTTTAACACCAGACAGACGGTAAATGCCCTTGGTACTGCGGTGAATGCCATCAGCACAAGGATGTTTCAGGAAATCGAAAAAGCGATTGGAGAACATGAGCAGATTAAAGCTACCGAAAGGAGTACAGATTATGAGCGAGATGACTTACAGACAGGCCGGAGATTATCAGATTCCGAACCTTCAGTTGGAGAACGAGGGAGAGAAACCTCTGGGCAAGTACGGCAGGATGCGTCGAGCATTTTTGGAACAGAACAATCCGATGCTCCTGAACGACATGATTCTGACGGAGAGCCTGTTCCCGCACCTGTGGGAGATCGAGGAAACAGCGAAAGCCAGAGTGGAGTTTCTGATGGAGCAGTACCTGAAGGACAGCCCCGCACCGGACAAGGAAACGCAGCAGATGGCGTGGGTGCAGCACATGAACAGCCTGAAAGCACAGGCGGAGGAAGTCGTGATGACGGAGCTTATCAACAGCTGAGTCTGAACCTTTTCCTCTCCGAAAATGAACAAATCAGTTTTATCGACCGAGCAGAGAGCTTTACGCCCTCTGCTTTTTCTTTTGCCCAGGAAGAAATCGACCACTTCCTTCTGCTTGGTAGCAATACCGATGAAGCCCGAAAAGTCGTAGCGCTGGAATATATGAAGCAGAAGCCGTTGGAAGAAATCGTTCAGACCTTAAAGCAGGTCTATCACGGCGGCTATGGTCTGAAAGAAGATAGCGGGAATATCTGTGCGTGGTATGCCGAGGACGGTATCCACCTTGCCAAAGGTTCCTCTGCCATTGACAGCCCCAGAGCGCAGATCGTTTCTTGGGAAACGGTTGCCGAGCGCATTGGAGAACTGCTTGAAAATGGTCGGTTCGCAACTAATGTGGAACTGGTAGAAGCATCCGGATATGAGCGTCAGAAGTTGGCAGAATCCCTGTGGCATCTTTATCACGATTTGAGTGAAGAAGCCCGTTCCAGCAACTATCTGGCAATTCTTCATCAGGAACCGTTTCGTGGTTTCCCTGACGAAACCGCAGACTTGGCTGAAAAGTTGGATGACCCTCGTTTCCACGCAACCTTGGTACAGCAGTATTCGGAATTTAGAAAAACCCTTGCGGAAAATCCCGATCTGCTTCGTTTTCACTATCACAAGCTGAATCTCATTCAGAAACAGCTGTATGAGTTGAATATGCCTTTGCGTGAGTATCAGACCGATATGATGCAGATGCCCCTTGTCCGCCAGTTCATTACGGATGATGAAGTCAATGCAGACTTGACCCGTGGAAGCGGCTTTTCCGGTGGTAAAGCCCGTATTTATAACTACTGGCAGGAGAATCATTCTGCCAAGGAAAAGATGGACTTCCTGAAGCATGAATACGGAACCGGTGGTCATTCCCATGCCTGCTCTGGTGCAACGCACAGCGGTCAGGATCACGATGCCAAGGGTGTTGCTTACACCAAGAGCGGTTGCGATAAATTGCAGATGTCCTGGGCGCAGGTGGTGCAGAGAATCGACGGTCTGATACGAAAGGGACGCTACCTCAGCCCGGAGGAAGAAGCGGAACGACAGGCTATCGAAGAAGCTAAAACTGATCCGTTGGAAGATGTTTATGACCGTTTCGCAGTGATTGATACCGAGGATGGCGAGTATGCGATCTGGGATAATCAGACCGATGACTACTATGTAGACCCGGAAGGCGTTACGGAATACTTCACGGACGAATGGCTTGCCAATGACTATTTGGAGGAAGTTCGTCAGTCCGTAGCTGCGATGGAGTCGGTTCAGCCAGAAGCGCCTGTGGCAGAGCCTGCCGAAGTTGTGGAAGCATCTGCTTCCGAGGAACCGAAATGGAATTATCAGGTCGGTGACACGGTATATCTGGACGATACAGCTTTCCGTGTGGAGCAGATCACGGACAGAGAAGTTCAGCTGCGTGACCCTACGCTTGCTTATCCCATCTTCCGTGCCGAGAATCGTGAGAATTTCGAGCGTATGCTCTCTCAGGACGAAAGAAACCATGCGGTAAGGGTTGATGCCCAAACCGAAGAAAAGCCCGTTACAGAGGATTTTCTGGGCAAAACCGAACCGAGGGACTACACCCCTGAGTATCAGCTGTTAGACCGTCTGCGTATGGACTGCGAATACTTCCTTGGTGCAGGACAGCACAGCGAAAAGCATCTGTGGGCAGGCAACCGCCATGCACAGATTGCCAAGATGCGTGAGCTGTATGAAATGATTCCCGACAAACCAGAATGGCTGACACCTGAGATGATTAACAGCTACGAGGAGCGCATGGCTCCCCGCTATCTGGTTGCCGCCTACCATCACTTTGAAAACGGCTTCGATGATAAACTGGACTACTACACTCTGGAAGAAGCGGAAAAAGCTGCCCAGGGCTATGTGGACGGAACCATGGAGGATGACGGATTCAAGTACGATGGTGCTGCCGTTTACGATCAGCAGGAGCATAAGTGCATCCGTATCTATGGGGACTACCCTGACGAAAAGGCACACGCACAGGTCAGAGCCAGTGCGGAACCCGAACAGCAGGAACCGGAACACTTCATCGATCATTTTTATGTTGCCGAGGACATTCAGAAGCGGGGTGCGCTGGACATCAAGGAATACAGTTCCTTTGATGATGCCCTGCGAGCCTACTATGCACTTCCTGACACGCAGAGAAAAGCCCTGGGTGCAATGAATACCAGAGATCTGCCGGGTAGTCTGGACTTCGTACAGTGCGTAGATGGAAAGGACACCATCATTCAGGATTATGCCCAGGTGGACGGATGGCAGAATGCCGAAGTCATGGACATTATCGCTCAGCTTGAGCAGTCCATCACCACCAGAGAAATCCCACCTGTTCCTGCGGTGAACTTCCACATCACGGATGACAACATCGGTGAAGGTGGACCGAAGCAGAAATTCGCAAGAAACATCGCAGCCATTGAAACTCTGTTCAAACTGGAAAGCGAGAACAGGAACGCCACTACCGAAGAACAGGAGATTTTGTCGAATTATGTCGGTTGGGGCGGTCTGGCAGATGCCTTTGACCCGGACAAGGGAAATTGGGCGAAGGAGTATCAGACACTGAAAAACCTGCTTTCCGAAGATGAATATGCTGCGGCAAGAGCTTCCACCCTGAACGCACATTACACCAGCCCTACGGTCATTCGCTCCATCTACGATGCGGTCGGACAGATGGGCTTTGAAACAGGAAATATTCTGGAGCCTGCTATGGGTATCGGCAACTTCTTTGGTATGCTCCCTCCTGAAATGCAGAGCAGCCGTTTGTATGGTGTGGAACTGGATTCCATCACCGGCAGAATTGCTCAGAAGCTCTATCCCAACGCAGAAATCAAAGTAGCCGGTTTTGAAACGACAGACCGCCGAGACTTTTACGATCTGGCTGTGGGTAATGTCCCTTTCGGCAACTACAAAGTGTCCGACAAGCCGTATGACAAGCTGGGATTCTCCATTCACAACTATTTCTTTGCCAAGGCTTTGGATCAGGTTCGTCCCGGTGGTGTGGTCGCTTTTGTGACAAGCCGTTACACCATGGATTCCAAGAACTCTGACGCAAGGCGATATATGGCGCAGAGGGCGGAACTGCTTGGTGCAATCCGTCTGCCAAACGATGCCTTTAAGAAAAACGCAGGCACGGAAGTCGTGTCCGACATCCTGTTCCTGCAAAAGCGTGACCATCCGATTGACATTGTACCGGAATGGGTAAACCTTGACCGCACCGAAGAAGGACACACCATGAACAGCTACTTTGTCGCTCATCCTGAAATGGTTCTGGGCGATACGGTGGAAGAAAGTACCGCCTACGGCATGGACATTACAGTGCGTCCCATTGAGGGCATGGAACTGTCCGAACTTCTGAAAGAAGCAGTTTCCCACATCCAAGGAACCTATCAGGCTGTGGAGCTTCCCGAAGCTGACAAGGGTAAGGAAATCGAAACCATTCCTGCAACCCCGGATGTAAAGAATTTCTCTTATACCGTGGTGGATGGCAATGTGTACTTCCGTGAAAACTCCCTGATGCGCCGTGTAGACCTGAATGAGAAAGCAAAAGACCGTGTGATGGGCATGGTGGAACTTCGTGGTATCGTCAACGAGCTGATCGAATATCAGCTTGAGGATTACCCGGATGAAATGATTACTCAGAAACAGGCAGAACTGAATGATGCCTACGATGCGTTTGCCGCAAAGAACGGGCTTATCAATAATCGAGCCAATGGTCAGGCATTTGCTGACGATTCCTCCTACTATCTCCTGTGTTCTCTGGAAAATGTGGATGAGGACGGCAATCTGAAAAGCAAGGCGGATATGTTCACCAAGCGAACCATCAAGCCGGAACGCAGAGTGACGAGCGTGGATACGCCGTCCGAAGCTCTGGCAATCTCTATCGGTGAGCGTGGCAAGGTGGATTTGCCGTTTATGGCACAGCTGCTTGGAACACCTGGAGAATACGATGCGATTCAGGCAGAGCTTCGAGGGGTGATCTTCAAAGACCCGATGGCTCCCGATGCTGTGGAAGTTGGATGGCAGACTGCCGATGATTACCTTTCCGGTGATGTAAGAAGCAAGCTGCGTGTCGCACAGATGGCGGCAGACAGGGATTCTTCCTTCCACATCAATGTGGAAGCCTTGCAGAAAGCACAGCCGAAGGACTTGGATGCGTCCGAGATTGATGTGCGTTTGGGTGCAACATGGATTGATGCCGATTATATTCAGCAGTTCATGGAGGAAACCTTTGAAACGCCGTATTACTTGCGCCGTTCCATTGAGGTCAAGTTCTCCGAGCTGACCGCAGAGTGGCGCATCAACGGTAAGAGTTCTCCCAACTACAACGATGTGGCGGCGTATGTCACCTACGGTACAGAGCGAGCCAACGCATATCGGATTCTGGAGGAAACGCTGAATCTGAAGGATATTCGTATCTATGATACGATTGAAGATGCAGATGGTAAGCAGAAGCGTGTCCTCAATAAAAAAGAAACTACCCTGGCACAGCAGAAACAGCAGGCAATCAAGGATGCGTTCCGAGATTGGATTTGGAGAGATCCGCACAGACGAGAAACCCTTTCCACCAAGTACAACGAACTTTTTAACTCCACCAGACCTCGTGAGTATGATGGCTCTCATATCCGTTTCGGCGGCATGAACCCGGATATTACCCTCCGTGAACACCAGAGAAATGCTATCGCTCATGTGCTATATGGTGGAAATACGCTGCTTGCACACGAAGTTGGTGCGGGCAAGACCTCGAGATGGCTGCATCGGCTATGGAGAGTAAACGGCTTGGATTGAGCCAGAAATCCCTGTTCGTTGTGCCGAATCACTTGACCTTACAGTGGGCAAACGAGTTCCTGCACCTCTATCCGAGTGCCAAGCTCCTTGTTGCCACCAAGAAGGATTTTGAAACAGCAAACCGTAAGAAGTTCTGCGCTCGTATCGCAACGGGTGACTATGATGCAGTCATCATCGGTCACAGCCAGTTTGAAAAAATCCCGCTTTCTGCCGAACGACAGGAACGGCAGCTGCGGGAGCAGATTGATGAGATCGAGGGTGCGATTGCGGAGCTGAAATGGCAGCGTGGCGAAAACTTCACGATCAAGCAGATGGAGAAAACACGAAAATCATTGGAAGCCAGACTGGACAAGCTCCTTGCCGCTGACAAGAAAGATGATGTCATTACCTTTGAGCAGTTGGGTGTAGACCGGCTGTTTGTGGACGAAAGCCATGCGTTCAAGAATTTGTTCCTCTACACAAAAATGCGAAATGTGGCAGGTCTGTCCACCTCCGAAGCCCAGAAATCTTCGGATATGTTTATGAAGTGCCGCTATATGGATGAGCTGACCGGCGGGCGTGGTGTGATCTTTGCAACCGGTACTCCAGTAAGTAACTCGATGACCGAGCTTTATACGGTCATGCGCTATCTCCAGTACAGTACGCTCCAGCAAAAGAACCTGACCCATTTTGATTCCTGGGCATCGACCTTCGGAGAAACAACAACTGCGATTGAGCTTGCACCGGAGGGAACCGGCTATCGTGCCAGAACCCGATTTGCGAAGTTCTTCAACCTGCCTGAACTGATGAATATGTTCAAGGAGGTTGCCGACATCAAGACCTCTGACCAGTTGCATCTCCCTGTTCCCGAAGCAAAGTTTGAAACGGTTGTGGTTCAGCCCTCTGAGTACCAGAAGGATATGGTGGCTTCCCTTTCAGAGAGAGCAGCAGATGTTCATGCCGGTATTGTAGACCCGTCCGTCGATAATATGCTCAAGATTACCAGCGACGGACGAAAATTGGGACTGGATCAGCGGCTAATGAACACCCTGTTACCCGATGACCCTGACAGCAAGCTCAATGCCTGCGTGGGAAATATCCTGCGTATCTGGCAGGACGGTCAGGCTGACAAATTGACCCAGTTGGTGTTCTGCGACCTTAGCACACCGAAAAATGATGGAACCTTCAATGTCTATGATGATGTCAAAACCAAGCTGATTGCAAACGGTGTGCCTGCGGAAGAAGTTGCCTTTATCCATGATGCAGATACCGAGGCAAAGAAAAAAGACCTCTTTGCCAAGGTTCGTACCGGGCAGGTGCGAGTGCTTCTTGGCAGTACGCAAAAGATGGGTGCAGGAACCAACGTCCAGGACAAATTGGTGGCAGTTCACCACTTGGATGTGGGTTGGCGTCCGTCTGATATGACCCAGAGAAACGGTCGTATCATCCGTCAGGGCAACCGGAACAAAGAGGTTCAGGTGTATCAGTATGTGACCGAGGGAACCTTCGATGCCTACCTGTATCAGACCTTGGAAAACAAGCAGAAGTTTATTTCTCAGATTATGACCTCCAAATCACCGGTTCGCTCCTGTGACGATGTGGATGAGCAGGCGCTGTCCTATGCGGAGATCAAGGCGCTGTGTGCCGGCAATCCGCTTATCAAGGAAAAGATGGACTTGGACATTGATGTGGCAAGGCTGAAGGTGCTGAAAGCTGACCACCAGAGCCAGCAGTACCGTATGGAAGATAAGCTTCTGAAATACTTCCCGGCTGAGATTGAAAAGCAGACAGGCTATATTCATGGCTTTGAAGCTGATATTAAAACCGTGGAAGCACACCCGCAGATTGCCGATGGCTTTTGCGGCATGGAAATCATGGGCAAAGCCTACACCGAAAAGGCAGATGCCGGTGAAATCCTCCTTGCGGCTTGTAAGGACACGAAAAGTGCCGATCCGGTTCCTCTTGGCAGTTACCGTGGCTTTCAGATGGAGCTTTCGTTTGACAGTTTCCGGAACGAGTTCGATGTGACCCTGAAGGGCGCTGTGAGCCACAGAGTAGCCCTTGGAACGGACGCACGAGGAAATATCACCCGACTGGACAATGCCCTTGCAGGCATCCTTGAGCGCTTAGAACGAGCCAATGAGCAGTTGAATAATCTCTACAATCAGCAGGAAGCAGCCAAGGCGGAGGTTGGAAAACCGTTCCCGCAGGAAGCAGAGCTGACAGCCAAAAGTCAGCGACTGGCAGAACTGGATGCAGCCCTGAATATGGAGGACTCTGTGGAAAATCGTGACGAAAGAAGCGAGTCAGAGCGTCCTTCTGTGTTGGCTGATCTGAAATCCAAAGCGGAGCATATCCCGCCTGCAAAATACTCTGAAACCCGTGAGGAGGTGTTGTAATGGCAAAGCGAGATCAGGATGTTCATTTCCTTGCATCCAAGGAGGAGGTCGAGCGAATCCATGAGAAGATGGACGAGCTTGGCATCCGCAGCATGGGAGCCTATCTGCGGAAAATGGCTCTGGATGGTTACTGTATCAGACTGGATTTGCAGGATGTGAAAGCCCTGGTTTCGCTCCTGCGAATCTGCTCCAACAACCTGAACCAGTACGCAAAGCGAGCGAACGAAACAGGCAGCATCTATCGTGCTGACATTGAGGATTTGCAAAAACGGCTGGAGGAGATCTGGACGGACATGAGAGAAGTTCTTGTTCGCCTGTCCTCAATCCAGTAATCCGACAACTTGTTGGGAAGTCGCAGTTTCGGCTGCGGCTTTTACATAAGGGTTGACATCATTGCGTTATGGCAGATACCCTTGTACAATATAATTAAAAGAAAGGGGTTGAGCCTATGAAGCTGGTATTGAAGATATTGGCACTGCCGGTGCTGTTCGTTGTAAAAGTGATTTGCATTCTTGGAAATCTGCTTACAAATGTTGTGTCCTATGTAATTGGTTTATTGCTCTTGGTCATTGGCGGATCTGCGATTTACTGCATTGTAAAGGCTTTGTGGCAGTCCCTGCTTATTCTTGTGGTTCTTGGAATTGCGACAATAGCAGCGGTGTTCTTGCTCGTCTGGGCTGTTATGAAAGTCGAGAATATTGGAGAAAGTCTGGGAGCATTTATCAGGTCATAAGATAATATCAGAGAAAAGTCACCGACCGGTGGCTTTTTCTTTTTGGGAAGGAAGTGATGGGAATGGCAGCGACAAGATTGATTGCACTCCATGTGAATAAGGGAAAGACGGTCGCTCAATGTTTGGCAGACAGAACCGACTACTCACAAAATGCCGCAAAAACCAATGATGGCGAATTTATCAGTTCCTATGAGTGTGATCCAAAGACAGCAGATGAGGAATTTCTGCTTTCCAAACGGCAGTATCAGCATATTACCGGCAGACAGCAGAAGAACAATATCATCGCATACCAGATACGCCAGTCCTTTAAGCCGGGAGAAATCACCCCGGAAGAAGCGAACCAAGTCGGCTATGAAACAGCGATGCGATGGACAAAGGGAAAACACGCTTTCATCGTTGCGACCCACATCGACAAATCCCACATTCACAATCATATCATTTATAATTCGACCTCGCTGGATGCCACACGGAAATTCAAAAACTTCTTTCTTTCCGGTCTGGCGGTGCAAAGACTCAGTGATATGGTTTGCCTGGAACACGGGCTGTCCATTATTACACCGAAGCCGTATCGGGAGCGCCAGAAAAGAACTGTTTATCCCAAGAAGCGTACCCAGCGTGACGAATTATGTGATGCGATTGATGCGGTGCTGAAGCAGAAACCAAAGAGCTTTGATGGCTTTGTTCAGGCTCTGGCTGACATGGGATTTGAGTTCAAGGATGGAAAGCAGCCTGCGTTCAAGGGCGAGAATCAGAAGCGTTTCATTCGGCTGCGTTCCCTGGGCGAAGGATATAGCAAAGAGGAAATTCAAGCGGTTATCTCCGGCAAGAACCTGCACAAATCAAAAGGCGGCTCTGCCAAGGCTCCTGCCCCGAGCAGTTCCAGATGCTGATTGATATTCAGGCAAAGATGGCCGAGGGCAAGACGGTCGGTTATGAAAAGTGGGCGAAGAAGTTCAACCGAAAAGAAGCTGCCCGAACGGTAATCCTACTGAAAGAAAAAGGCTTGGGCAACTACGACGATCTGACTGCTCATATTGAAAATCTGTCTGCCCGGTTCGATGCGCTTTCTGATTCTATCAAGGTCGCAGAGAAACGTATGGTTGAGGTTCAGGCGTTGCAGCAGCACATCCAAAAATTATCGCAACACAAGGCAAATTTATATCGAGTACCGCAAGTCTGGATATAGCAAAAAATTCTTTGAAGAACACCGTCAGGAAATCACAATTCATAAAGCGGCGAAGCAAGCCTTTGATGAATTGCAGATTACAAAGCTCCCGTCCATGCAATCATTGTATGAGGAGTTTCATCAGCTGGCAGTCCAGAAAAAGCAGGACTACGCTGAGTACCGTCAGATCAGAAAAGAGAAAGAAGAACTGCTGATTGCCAAACGGACGGTTGAAACGATTTTGAATATCGACAGGCAGAAAGAGCAGGAAAAAGAGAAAAGAGAAAGAGGAAAAGAAGAACTTCCGTTAAAGCAAAAAGCCACGGTCTGCACTCCCCAAAGGGTGCGGATCGTGGCTGCTTTTTTGCTTTTCGATTTCGGTGCTTTCAACCATGGGCAAATTTTTATTCTACTGTTCTTTGAGAAACGATTGAAAATCGTGTAGCCATCATCGGCAGATGATGTTCAAAGGGGATTGGGGATGCTTCCCCAACAAGCAAATTTGCGAAGATTGCACCGAAGGGAAAATCGAGAAAATGAGTGAACCTGTACAGGTTTACACTGCTTGCCAATTTGTGAGATTATGAATTTAGTATCGAGAATAGGGTACACCTAAATTTTGCAATGCTGCAACCCTATCATCGTTGCATGGATGAGTTGAGTATATTGCACTGAGAAAACCATCATGCGGAACATCTGAGATATGTTGGTCTAATACCGTCGCTAATTCAAGACCAAAACCAATTTTATAAGCAAATTCATCAGCCAGATACTCATTTTGTCTCATAGACCACATCAGAAAAAGCATACAGAACTTTACCCATAACCAAGAAAGTGCTGTTGATATTCCTGCGAAAACTGCGGTAATTATACCCATTACACCACTACGAGAGCATATTGCGAACAGCCCCATGATTGCAGAAAAAATCCAGTAGGATATTTTGATTAACAGGAGGCACCCGGATATAAATATATTGCCCCCGCCAATCAATAATTGGATAACAGTATGTCCGTATGAGAGATGTCCGATCTCATGGGCGAGAATTCCAAGTATCATATCATCGGAGAGTAAAAGCAATCCGTCAGTTATGCATAGTGTTTGCCTACCTAGAGCAAATGCATTTGGAGCAGGATCATGGATAATCTTCACTTTCACTTTTTTAGGACAGTATGATGTGTTCTCTTTTGCTTTATCTAAAACATATTGAACCAGCGGGACAACTCGAAGTTTTATATCTACTCTTTTTATATCGCTTGCTCCTGCGAAGGCAGCCAGGCACATTTCGCCTAATGGGGATAAGCTGATAGCTACTGTGAAAAAGTAAATACAAATCAGTTCAACAATGCTTCCTGACGAACCGAACACAGCAACAATCAGCAGAATATTAAGAGTAAAGAACAGAAGAGTTCCTAAGTTTGAGAAGCGAACAATTCTGCCTACACGATGCCAAATATCCATAATGCACCCCCCTTTTATCGTGTTGTTGGTTTGAGCTTGCATTGTTTAATTACTCAAATGTAAAGAAATCTTTGTTTCGCTCTTTGAACAGAGCAAAGACAGTCTCTAACACAAATTCGTTTTCAACACCAACATATTCTTCTGTTTCATCGTCAATTTCTTTCAGCTGCAAAATAACAACTTGCCCATCCGAATCTCCAATAGGAAGCAGGACAACATATTCGTTCTGGCGATACGGTATTAAGTCAAGAAATTCAAATTCAACTTCGTTCCCATTCTCATCATTCAAAGTTATAATGTTGTCTTCATCCATGTCGTCGTTCCTTTTCTTAATATAAATAATTATCGTTGATAATGATGCCTAATAGTTCAAAGAGATTATCCTTTTTGGAAAGAATGCATTTTTTCATGGCTTGTTTAATTTGTTCCGTTGAAATGCTATCAGGCAACATTTCCCTTGGGACACCATGACCGAATTGCCGAAAATACTGTTCTTCGATTTCATAATACTCATTATCAATTTTCGGTTCAGGTGTATTAAGGAGCTATTCATAAAATCTGCAACGCTCTTGTTTTTGTCCATTGTATGCACCTACCTTTCTCTGCTCAAGACCCTAACATGATTATCTGGTCTAATAGAATCAATCATTGAAGAAAAAATACCAAACGCTGTAGGAAAGAAATTTGCTAATAGCTCTAATTTGCCTTGGTCTCCCATAGACGCTTCAAAAAAGTGGGCAAAAGGCTTCTGCTTGTAGATTGCCCGGTCTCGTCCAATAGTTCCTTGAGTGACCATAATTTCCGTGCAATTGACCATTTGTTGTCGCATCAATTAAGTCCGAGAAGGAGTGAGCTGAATCCTGCCTAATACGGGTCAGAAAAGCAGTTTGCTTTTCCACTGGAAGATTGTTATATAAGCTCAGGATTCTTTGTCCGTCCTCAACCAGTGCCTCAGCAAATTCTGGAGTATTGGATAGATTGCTCCGATAGTTGCACGAAGCATGGTCGATCATGTGAGCAAGCTCGTGGAAATAAGTTGTTCCTGCACCTCTTGGATTTGTCATATCAGAAGCTGCATTGTAGTAGACTCCTCGTGAATGCCCTATATAATTTCCCGGTGAGTAATGTGCTGTCTGATCCGGTGGATATTCAGAATCTTGTATCATCAGTTTACCAGCGAAATGGTCAAACACTTCTCTGACATTCTGCTCTGCATTTTCATGGCGTTGTGATATAACAGCGATATATCCGTCTGGTGTGCTACCTTGGGTTAGCACGCCAAGGCAATACTGATAAGACGAATTACCAACATTAGGTGTTTGCAGACCCTGGAGGAAAGAATTTCGTGCAGAAGGAGTGTCCAAATTAACATTATCATATTCTTGTACACTTTTGGCAAGTGAAGCAACGTATTTTTCGGCCTGAAGCATAATCTGTAAAATATCATTCAGGGCTTTGTTGCAATCTTTTACGATAGTTCCCAGCTCATCGTACTTCTTGTCATTCCATCCAATTCCCAATTGCTGATATTTCATCTTCACAGAACTTCTTGTAGTTTCGATAGAAGAAATGGAGGTCCGCATATTTTTCAGTATTGTCAGTAATTGAGTTGCATCAGCATTTACGTTGCTCAAACACTCACCTCCTCATTTGTTAATCATTTCGAGTGTAGCTACCTGTTACTAAAACCGGGATATATGTATCAAGCGATTGAGCTGCAAGTGTTCGATGTCGCCCATCACTCTGAAATACATAATAAGAACCTACCTGCGCAACCTGGACAGGATTATTGTAATAGCTACGAATGGTATCATCTAACACTGGGTTTTGTGAAAGCTCATCCAAAGACATTCCTGACTCAGTATTTTGACGAACATCTTGGATGTGCGAAGCTCGCCTTAGAATGTTTTCTCTCGACCATCCCTCTCGACCATTCCGTGTCCAAAATCCTTCCGGGTTCCCAAGTTCTCGGTCACTGAGATAAACTCCTTCAATATCCCTTGCTCTAACGTATACGAGTTCTGGATTTTCATTTCGAGAAAAGGTATAGTTCCCGTTCTCCCAATAATCTCGATATTCTTCATAGTGATTTCCACGGGAAAAATATCGTTCAGCTGATAGTCTGTCTTGAACAAATGCAAGATTAGAACCAAAGGTATTTGACTCAAAGGTGGTTGTATCTGCACTTGATGGTGTAACAGCAAAACTACTGGTCTGAGGTGTGCTTGCAGATATTCCATTTGTAGATCCTAGTTGAACACTTTCGTATTCACTAAGGCTCTTGGCGAGTAAAGCCACATATTTTTCTGCTTGAAGCATAATTACCAATATGTCATTGAGAGCCTTGTTGCAGTCTCTTACAACCACGCCCAACTCGTTGTATTTTTTATCTTGCCATCCAGCACCTAACTGTTCATATTTCATCTTTACAGATTTTTTGGTAGTTTCGATGGAGGAAATGGAATCCTGCATTTTTTTCAGCATTGCGAATAGCTGAACGGAGTCAGCATTTACCATACTCATTTCATCACCTCCTGGCAGCGGATTTTGTGAAGTGCAAAGCGGCGATGTGTCAGGAAAGTCTGACACATCACTGCTTCGGCAAGATTTAATTTAGAGAGGAAAGAAATTGTTCCAACTCAGCAGCGTCGGTGCAATGTACGGTTTCATCTGGTAAGTATCCTTAACACCGTCTGTGAAGTATACGCTCCTTTCTTTTTTCGTTTTGTTGGTTCATTTTCGCCAGTGTGTTCGTGTCGTTTGCTGTGACGAGAACGCAACATAGACACAAAGAAAACACAAGGGCGAGCTTGCTCGTTTATATACCCTTGTGTTTTCGACTGGATATGTTAAGGTAACAAACAGTAAATGACACGTTACAGACTGCAAAATGTACCAACTGAAAAAAGAAAGAATACCGTTGTGTGCTTTATTTCTCGATCAGCTTTTCAAACATGAGGAAAGGTTTTTATAAAAAAAGAGTAGTTACCGTTTTTTGGTAACTACTCTTTTCCTTTTTTAAGGTTTAAAGTCCTGGAAGTTTAGGTGTTTTGGGTATTGGTGGTGTAGGTAGCTGCAAGCTTTCCAATTTTTGTTGAATTGCTTTAAATTCAGGGGTTTCTTGGTGTTGATTTTGAACCATTTTTTGCTCTATTCTCTCCAAAGTCGGTTGAATTTCTTTCCCTGATACTTTACGATTTAATTCTCTTTCTAAGGTCTCTTTCGGACTAATGGAAGGCGTTTCTAAACTTGAATAGAAGTTTCACTCCTTCTCTATTATAAAGCCTTATATCGCTAAATAAGCCCGTTTTATGAAGGGTTTCTAAGCTGAAATGAACGGGTTTACACCCGGCCTTGACCTCCGCCCGCTGTCCCGCTGAATGGGTGGACAAGGCGGCCAATCCCTCAAAGTGCTTGGACGCTCTCTTTCTGATTTTGGAGCGTTTCTTTTCTAAAAATTGAAATGGGCGGGAAGCCATTTTAGGGCTTTCCCGCCTTGATTACTTTTTAGCAAAGACGGGCGTGACTGTCAACGGCGGCGCATGAAATGCGCCGTTCATCTTGACCGTTGACTGGCTCGGCTGGCTTTGCTATCTTCCTGACAAATGGGAATGTCTAAGATAGTAAAGACGTCCCACATGCAACTCTTTCTTTTATTGCGGAAACCGTATCTTTAATTGTGAATGTAGTTGTGTCTATGACATTTGATTCATATATCCCCAAACCGGAAAATTGCTCCCACATTGTTTCCACTAATTCAATATTTGTTTTTCTATCTAATTTTGAGCGTTCCACAGCTCGCTTCATAGTTTCTTTTTTACTCGCTCTTAATACAATATAGTGTACCTCGTAATCTTCTTGGGCAAGAGCTTTCCATGGCTCCAAAAACCATGGCCCGACAATCCCATCTACAATTACATCATATCCGCCACGAGCATATCGCTTTGCAGCTTCTAAAAAGGCTTCAATGACAACCAGATTTTGCTTGTTGGATTCTGGCAAATGTGGTGGTATTGCGCCTTTGCTTAAGTAATGAAAAAAGTCATCGGTGTGCATATGCACTGATTTATCCATATCTGATTCCTTTGCGACAATTGACGCAGTTGTTGTTTTTCCTGTCCCCCGGTGAGCCTGTAATCACAATAATTCTTCCTTGATTCATCTATATTTTACCTCCACAAATTTTGATTTGTTGATAACTCATTATATCATAAATCTATCCACTATATCATAAATCTATCCACTTTTCAATCTATATCACGCAATTAACTTGGAAAGGAACACCGCCGAGCAATGGGTTATCTCGGCGGTCACTCTTTTACTCGTTGTCCGCTCCATACGATACCGACGACGAATTCCGTTATCATTTAGATTTTTCTCGATATCCTTCACCGGAAGTGAGGAAAAATACGCTTCTCTTCCCTCTTTTATTATAAGCTCGTGGCACGGCTTGTTTCCGGCGTTGTCGGGAATGCGCGCGTCCATTATGTTCACGGCTATCATCTCGGGAGTAATGGCGGCTCTCCCTCCGGCTTGACCTACGCACACCACCGCGTCGGGTCTGTATTGCTCCACCGCTTTTTTAAGAACCTCTCCTGCCTTTCCAAACACCGTCGGCACTTCGAGCTTTAAAATTTCCGCGCCTTGTATTTCGTTTTTCATCATTTTTACGGCTTCTCCCGCAGGATTGATTTTCTCTCCCCCGAACGGGTCAAAGCCTGTGAACAGTATTCTCATTTTATCATGCCTTTCTTTGTCTGTATTCTCTCAAAATCTCGCGGCACCTGTTTTGAAGCCACTCTGTTGTCTCAGTATCGTTTTCGACAGCGTTTTCGTATATTTCCGTCAGCCCTATCCGCAGCTCATAGCATAAAATTCGCTCGGTATATCTCGGCAGGTGAGAGTATTTTCTCTCCCAATACGCCGCAGTTTTTTCCATGCACATGAGCCATGTCCGCCAAAAATACGCGGTCGCGATGTCGTAAAGAAAGTCCCCGTAAGCCGCGCAGTCCCAGTCTATAACGCCACTTATCCTCGATTTTTTGCCTACGATAACATTATTCGAGCCGAAATCCCCGTGGAACAGCGCTCTTTCTTCCGGGCAATAAGATATAAGCTCACGATATGCCGCGAGAAGCTCGTCGATGAGTGAGAGGTTAACATAGCTCCTGCTTACCGCCGTCCAGTCTCTCTCGAATACCTCCGCAAGATATTCTCTCCAGCTGTAAAACGGAGCGTTTCCCGTATCGCTGTCAAACACGCCGCAGCCGGAAGTGCCTGATATATCGGTTCGCGATATTGCTTCGGTTACATCCGTAATATCGCCGAGCAGTCGCACAACCGTTTCTTCATCGGAGTCCTCATATGTAATCCCGTCCGCTTTTACGCTGATGCAGAAGTAGTGCGTGCCGTCAAAGTTGCCTGTTTCAACAACCTCTGGAATAGGAACTCTATCCGAGCGGAAGTGCTCATAGGCGTATTTGTCTTTTTTGAAGCCTTCCATATTTGAATTTATGCGCACGACATATTCTCTGCCGCCACGCGAAAACCAATACGCCTGTGACTCCTGCCCTTCTTTTATCGGAAAAAGCCTTATATCCTCACCGTACTTTCGGCTTAAAAACTCTGTGATGCTTTCTTTTGAATAATCGCTTTTCATGTTCCGCTCTCTCTTTTAGCTCTGTCTGAGGATAATATACCACAAAAAAGCAAAAAAATCTAAGACAACAACGCTGCCTACTTGCGATTTTTTCTTGTACTGCGGAAACAGTTTCTTGAATGGAATAAGTGGTCGTATCTATAACATTCGATTCATATATTCCCAGATTGCAAAATTGCTCCCACATGGTTTCTACCAATTCGATATTTGTCTTTCGGTCTAACTTTGAGCGTTCAACAGCCCGCTTTAAGGTTTCTTCCTTACTTGCCCTTAAAATAATATAATGCACCTCATAATGTTCCCGAACAAGACTTTGCCACGGCTTTAAAAACCACGGTCCGATAATACCGTCAACAATTACATCATATCCCCCACGAGCATATCGCTTCGCAGCTTCTAAAAAGGCTTCAATAACAACTAAATTTTGTTCGTTGGACTCTGGTAAATGCGGCGGTATTGCTCCTTTGCTTAAATAATGGAAAAAGTCGTCTGTGTGCATATGCACAGATTTATCCATGTTCGATTCTTTTGCGACAATCGACGCAGTTGTTGTCTTTCCTGTTCCCGGCGAACCTGTAATCACAATAATTCTTCCTTGGTTCATTTTCACTCCTCCTATTTCGATTTGCTGTTCTCTATTTCTTTTTCCGTCCCCGCTGTGGGTTTGGATTTTTCGGCAAGTCCAACTTCTCCGCAATCTATTTTAGCCGCTTCTTTTCTTCTTCAAACAGTTTATTATACCCCAAAACCATAAATCAGCAAACGCAAAAACCGTTACCAAAGAAAATGCCGCCTGCCTTTTTTGCTAAACCTAAAGAGGCTAAGTTAGAAGTGGACGCACTATACAAAGGAATACTACCATTTCGTCTAACTGCTTCTGCCCATTCTGCAAGTGTGTGGAATGCATACCCTTTTCTTCTGTAAAGTTCAGCCGTTTCAATTCCCGCTTCCTCTGCCTCAAGAATAATCCGAACACTACGAACAAATAGATACGACTTGAGAATCTTCCAAATAAGCAGCGCAAAAGGGAACATCCAGCAACTCTTCAGGTAGCCAGGGAAAATAGTGGCTCATCTGAGGCTCAATGTTGTCTTTAGTGAGTAAGCAGGCTTTTAACTTTGGCTGTTCAGGAAGCCAAAAACAAGCATCTTCTGAAATCTTACTTTCTCCTAATAGTTGCCGATATTCTTTATCATAAATAGGTGATTCATTCGGCAGCATCAGTACTGGCTCTCTGTTGATAATTGATTGTAGTTTTTCTCTTAATTCTTTCGGTACGTCAGCACGAAAATAAGTATGTGGTTTTTCGTAAAGTGGTCTTGTCAAATAGAAGCGGGGAGCCGGCTGTGAAGTGGAGTCCCATGGTTCCCTTATAGTCATAAGTTCGTTCTTTTCATTCATTGTAAACAGTGCTTCTACATGAAGCTGCATATAGTACGAGTTGCTTTTTCCCATTTTCTAATATTCTCCTACATTTATTTCTCTGCCTGTTCAATCATTTTCTTTACTAACCGCTGAAACAGGTCGGCGGTTTCCTCGTCCATCGGCGCAAGCTGTCCAATCTGTCCGGCTATCATCGCCGTTACATCGTCAATGGAAAGCGGTTTTTGTTTCTGTTCCGCCAGTGCGTCCCGCATGGCTTGGAACATAGCGGCGGTCACAGCTTCTCCCGGCTGTTCCCCGTTGTCAATGTCTTTCTTAATGTCCCGCAGGATAGCCAGGAACACATTTTTGATTTTTTCAATCTCCGCTTCATGTTCCCCCATCTTCTGGGCGTTCAAAAGCTGTAAATCCTGCTTCGCTTCTGCCCGGTGTTCCGGGTGTTCTTTCATCAGGTCGGACAGGGAAGCCGTTGCCATCTCGATAAGCTGGTTTCTTGCTGTTATGCCCTTTGCCGCCGTATCCTGAAAATAAATCCGTATCAAATCTATCAGCTTGGGAAAATTCCTGTGTTCCAACAGACGGTTGAGGATTTGCACATCAACAGCACCCGTCACAAGCCCCCTCACGGCCCCCTCTGACAAGCCTAATTCAGAAATATCGTAACTTTTACGGACGCTCACGGTAGACAAGCCCAGTATGTAGTCTGTCGATACCTTAAATTCCTTTGCCACACCTATGAGAATATCACTGCTTACCGTTCTTGTTTCGCCGCTGACAATGCGGCTCAATTGGGAAGCGGAAACGCCTATCTTCTCCGCAAGTTCCTTTTGTGTGATGTGGTTCCCGTTGCATAAATCGGAAATCCGCTGTCCGGGTGTTCCGGGTAAAGCCATAGACACGCACCTCCTCCGCATACTTCCATTATACAAGATAATTGCAAAAATGCAATTTCCAAAGTGTAAACTTCATCAAAATGCAATTCTCGCAAAAAGCCGGGATTTGCATTTTTTTCGTGTAGACTTAGGGTAGTTCATCGATGGACAGCACCTTGAAAACAGAATGACCGTCCGAAAAGAGAATACCACGGCTGGGGAAGCACCGCCAGGAGCCGGACTTTTGGACACTTTGTCCAGAGGTCACTTCGGGACAAAACGTCCCGAAGCTGCGGGGAGCGTGCCAACGCCGGAATACGCCGCTATTGTCGGGGCCCCCCGCAAAGCCGCATGGCTTTGTGGGGAGAGGAGGAGCAGCGGAGCGAGTGAGTTTTGCCGCTTGCGGCGAAACGAGCGATACGCAGCTTGCGACGACGAGGCAGGAAACCTTTTCGGGGAGAACGGCAATGGAAAGCAAAATGGAGGGAACGCATGAGAGATAACCCCTATAAAGACTTGCCGCCGCTGGAACGCAGGCCGGACGGTTCCCTTTACCGCATGACACCGGCGCAGAAGAAACAGGCGGCCAGCCTGATACGCCGGGAGTGCTGTTGCTGTGAGGACGGCAACTGCATTGTCCTTGACGATGGGGACGCCTGCACCTGCCCGCAGACGGTTTCTTTCTCGGTCTGCTGTAAGTGGTTCCGCTGGGCGGTCTTGCCGCTGGACGGGACGCTGAAAGCGGAGATTTTCCGGGATAAGGACATGAAACGCTGTGCGGTTTGCGGCGGCGTGTTCGTCCCCAAATCCAACCGGGCTAAATACTGCCCGGACTGCGCCGCCAGAGTTCACAGGCGGCAGAAAACAGAAAGTGAACGGAAAAGGAGGTCTGCTGTGGACAGTTAGGAGCGGAAAAGCCTTGATTTATAAGGCTTCGCAGGCCCCAAACCGGGGCAGGTGGTATAAAGTATCGCCCGCCCCGGAAAACGGGCTTCTAACCGTCCACAAAACACGATATGACAAACACGATTTACATTCACCAGCCGGAACAGGCGTTCAGCTTCACCCGGCTCCCGAATTTTCTCTTTGAAGCCCCTACATTCAAGCCCCTGTCCAACGAGGCAAAGGTGTTGTACGCCTTTATCCTGCGCCGGACAGAGTTATCCCGCAAGAATGGGTGGGCGGACGAGTACGGGCGGATTTACCTGTACTATCCCATCTGCGAGGTAGTTGACCTGCTCCGCTGTGGGCGGCAGAAAGCGGTAAATACCATGCGGGAACTGCAATATGCCGGACTGGTGGAGATCCAGAAGCAGGGCTGTGGAAAACCCAACCGCATTTTCCCAAATCCTATGAAGCGGATTCCGAACACCGACTTCAAGAAATCCCCGTTCTGGTACGCCGGAG
>ENA-OQCO01000168-OQCO01000168.1-human-gut-metagenome-genome-assembly--contig:-NODE-168-length-38488-cov-3.058419_pt1 | contig 38488 bp, 36 predicted proteins | sample MGYA00242500_ERZ504582 | MGnify/ENA primary metagenome ERZ504582 (study PRJEB26092, sample SAMD00036346) | human gut metagenome | host: Homo sapiens | study: EMG produced TPA metagenomics assembly of... | reverse complement strand
ACTTGCCAATGCAAGTAAGGATCTGGAAGAGGCAGCAGTGTGGATGGGGCGAATATCCTGCAGCAGATCTGGTATGTACAGCTTCCGGCTATTAAAAATATCATTGTGATCCAGTTTATTCTTCAGGCCGGAAATATTATGAGCATTGGTTTTGAAAAAGCATATGCACTGCAGACAGATATGAACCTCCCTGCATCTGAGATTCTTTCTACTTATGTATACAGAATCGGTCTTCTGAATGGTGACTATGGATATTCTACAGCAGTGGGGCTGTTTAATTCAGTGATCAATGTAATTCTTTTGATCTTTGTAAACTGGGTAGTCAAGAAACTGAATGACGGAGAAGGATTATAGGAGGTGCTGTTATGGCAAAAGTAAAGAAAAAGAAATATTCGGCATCTGACAAAGCTATTTTAGGAATCGGATACGTGCTTCTGGGTGCATTTGTAATCTCCATTCTGGTTCCGCTTTTATATGTTGTGATCGCATCTTTTATGGATCCGAATGTGCTGAACAGCCAGGGAATCAGCTTTGATGTGCGGAAGTGGACGATCGATGCGTACCGCAGAGTTCTTGAAAATAATATGATCTGGAGAGGCTTTGCAAACTCATTTTTTTATTCCCTGGTGTTTACCATTATTTCAGTTCTGGTAACTCTGCTGGCAGCATATCCAATGTCCAAGAAAGAATTTGTGGGAAGAAATTTCTTCAATGTTATTTTTCTCATTACCATGTTCTTCGGTGGAGGAATGATCCCGACTTTTATCCTGATCAATCAGCTGCATCTGGTAAATACAATCTGGGCAATTCTGCTTCCGGGTGCGTTTAATGTCTGGAACATGATCCTTGCCAGAACCTATTATCAGTCTATCCCCAAGGAACTCAGAGAGGCATCTGCCATTGACGGTGCCACGGAAATCGAGCATTTTTTCAAGATTATGATGCCGGTATGCAAACCGATCATTGCAGTGCTTGCACTGTGGTCCTTTGTAGGAATGTGGAACAGTTATTTTGACGCTATGATTTATTTGAATGATGCGAAACTGCAGCCATTGCAGCTGGTACTTCGTTCCATCCTTGTACAGAATACACCGCAGCCCGGAATGATCGCAGATATCCAGAGTACTGCACAGATGGCAAAGGTAGCGGAACTTCTGAAATATGCTACGATCATTGTATCAAGTTTACCGCTTCTGATCATGTATCCATCTTCCAGAAATATTTTGACCAGGGCATTATGGTTGGTTCTGTAAAAGGCTGATGACAGGAGGTTGATAATGATGAAAAAAAGAATGAAGGCATTATTGGCAATCGGGCTTTCTGCAATTATAATGGTATGCAGTGCCGGATGTGGAAATGGAAAAGAACACATGAAAGCAGAAATAGATCCGGATATCCCGGTGGAAGATGTGTCATTTCCTCTGAAAGAAAAAGCAGAGCTGTCTTTTATTACCAGTGCACCTGCAACATCTACACAGGAACCTAATGAAAGAATGATTTTTGAAAGACTGGAAAAGCAGACCAATGTCCACATTGACTGGACCTGTTTTGTATCGGATCAGTTTAATGACAAAAAAAATCTGGCACTGGCACAGTTCGGAAATCTTCCGGATGGACTTTTTAACGCAGGTATGAGTGATTATGATCTTCTTCGCTATGCCAAACAGGGAATCATTATTCCGGTAGAAAATCTTATTGATAAATACATGCCGAATCTTAAGGCTGTATTGGAAAAATACCCGGAATACAGAACAATGTGTACAGCACCGGACGGACATATTTATTCTTTCCCATGGATCGAGCAGCTTGGTGCGGGGAAAGAAGCCATTCAGGCAATTGGAGATATCCCCTACATTAATAAAAAATGGCTGGATTATCTGAAGCTGGACGTTCCGACCACAACTGAGGAACTGGAACAGGTTCTGATCGCTTTCCGCGACAATGCAGATAAACTGGAACAAGAATTTGATATTGAGGGTGGTGTGATCCCGATGTCCTTTATCATCAATAATGGTGATCAGGATCCTGCAATTCTCATCAACGGATTCGGAGAAGGATATGGTGACACCGGTGATCATTTTGCAGTGAAAGATGATGGAACCGTTATTTATACAACTGTACAGGAAGGCTATAAAGAAGGTATTCAGTGGCTCCATCAGCTGGTAGAAGAAAAGCTGGTGGATCCGGAGGCTTTTACCCAGGAATGGTCAACTTATGTTGCAAAAGGTAAGAACCACAGATATGGTCTGTGTTTCACCTGGGATATTGCAAATATTGATAACAATGAAGATTATGTAATGCTCCCGGTGCTGGCCGGTCCGGATGGTCTTGTAAATATCACAAGACAGAATAACAGTGAAACCAGTGGCTTTGACAGAGGACGCTGCGTTCTGACTACAAGCTGTCGGAATACGGCACTGGCAGCAGCATGGATCGATCAGATGTATGCACCGATCCAGTCTCCGCAGAATAACTGGGGTACTTACGGGGAAAAAGATTCATTTAATATCTTTGAGATGTCCGAGAATGCAGAAGGTGGTCAGATGCTGAAGCATATGGATCTGGGAGATGCATCTCCGGTAGAGGTTCGTGAAGCACAGTCTGTAAACGGACCGTTGGCAATACTTAACGAGTATTACGATGTATATGTAACAGAGCCGGCAGATGCAAAATGGCGTCTCGACAATATGCACGAAACATATCTTAAGGATATGAACAGTAAATATGTGTATCCGAATGTATTTATGAGTATTGATGATACCAATAAGGTATCTCAGTACGACACGGATATCAAGAAGTATGCGGAACAGAAAAAAGCAGACTGGATCCTGAATGGCGGCATCGATAAAGAATGGGATTCCTATCTGAAAAAGATGGAGCAGTATGGACTGTCTGATTATCTGGCGATCAAACAGAAATATTTTGACCAGTATCAGAAGTCTCTTAGTGAGACAGAGAAATAAAAACAGAAAAAGATACCGGTCAGAAACATAAAAAAGAAAGAGAGAGCAGAGTATGAGTGAAAAACTTGAAAAAGCACGTCTTTATGAAATAGAGGAAGCAAAAAATATCCCGCAGGAAGAGAAACCGGCCTTTCATGTATCTGCACCGGTTGGCTGGATCAATGATCCCAATGGATTTTCTGTTTTTAAAGGAAAGGTACATCTTTTTTACCAGTATCATCCTTACAGCCGTGACTGGGGCCCTATGCACTGGGGCCACAGTGTGACGGAGGATATGATCAGATGGGAGCAGCTTCCTACAGCGCTTGCACCGGATCAGGAATATGATCGAGAGGGATGCTTTTCCGGAAGTGCTATTGAAGCGGATGGAAAACAGGCTTTGATCTACACAGGAGTTACAACAGAAAAGCTGCCGGATGGAAAAGAAGAAGTCCGGCAGAATCAGTGCATTGCCTGGGGTGACGGAAAAGATTATGTAAAGGCAGAGAAAAATCCGGTAGTCACCGGGGATATGCTTCCGGAGAAATGCAGCAGAGTTGATTTCCGTGATCCGAAGATATGGGAAGATAACGGAACATACCATATGCTCGTAGGATGCCGCAGCGAAGAAATTCCTGGACAGGTAGTTCTGTTTTCCAGTAAAGATCTGAAAGAATGGAAATTTGAAACAATTCTTGCGGAGAACTCCACAGGAGAAATCGGTGTTATGTGGGAATGCCCCGATTTCTTTCCGCTCGGGGATAAACATGTGCTGATCTGTTCTCCGCAGCATATGCGTGCAAAAGGGTATGAGTTTCATAATGGACATAATTCCCTATATTTTACGGGAGATTATGACAGCGAAAAACATACATTTGAAAAAGACGCACCGGTAAGTCTGGACTATGGACTTGATTTTTATGCACCGCAGACTACTCTGCTTCCAGATGGCCGGAGAGTGATGATCGCCTGGATGAAATCCTGGGATAGCTGTGTGATCAAGGAAAAGCAGAGATGGCAGGGAATGATGACTCTTCCGAGAGAGCTGGAATATCGTGACGGAAAGATCTGGCAGAAGCCGGTCCGAGAAATTGAGAATTATCGGAAAAACCGTTGCTGTTACGAGAATGTAAAAGTGGGTGAGAGCTTAAGCCTTGAAGGCGTCCGTGGCCGAATGATCGATCTGACTGTGGAACTGCAGAACGCAGATGGCATCATGGATGGAAGCAGGAACTCCGGAAATCCAAATCAGGAAGCATTGGATGTGTACAATGAGTTCCGAATCGAGCTTGCACGCAATGAAGAATATACAACGGTCTTTACCTATGATCGAAAAAGACAGATACTGGAGATCGACAGAACCTGGAGCGGGGTGCAGCGTGATGTTGTATGTACAAGAAAGCTCCAGATCACAGATGGCAGACAAAATCTGAAGCTGCGTTTTATCCTGGATCGAAGCTCCATAGAGCTTTTTATCAATGATGGAAGCAAAACTGCGACTACCGTGATCCCAACACCAGTGGAAGCAGATGAGATCCTGTTTCACAGTGACGGAAATGCTGTGATCCAGGTTGAGAAATATGATATTGTGTTGTAGAAGCCTCTCAAATATTGACAATTTCTCTATTTTTGTATAACATAGGGGAAGTTGCTTACGCCGGATCAGGAGTTATTCGTATCTCCTGATCCGGCATATATTTACAGGAGAGGAACACAGGAATGTTTTATCAGTTAAAAATCACAAGAAAAGGAACGAAACCGCCGGTATGGAGACGCTGTACTGTTGCGGCTGACGTTACATTTGCAAGAATGGCAGCCATGCTTGAGAAACTGGTTCAGTATCCGGCAGGCAGCTATATGAGATTGAATTTTTTCAGAAAAAAGTACAGATCCGTGAGAACGGGGACGGAGAGGCGAAGAATAATTTCACATTATTAAATGCAGGCGAGACAGAGACTGCAGAGCTTATGGATTCCGAGAAATGGTTTACTTTCCGTCAGTATGGTGCGGATAAGGAAGTTCCGGAATACAGAGTTGATATTGAGAAGAAAGACGAGGGAACAACAGAAGCTCCTTCTGTTATAAAAGAAGTAAAGGGTGAGGATGATCCGTACTGGACAGAGGCACCGGAGCTGGGATGCACTGCAGCAGTTGAGACAGAGGCAGGTACAGTCAAAGCATCTGAAGACATTGCTGCAACAGTAGCAGCAGTAGAGGCAGCAGCCAGAGCTGCAAAAGCAGATGAGGCAGCCACAGGCAGCAGAAGAAATCCTACAGTAAAAGATTTCCTCATGTCCTATCGTAAAGAAGACCTTCTCAGCATTGCAGGTGAGCTTGGACTTCATTGCAAGGGAATGGATCAGGAAGAGATCGCCGCAAAGGTTGCCGCAGAGGTTCTTAAACCGGAGGTTATGAAAGCAAGCTTCCTCGTAGCAGACGATCAGGAGGTACTGGCTTTTGAGGCAGCTATTCAGAGAAAATGCTTCCATGTTGCAGAGGATGAGTGGAATACCTTAGAGTGGCTGAACGATATGGGCTACCTTGTTTCCTACAGTGATGATTACGCAGAAGTTCCGGCAGAGGTTGCAGCTGTTTACGACCAGATCAACACACCTGAATTCCGGACACTTCGCAGTCAGGTAAACTGGCTGAAGGATTGTCTTGTTATGGTAAGCTATCTGTATGTATCTGCACCGGCGAAGACAGTATATGAGATGTTTAAGCAGAGAAAAGGCTTTGACATCGGATATGACAGGTTCATCGAGCTGTATCATACCGTTCCGGAAAAGGCCTGCATCTGTGAGCTTGCGGAGGATCAGCTGATCCTGAAATCCGCACTGGTCAATAACATCTACAAGGATATCGAGAGACGTCAGGGCGGACGGAAATTCTATATTCCGTCAGTAGATGAGATCCTGGATTATTCCGAAAACGGTTATCCGACAAAATCTGCTTCTTATCAGAAACTGGGCAGATTCCTGATGGATGAGATGAAGGTTTCCGAGGCGGTGAAGGATCAGGTACTGTTCTTTATTTACAAAGAATGCTCCATGGATGGCAGAATGTCAGCGATCATGGAAAACCTGAACCAGAAAGGGATCCAGTTTAACGATGAGCAGCTTGAGAAATTTACAAAGCTGATCATGGAGGCAAACAATAACACAAGAATGCTGGAATTCCGCGGTTACACACCGAATGAGATCTCAGGAGCAGTATGGCCGTTTGCCACAGGCAGGCCGCACACTGCAATGCCGAACAGCTTTGTGCCGACAGCAATGCCGATGCAGCCGGCATCTGCAAGAAAAATCTATCCCAACGATCCGTGTCCGTGCGGAAGCGGTAAGAAATATAAGAAGTGCTGCGGAAGAAGATAGTTCTGCAGGAAATTTACAGTGGTTCCGGAGCTGATACAGTTGAGTTTTTGAGATAGTATCGCCGGGATATCATACAAATTAAATATAAGACAGTTCATTTGTACCATCCTGTCTATAAATAAAACCAGGGCTGAAGAAGATGTGAGAATCAGGGCAGACTCGTGGCGGGTCTGCCTTTTTTTACTTTAACCGAATCACGGCCGGGAATACCGGTTTTTTTTATTTATGGAATATCGGGGTGGTGTGACAGATCCAGAAGGAGGAAGAAATTATGTATCAGTTAAAAACAGAAGCAGATTTTGATTCTGCACATTTTCTGTCCGGTTACACCGGCAAATGTTCCAATATCCATGGCCATCGCTGGCATGTGGAGATTGAGATCGAAAGCCGGAAGCTGGAGAAAAACGGCCAGGAGCGAGGGATGCTGGTAGACTTCGGAGATCTGAAAAAGGATCTGAAGGAGCTGGCAGATTCCATGGATCACACACTGATCTATGAAGAAAATACATTACGTCCGAAAACTCTGGAAGCACTGGATGAAGAAGGATTCCATCTGGTGAAGGTTCCCTTTCGCCCTACAGCAGAGAATTTTTCAGAGTATTTTTCAGAAAAATGAAAGAAAAGGGATATCCTGTAAAAAGAGCTGTTGTTTACGAAACTCCTAATAATTGTGCAGCTTACCGGGAAACGGAAGAAGAAACGGAGGCGGCATGGCTATGAGTACATATCAGGTTGTAGAGAAATTTGTCAGCATCAACGGAGAGGGCAGACGGGCAGGAGAGCTTGCCGCTTTTATCCGATTTAAAGGCTGCAATCTTCAGTGCAGCTATTGTGATACCAGCTGGGCAAATGAGCCGGGATGTGAGAGTGAAAGGCTGACAAAAGAAGAGATTCTTTCCTGGATCCGTGAAACAGGCGTAAAAAATGTGACACTTACAGGCGGGGAACCACTTTTGCGGGAAGGGATGGAGGAGCTGATCGAGGCAATCCTGGAGGATCCATCCCAGCGGGTAGAGATTGAGACCAATGGAAGTGTGGATCTGAAGCCTTATCATATATTAAAAAACCGTCCGTCCTTTACCATGGATTATAAAACACCGGACAGCGGTATGGAAAAAGAGATGCTTCTTTCCAATCTGGAGCTTCTGGACAGTGAGGATACGCTGAAATTCGTGGTCAGCAGCCGCAGAGATATGGAAAAAGCCCTGAAAATCCTGGAAAAGTACAGGCTGATCGGAAAAACAGCAGTTTATTTCAGCCCTGTTTTCGGCAGGATTCAGCCGGTGGAGATCGTGGATTTCCTTATGGAAAAAAAGCTCAACGATGTAAAGCTTCAGATCCAGCTTCATAAGGTGATCTGGGACCCGCAGAAACGGGGAGTATAACAGAAAAAAATATTACAATATAAACAGAAATACCGCAGAAAAGGAGAACGACATGAAAGCACTTGTACTTGCAAGCGGCGGTGTGGATTCCACCACCTGTCTGGGGCTTGCCGTGAACAAATATGGAAAAGAGAATGTAATTGCATTAACAGTAGCTTACGGACAGAAGCACACAAAAGAAATCGAGGCTGCCAGAAAAACAGCAGAATATTACGGAGTGGAACATCTTTATCTGGATCTGGAGCCGATCTTCCGGTACAGTGACTGTTCGCTTCTGAAGCATTCAGACAGAGAAATCCCTCACGAAAGCTATGCAGAGCAGCTGAAGGAAACCGATGGATCACCGGTGTCAACCTATGTGCCGTTTCGGAACGGATTATTTCTTTCCTCAGCAGCAAGCATTGCGCTGTCAAAAAACTGCAGTGTGATCTATTACGGAGCGCATGCGGATGATGCTGCTGGAAATGCATATCCGGACTGTAGCAGTGCGTTTCACAATGCGATCAACGAGGCGATCTATCAGGGAAGCGGCGGCCAGCTGAAGGTTGAGGCGCCTTTTGTCAGCTGCACAAAGGCAGAGGTCGTAAAAACCGGTCTGGAGCTGAATGTTCCTTATGAACTGACCTGGAGCTGTTATGAAGGCGGCGAAAAGCCCTGCGGTGTGTGCGGAACCTGTATTGACAGAGCAGAGGCATTCCGTCTCAATGGAGTGAAGGACCCGGCACTTGACAGATAGATCGGTCATGAGTAAGTAACGAAGCGGATCGCAAATATCCGCCTGACCATAGAAAGGAAAAAAATATGAGCAGAGAAAACCTGGAAAAAGAAGGAATCACCCTTCTCGGAAATCAGAAGGTAAAATATCCGGACAATTATGCTCCGGAGGTACTGGAAACATTTTTGAACAAGCACCCAGACAACGATTACTTTGTAAAATTTAACTGCCCGGAATTTACAAGCCTTTGTCCCATTACCGGACAGCCGGATTTTGCAACGATTACGATATCTTACGTACCCGGTGAAAAAATGGTGGAGAGCAAATCTCTGAAGCTGTATCTTTTCAGCTTCCGCAATCACGGAGATTTTCATGAGGATTGCGTGAATATCATTATGAAGGATCTGATCCGTCTTATGGACCCGAAATACATTGAGGTCTGGGGAAAATTTACTCCGAGAGGCGGCATTTCCATTGATCCCTACTGCAATTACGGAAAAGCCGGAACCAGATGGGAGGAGATTGCCTGGAAACGCCTGACAGAGCATGACATGTACCCGGAGAAGATCGATAACCGGTAGAAAAACAAAAAGTCCCTGTTTTCACTGCGAAAAGCAATGAAAGCAGGGGCTTTTTGTTTAGTGTGCCTGACAGAGTAGGTTTATCTTTATGACAGCCGGATGCATTCTGATTCTGTGCCAAACAGATCAGCGATCACGTCGTGCACGGTTTCGATCTTATCTGCCATATAAGCCTTTGCTCCGCAGAACAGCAGGCCGTTTTCCACGTCGCCCTTTACGGCGGCGATCAGCTTGTCTGTAATACAGTAAGGGATTTCGCCGGGAGAACATTTGGCAAGGCAGCGGTGGCATGGGCTGTGTGGGATTTTTTCACCGGCCATGACGTGCTGCATGAAGGGATTCATAATGGCACGTCCCGGCATACCTACCGGGCTTTTTACAATGGCAATGTCGTCCTTTGCGGCGTGGATCAGGGATTCTTTCAGCCGGATGTCTGCGTCACATTCTTCCGTTGGGATAAAACGGGTGGCGACCTGAACGCCGTCCACACCAAGATCAAGGACATGCTTTACATCCTCGTGCGTGGCGATGCCGCCGGCAGCTACTACAGGGATTTCCGTGCCGAATTTTGTGGCATAGCTTTTTACAGTCTGGACGATCTTTCGGATCTCATTGTCGTAGGCTTCCGGTGTATAGGAATCCAGCTCTTCCTTGTGGAAGCCCAGATGACCGCCTGCCTGGGGACCTTCGATCACCACAAGATCTGCAGTGCGCTTGTACTTTCTTTCCCAGTATTTCAGGATAACCTTTGCAGATTTGTCCGTTGAGACAATGGGGGCGATCTTTGTTTTGCTTCCGCTGACAAGAGCAGGGAGCTCTGTAGGAAGTCCTGCACCGGAGATGATCAGGTCAGCACCGGCCTGGACAGCTGCCTTTACATGAGATGCATACTCCTTCAGTGCAACCATGATGTTGTAGCCAATGATACCGTCAGGAGAAATCCTGCGTGCTTTTTTCATCTCGGACAGGATAGCCCGCTGGTTGGCTTCCGCTGTATTCTGGTCGAAATCCTTTTCCTTGTAGCCGATCTGAGCGGTGGAAATGATTCCGATTCCGCCTTCTTTTGCAACGGTGCCTGCCAGCCGGCCAAGGCTGATGCCGACACCCATTCCACCCTGGATCAGGGGAAATCTCGTAAGTTTATCACCGATTTTAAAATTCTTCATAATGATCAGATCCTCACATTCATTTGCGTTCTTTAAATAATTTTAATATAAAATAGTTTTATCATCAAAGTATATCATAACAGGGAAATTTGTCAATGTATATGTAGGAAGGTTGGATCAGGGAGATGTGGTGATTTGTCGGTATAGCTTTTCGGAATAAGAAAAGGGTGAGCTGACAGCATTACGCTGTGTAGTCTCACCCTTTTTATGTGTGATGAAATCTAAAACTGTAAAGCAGTAGACTGTAGCTGAACTCCGTCTGGCAAAATCAGAATTTAAACAGATTCAGACCGATCTCTTCGCTGAACTCACGACCGATTTCTCCGTCGATCACCTGGATCTGGATCTCGGCGGTAGCACTGATGATGGCACGGTTCAGATGGCCGCCGTGTACAAGGCCTTCTTCGTCACCGGCTGCGATATGGAGATGAAGATAAACGTCATCGTCCTTGCGGGTAACGGTACCAGTAAGAGAAACAATCTCATAAGCTCCCTGAAACTGGATAGAGTGGTATTCCTTTGTTACGGTGTTGTATACACCTGCGGTGAAATCATTGATGGCACCAAGGCCTGTGACCTGTGCAAGGCGGATGTTCTCTTTCTCTGCAACCTTGCCGATTTCCTCCAGGATCTCTTCCTTCGGATCAAGTCGAAGATAGATCGTGTTTCCAAAACGTCTGTATTCCATGATAAAAAACCTCCCTGTAAATTCTTTGATTTTCCCATTGCCTGAGTATGATTCCAGTATAATACATTCCTGCTTTTATTCAATAGTTACATTAATCAGATTACAGCACTTCCGGAAATTACTGCATCATGCTCTGTCCAACTTCTTTTTAACCGAATCAAGTAAGTCCCCTGCTTCAATTGCGAGGAGCAATAAGCAGTGGGTGGGACTTACTTGTATCAGGAGGGGTACAAGCCCCTCCTGATAAACTGCGGAGCAGTTATTCGGTTATGAGCAAGTAGCGAAAGCGGATTGCGAATATCCGATTGACGATTGAGTGATTATAGTACTCCCGGAAATTACTGCATCAGGTTCAGCTGTGCAGAACATGAATTGTCGGAATTGCTATAGTTGAAAGAGAGTGGCAGATATATGGAAGAAAAAATTAAATACAGTACCAGGCAGCAGAAATTGATTCTGGAATGTCTGCAGGAGCATGGAGATATTTTTTATACGATTGATCAGTTTATGGATATTCTTCGCGGAAAGGATATCCATATAGGAAGGACGACGGTGTACAGGGGGCTTGAGCGGCTGCAGAAAGAAGGTGCGGTGCTGAAGGTTCCGTCTGTGGAAGGAGCAGCGGCTCAGTACCGTTTTGTCCGGGACGAAGAGCGGAAAAATTATGGAAAGCTTGTGTGCCTGGAATGCGGACATACGATTCCGCTGCAGTGCGGCTGTATTGATCATTTCGTTGGGCATGTGCTGGATGAGCATGGGTTTGAAATCGATCAGAGCCGGACGGTATTTTATGGATATTGTGATGGATGCCGGAGGAAGAGAAGATAATGAGTTCTAACAAAAATAAGATCGGGGCGGCAGCAGTTCTGGCAGCAACGATCCTTATCGTTGGCAGTGTGGTTGGATATGGACTGCACAGAGCCGGAACTGTGGGGAAGCCTTTTTCGGATGACGGGCAGATTAAGGTTATGGCGAGTTTTTATCCCATGTACGACTTCGCGCAGAAAGTTGGCGGAGATAAGGTTGAGGTGAAAGACATGGTTCCGGCGGGAACGGAGCCTCATGACTGGGAACCTGCAGCTACGGATATCCGTAATCTTGAGGATGCGGATGTTTTTGTATATAACGGTGCAGATCTGGAGCACTGGGCTGAGGATGTGCTGGCCACGCTGGAGAATCAGGATCTGATCGCAGCTGAGGCATCGGATGGTGTGGAACTTCTGGATGGTGAGGGGGATCATGCTCATGGAGATAACGGGAAAGATCCTCATGTCTGGCTGGATCCTCTGAGGGCAAAGCAGGAGATGAAAAATATTCGAGATGCTTTTTGCCAGGCAGATCCGGAGAACCGGGATTATTATGAAGCAAACTACGAGAAGTATGCGGGGGAGTTTGATGAATTGGATCAGGAATTCCGGGAAGGGCTGGCAGATATAAAGAGCAGGGATATCATTGTGGCTCATGAAGCTTTCGGGTATCTGTGTAATGCTTATGATCTGAAGCAGCTGGCTATTGAAGGTTTGACACCGGATTCGGAACCGGATCCTGCGAAGATGCAGGAAGTGATTGAATATGCGAAAGAGTTTGATATCCATACCATTTTCTTTGAGGAGCTGGCAAGCCCCAAGGTGGCGAAAACGGTGGCAAAGGAAGTGGATGCGGTTACAGCTGTGCTGAATCCTATTGAGGGATTAAGTGAGGAGGATATTCAGGACGGAGAGGATTATTTTTCTGTGATGAGAAAGAATCTGGCAGCATTGAAGATGGCGTTAAACTAAGGGATTGATGGTCATAGCTGAACAGCTGTGCTGCATGGCATGAAATAGAAAGCAGGTGAGATGATGGGAATTTCAATAGAGAATCTTTCGTTTCATTATACCGGAACGCCTGTGCTGGATCAGGTGAATCTGGAGGTGAAGGATGGCGATTATGCGATTCTTACCGGTGAGAACGGAAGTGGAAAAAGTACATTTCTGAAGCTTCTTCTTGGTGAGCTGAAAGCTCAGAAGGGAAGTATTAAAGTAAATGGAAAAGATATCTCCGCAACATTCGGAAAGGGAGATCTGGGATATGTTCCGCAAAACAGTATCAGCAGGAACCAGAATTTTCCGGCTACTGTGGAGGAGATTATGATGACGGGAATCTATTCCTCATCATGGAGGGCACGTTTTCGGGCGAAAAAGGAGATCCCCCGGCTGAAAGCTGTTCTTGCGGAAATGGAGATGGAAGAATACTGGAAAAGGCGGATCGGTGAGCTTTCCGGCGGGCAGCAGCAGAGAGTCATGCTGGCACGTGCACTGGTGGGAAATCCGAAAATCCTGATCCTGGATGAGCCGACAACGGGAATGGATACAGTTTCTGTGAAAACACTTGCCCGGGTTTTGAAGAAGCGTAATGAAGAACAGGGGCTTACGATCCTTATGGTGACACATGGAAACTCCAGTGAATTTAAAGGAGCCAACCGTTTTTTCAGAGCAGAAGAAGGGAGAATTGACGAGGTATGAGTATTTTACAATATGGATTTATGCAGAGGGCTTTTCTCGTGGGAATCCTTCTGGCTGTGATCACTCCCTGTATCGGAATAACGATCGTACTGAAGAGAATGTCCATGATCGGAGATGCACTTTCCCATTCGTCCCTGGCAGGAGTGGTGCTGGGACTGATCCTTGGGATAAATCCTGTGGCTGGTGCTGTGGTAATGTGTATTGTTGCGGCACTTGGGATTGAAGCCATCCGGAAAAAAATCCCGCGGTATTCGGAGGTGGCGATCTCGATCGTTATGTCTGCCGGGATCGGACTGGCAGGTGTTTTGTCCGGATTCGTGGAAAACGGTGCCAGTCTGAACAGCTTCTTATTCGGAAGTATTGTGTCTATCAGTGAGGGAGAGCTTGCACTGGTAGTTGTGATCAGTGTACTGGTTCTGGCTGCGGTACTGTTTTTTTACAGGGAGCTTTTTTATATTGGGTTTGATGAGAATGCAGCAAGGATCTCAGGGGTTTCTGTGCGGAATATTAATTTTATGTTTACGATCCTGACTGCGTTGACTGTCTCTGTTGCATCCCGTACAGTGGGAACGCTGATCGTTTCTTCCATGCTGGTCGTGCCGGTGGCCTGCGGTATGCAGATGGCAAAAAGCTATAAGGGGACACTGATCTGTGCGGTTCTTGTAGCTGTCTGCACTACCATTGCGGGACTTTTTCTTTCCTATTATGCCGGGCTGAAGCCGGGTGGAATGATCGTACTTCTTGAGGTTGCATGGTTTGTAATTGTGATGTCCGTGAAAAGTTTTAACAAATAAAACACATTTTTCCCACAAAGTAAACACAATTGGATCATATACTTTGAAGCATCAAAAGGAAACAGAGAGAACTTTTTCCAGGGAGGGACTTAATCATGAACAATAACAGAAAATTAAAAATAAAGAAACTTGTTAAAAAAGGTGCAACCATCAGCCTGTGTGCAGTGCTTGCTGGTGGTATTGGTGTCGGAGCTTACGAGGGTATTAACTATTTCTCAGGTGCACAGTCTGTACAGGCAGCAACAGATAGCTCTGAGAAGCTTACACTTATGAAATCCGAGAAGAAAGCTGATGAAGAAACAGAAGATACCAGTGATACAAAAGCTTCTGATACAAAAGGCAGTCTGGATGTATCCGATGTTGCTGAGGAAGCAATGCCTTCCGTTGTAGCGATCACAACAAAATCTGTTCAGGAGGTTCAGAATTACTACAGCATGTTCGGCTCTCAGTATGCACCGAGCCAGGAGCAGGAAGTAGAGGGAAGTGGTTCCGGTATTATCATCGGAAAAACAAAATCCGAGCTTCTGATCGCAACAAACTATCATGTAGTTGACGGAGCAGATACATTATCTGTTGCTTTTGCAGACGGCAGTGCTTATGAGGCAACTGTAAAAGGATTTGATGAAAATGAGGATCTGGCAGTTGTATCTGTTGATACAAAAGACGTTTCTGATGATACAATGGATGCTATTTCCGTTGCAAAGATCGGAAGCTCTGATGATCTGAAGATCGGTGAGCAGATTGTTGCCATTGGTAATGCACTTGGCTATGGACAGTCTGTTACTACAGGTATTGTCAGTGCAAAGAACCGTAAGATCGATTCTTCAGGTCAGGTTGAGTCGGATGATTCTTCTGATAACAGCAGCAGCCTGAATAAGGGCGTTAACCTGATCCAGACAGATGCGGCTATCAATCCTGGTAACAGTGGCGGTGCGCTTCTGAATATGGATGGTGAGGTTGTTGGTATTAACTCTTCCAAGCTTGCTTCTACTGAGGTTGAGGGTATGGGTTATGCCATTGCGATTTCTGATGTTGCAGATTCTCTTGAGAATATGATGAATGCGAAAGCCAGAGATAAGGTTGATAATCATGGTATTCTTGGAATCACAGGCAGTACAGTCAGTGATGAGGCTGTTCAGATCTATGGTATCCCGCAGGGTGTATTTGTTTCAAAGGTAACTGAGGATGGTCCTGCTGATGATGCTGGTATTACCAAGAATATGGTTATCACAGAGTTTGATGGTAAGACGATCACAAGTATTGATCAGTTGGTTGAACTGCTTCAGTATTATGAGCCGAAGGAAAAAATTGATGTGACAGTTGCTGTTCAGGATGGCAATGAGTATAAAGAGAAGACTTTTACTGTGAAGCTTGGTAAGGATGACAGTTCCGATAAGGATAGTAAGGACAGCTCTGAGGAGAGTGCGGCACAGGATAGTCAGGATTCCCAGGATGCGGATATCCAGGGTGGACAGGATGGTTCTAAGCAGGATGATGCAGATGTGTTTGCTGATGATGGTGAGGCCAGTCTGTTCAGGGATTTTGAGCAGAATGGATTGTATGACTAACTGTATATAATGAGAAAGGCTCTGTGGCTGACCCGGGATCGGGTGGCTGCGGAGCCTTTTTCGGATAACCTTTTGACATTATTACTGCATGCGTAATCGGAGGAGTTCCCACCGGGAGGTTACATTGGTTTTGCGGAAGATATTCTGCAGGTGTTTCTGGAGGGTGTTTTCACGGATGCCGAGGGACTGGGCGATCTCGTCGTTGTTGCGGTACTGGAAGATCTGTTCGGCGATCTGAAGTTCTCTGGCAGTGAGATGGTTGTTGGTTTTCAGGTGGCCGAGGGTTTGCTTAAGGCTGTTGGTCTGAGGCTGCTGGTGGGCAATCTGGTAGAGGACTGCGTTTAAGTGCATGCCGATGGCCTGAAGGTAGAACATGTCTTCATTGGTGAAGGGACCGTCCTTTTCAGTGCGGAAGAGGGTGAGGACACCCAGGAGCTCCTGCTGGTAGACGCTGGCGTACTGCATGGAATCAAATATATGAAATTTGCGGTAGCAGTGGACATAGAGTGGAGAGTTAAGGCGCTGCTGATCCTCCAGGAGGTCGCTTTCACGGACAAGACGAGGCTCGCGGGAGTGGAGGAGCCAGAGGAGATGATCTTCATCGGCTACCTTCATGTATTCGTTTTCGGCTTCGATGAAGGCTTCCGGGATACAAATGGGACTGGTGAGACGGATGGTGTCGGGATCTTCGGTATTTTCATGGAGAAGGATGCTGGCGTAGCTGTAAGGGATCACCATTTTCAGGCGATGCAGAAATTTAGCCTTGATCTCGTTGAGACTGGTGCAGGAATAGAGATCGTAGATTATGTCGTTGATCATCAGGAAGGTATTTTTTTCCATGAGGGTTCTCCTTTTCTTATGCAGATTGCGAATAACACTTGACAATAAGTATACTGCTACATATACTTGAAATCAAGTAGATATAATTAAAAAGAATTAATTCAACTCCCGAAATTAAGCATTGTATCAGAAACGGAAAAAGAATAGTATATCAATATCAAAAAAGAAAAACACGAAACATATGAAACATACAATGGTGTATTTATTGCGATAGAGCAGTAAATGCGCCGTTTTTTGTTTCGGGAAAAAAGAGCTGTTTTATGCGAAGGGGCATATCCGTTGATCGGGTATGTCCTTTTTCGTTTGGCAGAAAGAAAGGGGAGAAAAAAATGAACACTGGATTGATTGCAATTTTTATTCTTCTGGTTATTATTGTTGGAGCTATCGCAACCAGAAGATGCGTGGTTTTATACAGATGCAACACTTCTTTCTTCACAGAGTGCAGGAATTGACAATATGGAGCATGCACTGACCCAGCTTCCATACGTCATCATTGCAAGTGTACTTTCCGTTGTGGGATTTCTGATCTGCGGTTTCGTGATGTAGGAGGAAGGGCTTATGGGAAAATTTATTTTAAGAAGCAGAAATGTTTTTACAGGGCTTGAAGATTTCCCAAGACCGGCTGCGATTGCAGTTGAGGATAAAAAGATCCGGGCAGTTCTTCCATGGGATTACCACAGAGATAAGGATTATGCGGACTGGTCTCTTTATGATTACGGAGAAAAAATGATCATGTCATCTTTTCTGGATGCACATACACATCTTTTTTCCGGAGCCGTTGACGGAAGCAGATATGTGTGTTCAGATCTGGGAAGGGGACGTTCTCAGGCAGAATGTGTAAAGATCATAAAAGAATTTGCGGATGCACATCCGGATTATAAAAGAATTCGAGGTTCTGGATGGTTTATTACAAACTGGGGTGACGAACCACTTCCGGATAAGAGACTTCTGGATGAAGCTATTCCTGACAGACCGGTATATCTTACCTGTGCCGACTGCCACAGCATGTGGCTGAATTCCAGAGCACTGGAAGAGGCGGGGATCGATCCGGACCGGAAAATGGATAACGGTGTGAATGTAAAATTTGAGAATGGTGAGCTCAGCGGTCTTCTCCTGGAACCGGCAGCCTGCGAACCTGCGCAGAAAAAATATATGGAGTTTTCAGAGGAAGAAATGCTGGAAATCCACCGGAATTTTCAGGATGTGCTGGCAGATCACGGAATTGCCGCTGCAAGCGAAATGTTTGCAGATGACTATACAGAAGATACCATGAAAAAATATGAGATTCTGAAAAAACTGGATGAGGAAGAGGGACTGAAAGCGCAGATTTTTTCCTACATGAAACTTTTCGGATATACAGAATTTTCCAGGTATTTCAGATTTCAAAAATATTTTGATTCGCCTCATTTTCATATTGCAGGAGTGAAGGGATTTATTGATGGTGTGACAGAAACATATACGGGACTTCTGCTGGAGCCTTATACAGACAAGCCGGAAACCTGCGGCGAGGGGCTTCCGCTGTGGCCTGAGAAAAAAATGCAGAAGGAGATCATCGCAGCAAATAAGGCAGGAATACAGGTAAGGCTTCACTGTATTGCAGATGGATCGGTGCGGATGGCACTGGATCTTTTTGAAAAGTCGGCAGAAGTGAACGGAGAGCACAGGCTTCGAAATACGATAGAGCATATCGAAAATATTCATCCTGATGATCTGGATCGTTTTGCAGAGCTGGATGTGATCCCTTCGATTCAGCCTTATCATGTAACACTTGCAGCTAATGGAAAGGTGAACCAGATCGGAGAAAAACGGGCAAGGCTTCAGTGGCCGTTCCGGACATTGCTGGAGCATGAAGGTGCGCTGGCACTTGGAACCGATTATCCGGTTGTGACCATAGATCCCTTTACAACGATCTATGCAGCAGTTACAAGAAGAGATGATGAGGGAAAACTTACATCGACCAACCCGTGGGAAAAAATCTCCATGGCAGATACACTGAAAGCTTACACCATTGGCGCGGCTCGTGTTTATCATGTGGAGGATTCAATGGGAACGCTGGAGCCGGGGAAAATGGCAGATATCATTGTTTTGAGCGGTGATCTTTTTGAGGTGAATAAGGACGAGATCCGGGGAATGAAAGTGGAAGCGAATTATTTTGAAGGTGAAAAGATCAGATAAAGGAGGACAATTATGGAGCTTCAGAAAATGTTTATTGACGGTGAATGGGTAGAAGGCAGTACAGGAAAATCTGTTCCTACATTAAATCCTGCAAATGGTGAGGTTCTTGCCATGGTAACAGAAGGTAATGCCACGGATGTTGATAAAGCGATCGCAGCAGCAAAAAAATCTTTTTATGTGACAAGGGAATGGCGTGATATGGACAGCCAGACAAGGGCAGATATCCTTCTTAAGATTGCAGATGCTATTGATGCAGAAAGAGATGATTTTGCGAAGCTGGACTGTATGGATCATGGAAAGCCTTTAAGAGAGGCGGAGGCAGATGTGGATGACGCCATCCATTGTTTCCGTTATTATGCCGGAATCTTAAAAATGCCTCATGGCGGTGTTTATGAAGTAAATGAGGGGTTCGGAAAAATGCATTCCTATACCGTTCATGAGCCGGTTGGTGTGTGTGGGCTGATCACTCCGTGGAACTATCCGCTCCTGATGGGCGTGTGGAAGCTGGCTCCTGCACTGGCGGCAGGAAACAGCGTTGTGTTTAAACCAAGCTCCAACTGTGTGCTTTCCTGCGTGAAGCTGTTTGGGATCTTTGAAAAGATCGGAATGCCGAAGGGCAGTGTGAACCTGATCCTGGGTCCCGGTGGAATTACAGGAAACCGTATTGCAGAGAGTAAGGATGTGGATATGGTTACTTTTACCGGAAGTACAGAGGTTGGACAGAGTATTATGCGTGCGGCAGCAGGTAATGTGAAAAAGATCGGCCTCGAGCTTGGCGGAAAATCCCCGAATGTGATCTTTGCAGATGCAGATCTGGATGGTGCAGTGGAGTGGGCTATGATCGGTGTTTTCCTGAATCAGGGAGAGGTGTGCTCCGCAGGCTCCAGAATTATCATTGAGGAAAGCATTAAGGATGAATTTGTGAAACGTCTTGCAAAGAAAGCAAATGCAATCACCATTGGAAATCCTATGGAAAATCCGGATATGGGACCGTTGGTGTCTGAAAGCCATATGAATAAAGTTCTGGGTTACATTAAGAAGGGTGTTGAGGAAGGTGCTGTTCTTGTGTGCGGTGGTGAACGCTATACAGAGGGAGAGTGTGCGAACGGCTTTTATGTAAGACCAACCATATTTGATAACTGTACTCCTGATATGACCATTGTCCGGGAGGAGATTTTCGGCCCGGTCGTGACTGTCCAGACGTTTAAAACAGAGCAGGAGCCATTGATATGGCAAACGATACGGAGTATGGTCTGGCCGGAGCAGTATTTACCGCCGATGGTTCCAGAGCACTCAGGGTGATCAAAGAGATCCGTGCAGGTATTACCTGGGTCAACTGTTACAACCCGACATTTAACGAAGCTCCGTGGGGCGGCTACAAGAAATCCGGAATCGGCCGTGATCTTGGTGTTCAGGGACTTGAGGAATATCAGGAGATCAAACAGATCAATATCAATCTGAATCCAGGAATCGTTGGATGGTATGAACATTAAAAACATCAAATCGGGAGGAACTTTTATATGGGAAAAAGTAAATATGTAGTTACGATCACCAGGCAGTTCGGCAGCATGGGCCGTCCCATTGCAAAAAAAATGGCCGAGAAGCTTGGTATTGAATATTATGACAGGGATATTGTGGATCAGGCAGCCAGAAAACTGAATCTTCCGGTTTCTGTAGTGGATGAAGCAGAGGAGACGGCAAAAAAAGTCAAGGCAAGTCCTTTTTCAAGGATGATGTTTCCTCTTGGAAAAGGAACCAGCAATACCCAGGATAAGATTTTTGAGGCACAGCGGATTTCCTGGTAGATGCTGTTAAGAGAAAATTTCAGCTGTAGAATGTCAGAGATAGGATTTGCAGAGACGGGCAGTGAAGCGATGGATTGTTTGAACGTATGAAAAAAAACAGAAGGGATTTGGTGGATTATGCGGAAAGTTGTAGTGGCAGCTACGCAGATGGCATGCAGCTGGGACAGAGAGGCGACACTTGCGAAGGCAGAAAACTGGTACGGGAGGCAGCTGCAAAAGAGCTGGACATTGTGATTCCGGTAAGTTTTTTTGAGCGTACGGGAAATGTGGCATTTAATTCCGTTGTGATAATTGATGCGGATGGCTGCCTGCCTGTGTTATTATAGCTGTATAAAATTTTTATAGAAAGCTTCTTTGAAATGTGGGGCTGACAGGAGGAGAAATTATGCAGGAACTGATGATCAGGCCGACGATTTACAGCTTTGATAATTGCCGGCAGTTTGCGGAGGAATTTAAGCTTGGTGAGGGAGATCTGCTGTTTACCAATAAGAGATTGTTTAAGAAATTTTTTGAGCCGCTTGGTCTTGGCTGTGATGTGATCTTCCGTGAGGATTATGGTAAGGGTGAGCCTACGGATGTGATGGCAGAGGCGATCTGGAAGGATGTGCCGAAGGATGCGAAGCGAGTGGTTTCTGTTGGCGGCGGCAGTATTCTGGATCTTTCCAAGCTGTTTGCACTGGAGAATATTTCTCCGGTTACGGATCTTTATGACGGGCTGCTTCCGATCGTGAAGAATAAGGAGCTGGTGCTTGTTCCCACTACCTGTGGTACGGGTTCTGAGGTGACGAATATCTCGATCCTTGCGCTGACTACGAAGGGTACGAAGAAGGGGCTGGCTGTGGAGCAGCTTTACGGTGATTCTGCCGTGCTGATCCCGGAGCTTCTGGAGGATCTGCCGTTTCAGTTTTTTGCGACAAGTTCTATTGACGCGCTGGTTCATTCTGTGGAGTCCAGTCTTTCTCCTAAGGGAAATGAGACAACCAGAATGTTTGGATATAAGGCTATCGAGATGATCCTGAAGGGATATATGGAGATCAGGGATCATGGACAGGAAGCCAGAATTCCGCTGATGAAGGATTTCCTGATGGCTGCCAATTATGCAGGTATTGCTTTTGGTAATGCCGGGTGCGCAGCTGTTCATGCGCTGAGCTATCCTCTGGGTGCCAAGTATCACGTTGCTCATGGTGAGTCCAATTATGCAATGTTTACCGGTGTGCTCAATAATTATATGGAGATCAAGAGTGACGGAGAGATTGCACGCCTGAATAAATTTATGGCAGAAATTCTTGGATGCGATGTAGATGTTGTTTATGCAGAGCTGGAGAAGCTGCTTAATGTGATGATTCCGAAGAAGGCTCTGCATGAGTATGGTGTGACTGAGGCGGAGCTTGAGGAGTTTACGGATTCTGTGCTGGAGAACCAGGGCAGGTTGATGGCAAATAATTTCGTGGAATTGGATCGGGAGAGGGTTTATAAGATTTATCGGGAGTGCTTTTGAGTATGTTGCAGAGCAGAATGTGAAAAGCAGATTTTACAGTTGAATGATATGGATGAACCGGGCAGAGGTTTTGGAGCTGCCCGGTTCATTTTTTTGTACAAAAAATCAAACAGAAAACCGTTTGATCAGTGTAGTGGACACTTCAATCTTTACGGAATGCGGCACAGGTGTTTTGAGTTCACGGATGAGCTGTGCGGCGGCTGTCTGCCCCATGAATTTTCGTGGGACATCAATGGTGGTGAGAGCCGGATCGATAACGCGTCCTTCGGAGATATTGTCGAAGCCTGCGATGGCAATGTCTTCGGGGACTTTGTAGCCGCGAAGTTTCAAAGCTTTAATTGCTCCGATGGCAATGAGATCATTGTCCGCAAAGTACGCGCCGGCGAGAGGAGTTCCGCTGTCTATGATCTCCAGCATGTCGGAGAATGCGCCCTCAATAGATGGAGAAAGCTCATGAACAATAGATTTAGCGGTGGACATTCCATGTTCGCGGACTGCCCGGTGAAAACCGTGTGTCCGTTCGCGAAAGTTAGTGATTCTGTAGGAAGAGCAGAGATGTCCCGGCTGGCGGCCGCAGCGGTCGATGAGATAACCGGTGGCCAGATAAGCACCCTGCGCATTGTTGCTCAGTACACAGCTGCAGTCAGCAGAATCGAAATAGGAATCCAGAAGAACTACAGGAACTGAAAGCTGAAGAAATTCCCTGCATACAGAAGCAGAAACTTCTGTACCAAGGAGAATAACACCTGCACACTGAGAAATGCGAAGCTCCTCAATGTATTTCTGAAGATCATCTGCTTTTTCATAAAGCTGAAAGGTTTTCAGATGATAGCCGTTTTTTCGGCACTCCTGTTCAATACCTTCTGTGAGCTCTGAGAAGATCGGCGTATAATTTAAGATCGCATTATGAGCCCGGCAGATAATGCAGTAAATATCTCCGGTCACATTTTTTTTCATGGAAAGCCGGCTGAAATCGTAGCCGGCTTTTTCTGCTTCCCGGATAACAAGAGCTCTGGTTTCTGTGCTTACGCCGGTTTTCCCGTTCAGAGCCATGGAAACGGCTGTAGCGGAGAGATTTAATCTGGCAGCAAGTTCTTTTGCTGTGATACTCATATATGTCATTCCTCCAGTCTGATAAAGTAAATATATCATCTGTATAGATTTCCTAAACTGTTTTAATTATAGAATATTTTCTGGCCATTTACAACAATAAAGCTGGAAATAAAGTAGAAATCACTTTATTTTTTATAGAAATAAAGTAAAGATCAAGATATTATACAGATAACAAAAACGAACATAAAAAACGAATCACATATAAACAAATAAAACCGAAGACATGGATTCATGAAAGGAGTTCAAAAATGGACAAGATCAAAATTGGTTACGCACCAACCAGAAGAAGTATTTTCAGCGCACCGGATGCAGTGAAATATCGTGGACTTACTGCTAAGAGACTTGAGGAGCTTGGTGTTGATTTCGTAGATATCACAGACATTAACGATGAGGGGCTTCTCTACAACGATGAGGGACTTGAGAAGATCATTGCCAAATTCAAAAAAGAGAAGGTTGACGGACTTTTCCTTCCACACTGCAACTTTGGTACAGAGTATGAGTGTGCAAGACTTGCAAAAGCTCTTGATGTCCCGGTTCTTCTCTGGGGACCGCTGGATGAGAGACCGGAGCCGGACGGAACAAGACTTCGTGATACACAGTGCGGACTTTTTGCAACAGGTAAGGTTTTAAGAAGATTCCGCGTTCCGTTTACATACATGACAAACTGCAGACTGAATGATCCGGTATTCGAAAGAGGGATCAAAGATTTCCTTGCTGTCTGTAATGTAGTAAAAACATTCAAAAATATCCGTATCCTTCAGATCTCCACAAGACCGTTCGATTTCTGGACAACCATGTGCAACGAGGGCGAGCTTCTTGAGAAATTCAATATCCAGCTTGCACCGATCCCGATGCCGGAGCTTACTGATGAAGTAAAGAAAGCAAAAGCAGAGCAGACAGAGGTTCAGGAAGTTATGCAGTACTGCCGTGACAACATGGAGATCTGCATCAAAGAGGATGAGCTTGAGAACGTAGCAGCTCTTAAGGTTGCCATGAAACATCTGGCAGAGAAATATGGCTGCAAAGCAATTGCGATCCAGTGCTGGAATCAGCTTCAGAGCGAGCTTGGAATCATGCCATGTGCAGCAAATTCCCTGTTAAATGATGAGGGAATCCCGACTGTATGTGAGACAGATATCCACGGTGCGATCACAGCACTTATGGTAGAGGCAGCAGGTATGGGCGAGACAAGAAGCTTCTTCGCTGACTGGACAATCCGTCATCCTGATGTAGAGAACGGCGAGCTTCTTCAGCACTGCGGACCATGGCCGATCTCTATCGCAAAAGAAACTCCGAAGCTTACTTACCCGTTGGCATTCGAGCATCCGGGAAGCATCACAGCTGAGGCAAAACACGGCGATGTTTCTCTGGTACGTTTTGACGGAGACAACGGAGAGTATTCACTTCTTCTCGGAAATGCAAAAGGTATCGACGGGCCGAAAGGTATGGGAACTTACCTCTGGGTTGAGGTTGAGAACATTAAACGTCTTGAGGCTAAACTGGTTGAGGGACCATACATTCATCACTGTGTCGGTATCCACAAGAATGTTGTTCCGGTACTTTACGAGGCATGTAAATATATCGGTGTAACACCGGATCTTTATGACCCGATCGAGGAAGATGTAAAGGCTTATCTCCGCGGAGAATGATAAACAGGAAACACAGCGGCACGGTTTTTTCAGGATAAAAAACGTGCCGGGCTGTGAATATGAAATATAGATTGAAAAAAGAAAGGACAGGAATCAGCATGGATTTTAGAGAATTAAGCAAACTTGCGTATGATCTCAGAAAAGACACAGTAGATATGATCGTTGCCGGCAAAGGCGGACATATCGGTGGTGATATGAGTGTTATGGAGACTCTGGTAACACTGTATTTTGACCAGATGAATATTTCCCCGGAGAATATGAATGATCCGGACAGAGACCTTTTTGTTATGAGTAAAGGACATTCTGTAGAAGCTTATTATGCAGTACTTGCAAAGAAAGGCTTCCTTGATATCAAAGAAGTAAACGAGAAATTCAGCAAATTCGGAACACAGTATATCGGACATCCGAACAACAAGCTTCCGGGAATCGAGATGAACTCCGGTTCTCTGGGACATGGACTTCCGGTTTGCGTAGGCATGGCACTTGCAGGAAAAATGAACAAGAAAAATTACCGTGTATACACAGTAATGGGTGATGGTGAGCTTGCAGAGGGTTCTGTATGGGAAGCTGCTATGGCAGGACACCAGTACAAACTGGATAATCTTTGTGCAATCGTTGACCGTAACAGACTTCAGATCTCCGGAAATACAGAGGACGTTATGGGACATGACGATCTTCATGAGAGATTTAAAAGCTTTGGATGGCATGTGATCGATGTTGCTGACGGAAACAGCATTGAGCAGCTTCATGCAGCATTTGAGGAAGCGAAACAGACAAAAGGCCAGCCGACAGTCCTGATCGCAAATACTGTTAAAGGTAAAGGCTCCGCAGTTATGGAAGATAAGGCAGCATGGCATCATCATGTACCGACTCAGGAAGAGTATGAGCAGATCATGAAAGATTTTGAAGAGAGAAAGGAGCAGCTGTAATTATGAATAAGATTCCAAACCGTAAAGCAATTTGTGACGTACTTTTAAAAGAAGCGGAAACCGATAAAGATATCGTTGTTCTCTGCAGTGACTCCAGAGGTTCTGCATCCTTAGCACCTTTTGCAGATGCATATCCGGAGCAGTTCGTTGAGATGGGAATCGCTGAGCAGGATCTTGTCAGCGTATCAGCAGGACTTGCACACTGCGGTAAAAAAGCTTTCGCAGCTTCTCCAGCATGCTTCCTTTCCACAAGAAGCTATGAGCAGTGCAAGATCGATGTTGCATACTCCAACACAAATGTAAAACTTATCGGAATCAGTGGTGGAATCAGCTATGGTGCTCTTGGAATGAGCCATCATTCCGCGCAGGATATTGCAGCTATGTCCGCAATCCCGAACATGAGAGTTTACCTTCCAAGTGACCGTTTCCAGACTGCAAAACTGGTTGAAGCACTTCTGAAAGATGAGAAACCGGCATACATCCGTGTAGGAAGAAACCCGGTCGAGGATATTTATACAGAGGATAACTGCCCGTTCGAAATGGATAAGGCAACTGTTCTTACAGAAGGAACAGACGCAGCGATCATCGCATGCGGCGAGATGGTCCGCCCGGCACTTGAGGCTGCAAAGCTTCTTGAGAAAGACGGCATCCACGCAACAGTTCTTGATATGTACTGCGTAAAACCTCTTGATAAAGAAGCAATCGTAAAAGCAGCATCCAATGCAAAAGTTGTTGTAACTGCTGAGGAGCATGCACCATTCGGCGGACTTGGTTCTATGGTAAGCCAGGTTGTTGGCGCTGAGTGCCCGCGTAAAGTTCTGAACATCGCGCTTCCGGACGCGCCGGTTGTAAGCGGAACTTCTCAGGAAGTATTTGATTACTACGGAATGAACGCAGAAGGAATTGCAAAAACTGTAAAAGATGCGCTGAAATAAGGTGAAAATTATGGAAAAAAAATATGTTCTTGCGGTTGATCAGAGTACCCAGGGAACAAAAGCGATCCTGTTCGATGTGAACGGTGATCTGGTCTGCAGAACAGACCTTCCTCACAGACAGCTGATCAACGAAAAAGGATGGGTTTCCCATGATCTTTCCGAGATATACAGCAATACGATCCAGGTCGTAAAAAATCTCGTAGAGAAGGCTGGAATCCAGAAAGAAGAGATCGCGTGTCTTGGAATCAGTAATCAGAGAGAGACATCCGCAGCGTGGAGCCGCAGCACAGGCGAGCCTCTGGCACCTGCCATTGTATGGCAGTGCTCCAGAGCTTCCGAAATCTGTGAGCGTATTAAAACAAACGTGATGATCGATCCTGACCGTGAGCAGAAGAAAAACGGTGGTGTTGCAGAGATCATCCGCCAGAAGACAGGAATGCACCTTTCCCCGTATTTCCCGGCAGCGAAATTTGCATGGCTTCAGGAGAACGTAGAAGAGGTAAAACAGGCAAAAAGAGACAACGATCTCTGCCTGGGAACCATTGACACCTGGCTTCTGTTTAAACTGACAAAAGGCGAGGTTTATGCAACGGATTATTCCAATGCATCCAGAACCCAGCTTTTCAATATCCATAACCTGAAATGGGATAAAGAGATCTGCACCTGGTTTGGCATTAATGCAGATATGCTTCCGGAAGTGTGCGATTCCAGCATGCAGTACGGAACAACTGATTTTGAGGGATATTTCCAGACTCCAATCCCGATCTGCGGTGTGATCGGAGATTCCCAGGGAGCACTGTTCGGACAGGGCTGTATCGAAAAGGGAATGGTCAAGGCTACATATGGGACAGGTTCCTCTGTTATGATGAACGCAGGAACAGAACCGATCATGTCAGATCTTGGTCTTGTAACTTCTCTTGCATGGGGGCTTAACGGCAAAGTTACCTATGTACTGGAAGGAAATATTAACTACACAGGCGCAGTTATCACATGGCTGAAAGACGACATGGGACTGATAACTTCTCCGGGAGAGACTCAGGAAATGTCAGAGCAGGCAAACAAAAACGATACTACATATCTGGTTCCTGCATTTTCCGGTCTGGGAGCACCTTACTGGAAATCCGATGCAAAAGCCATTATCTATGGAATGAGCAGGACAACCGGAAAGAAAGAGGTTGTAAAAGCAGCCCTGGAATCTATTGCTTATCAGATCACAGATATCGTTGAGATGATGAAGGCAGAAGATGGAATGACTGTAAAAGAGCTCTGTGTAGACGGCGGTCCTACAAGAAACCAGTATCTGATGAAGTTCCAGAGTGATATCTTAGGAACAACAGTAAGCCTTCCGAGATGTGAGGAGTCTTCCGCATTCGGAGCAGGCCTGATGGCCGGATTAAGCTGCGGACTTTATAAGATGGAGAGCATTTTTGAGGTGAAGAACCGTAATCAGTTTATTCCATCTATGAACTCGCAGGAAAGAAACCAGAAATACAGCGGCTGGAAAAACGCAGTAGAAAAAGTTCTCGTATAATTATAAAAAATTTCTCAGTATAAAAATGGGAGTTCAGGCAGCGGCATTTGCTTGACCCCATGTGTATGTCAGATTATAATAAAATAACAGGCATTTCCGGATACACTCCAGATGTATCGGAAATGACGGAAAGCCGGTCTTTGTCAGTATCATATGCAGAGGCCGGCAAAAGTTATATTCAGAGATAAATGATCATCCATTTGCAGTGGCAGTGCAGTGGCATCCGGAGATGATGTATGATTCTTCGGAGCAGCTGAAGCTTCTTCGGGCATTTGTGGAGGCAGCAGGGAAGGAGACAGAAGCATGAATATTTGTATATATGGAGCATCCAGTGCAGAGCTGAAAAAGATTTATTATGAGAAAACAGAGGAACTGGGACGGCTGATGGGAAAACGTGGTCACGGTCTTGTTTTCGGCGGCGGAAAAGAAGGTCTGATGGGTGCGGCAGCCAGAGGCGTTGACAGAGAGAATGGTTATATTCTGGGTATTGCGCCGAGATTTTTTGACCAGCCGGGAGTTCTGTATGAGCATTGTACAGAGTTTATTTTTACTGAGAACATGAGAGAAAGAAAGCATCTGCTGGAAAGCCGATCTGATGCAACTATTGTGGTACCTGGGGGAATTGGTACTTATGAGGAGTTTTTTGAGATCCTGACATTGAAGAGTCTGGGACGAATCGACAGGCCGATCGTGCTTTATAATATTCAGGGGTATTATGACAGTATGAGGGCACTTCTGGAGTATACGGCCGGTGAGAAATTCATGTCCAGAGATGTTGTGGGTATGTGCCGGTTCATGAAAGACCCGGAGGAGATTCTGGATTATATTGAGAATTACCGGAATTATGGTGGAAAGTTATAAAGAAAATAAAGTGAAGAGGATCATAAAAAAGACGCGGCCTTTTATCGGAGGATAAAAAGGTACGCGTCTTTTTTCAGTATGATATTAGGGGATTATTATGGGTTTGTGCGTGCTTACATTTGATTACGATATTTGGGATCAGAATTCGTAATTTTTATGTCTTTTGAAGAAATCCTTAGTTTCCTTCACAACCACACCGCTCAGGGCAAGAAGAGCGATCAGGTTCGGGAATGCCATCAGGGCATTGAAGATATCTGCGATGTTCCATACAGCTGCTACAGTCATATATGGTCCGATGAATACGCAGATGATGTACAGCCAGCGGTATGTTGTAACTGCGGCTTTGTTTCTGTTGAACAGGTATTCCAGACATCTTTCACCGTAGTAATCCCATCCGAGGATTGTTGTGAATGCGAAGAATACCAGGCACAGCATCAGTGAGAAGGATGCTACAACCGGCGGGAAAGGAAGTCCTTTCTGGAATGCGGCTGTTGTGATGGCAACACCCTCAAGACCTGTGTTCCATGTTTCTGTAATGACGATGGAAAGACCTGTCATTGTACAGATAACGATAGTATCAATGAATGTACCTGTCATGGATACAAGACCCTGACGTACCGGCTCCTTTGTCTGAGCTGCAGCGGCTGCGATCGGGGCACTACCAAGACCGGACTCATTGGAGAAGATACCGCGGGCGATACCTTTCTGCATAGCTACGACCATGGTTCCCATTGCGCCACCTGCAAGTGCGCTTCCTGTGAAAGCAGATTTTACGATAGTTACGATCGCTGCAGGAACTGCAGTGATGTTTGTGATCACGATGATCAGTGCCAGTACAACATAGAGAACTGCCATAAACGGTACAACGACCTGGGATACCTTTGCGATCCTCTTGATTCCGCCGAGAACGACAAGTCCTACACATACGGTAAGTATCAGACATGCGACTACAGTTGCCCAGGAATATGTATTTCCGAAAAGTGCTACTGTGTATGCTTTATCCGGGTCAAAGAAATTGGTAACTGCAGATGCGATACCGTTTACCTGTGTGAAGGTTCCGATACCGAAAAGTCCCACACCTGCTCCGAAAAATGCGAAGATATTGGCAAGCCATCTCCACTGTTTTCCCATACCGTTTTCGATGTAGTAGAAAGGTCCGCCGAGAACGTGGCCCTCTTTGTCAATGGTACGGTACTTGATAGCCAGAAGTCCTTCTGCGTATTTGGTTGCCATTCCGAAGAATGCGGCTACGATCATCCAGAAAAGTGCTCCTGGTCCGCCGGCTGCGATAGCAGTTGCGACACCTACGATATTTCCGGTTCCGATGGTTGCTGAAAGCGCAGTACACAGAGCTCCGAAGCTTGTGACCTCACCATCGCCGCCTTCTTCATTTTTTACCATGAATTTCAGCGCCTTTCCGAGGTGCCTTACCTGTAAAAGACCTAACCGAGAGGTTAACAGAATTCCTGTGAACAGGATCAGAATGATCAGCGGAAGTCCCCAAACGACTCCGTCAAACCATGTGATAAAGTTGTTGATTTGTGTAAACATTACTCTTTCCTCCATCCTTTTGCCTGAGAGATTTACAGCATTTTGTGTGCTGCGTACACCTTCGGCGCTCTTCCCTTTTGATTTGAAGAGACTCTCCTGAGTTTTTTTATTTTTGAATGCTGCCAGAACCTTTTGTGTGCGGTAGTGGCGGTCATTCGTTCTGTGTAGAAATACACTGTAACACAGGTTATCACATGAATTGATGGATTTCAATGGGTTTTTTAAAAAAATTGCATTTATTAGAAAAATTAATCGATATATAATCGGGATTTTGGGGTATTTATACTGACCTGATTTGCTAGATGCCTTTTCTTGTTGCTTTTTGTTGTTTCTTGGGGTTTTGTGTTTTACAGGGGTGAGGTGGTGTGATAGAATATAAGCGTTGCAGCAGGCTGGTTATTAAGGTATTATCTGGTATGGATCCTGCGCAGTGAAGGTGGATCGTGGATATCTGCCTGACAATATTTTCAGAGAGGATGAGGTAGAAGGTTTATGGGGGAGTATTTGAAGAACATTAACTGGAAGCATGTTCTGATCATGTGTATCGGAAATGTTTTTGCAGGTATGGGGATTGGAATTTTCAAGCTGGCCGGGCTTGGAACGGATCCGTTCAGTGGAATGAATATGGCGGTTGCAGATACGCTTGGTATGGCTTATGGTAACTTTCAGCTGATTGTAAATATCGTGTTATTGATCATTGAGATTGCTTTTGGCAGAAGATTCCTGGGAATTGGAACTATTGTGAATGCGGTGTGCCTGGCTTATATTACTACGTTCTTTTATAATATTTATACAGGTGTGTTTGGATTGGAGCTTGTGGCACTGCCGGTGCGTTTGGTGGCACTGTGTGTGGGTGTTGTGATCTGTTGTCTGGGCTTGTCTATGTATCAGATGCCGGATGAGGGAGTTGCACCTTATGATAGTCTTTCCCTGATCATGACAGAGAGATGGCCGAAGATTCCTTATTTCTGGCACAGGATGTCCAATGATGTGCTTTGTGCGCTGATCTGCTATCTGACTGGCGGTGTTGTGGGTATTGGTACACTGGTGACGGCTTTTGGGCTGGGACCGGTGATCCATTTCTTTAATAGGGTTTTTACCGGGAAGCTGCTTGCCTGGGTTGATGGTGAGTGAGTTTGTAGTTGTATGGGTTGAGCTGAACTGGCTGCGGGATGTGGCTGGTTCGGCTTTTTTTGGTGAAAAGGGACGCCCGTGAGGCGTGTGCTGCCTGTCGCTGGGGCTTCGTCGGGGGCTGGCTTTTCAGGGCGGTAGGGTAGTGTGGCTGCTCGGGAGTTGGATGAGCTATCAGTGCTTCGCTGGATGCCTGGGATGACAGGTGGGGGATGTGATGAGATATAAGGAAACGATATGAAGAAGCAGACTTGTAATGCTCGTGGTTATGTAAAAAGTGCATATTGCTTTTTGACGGTATTACAGAGTTGCTATGCTGTGTTAAAATATAAACAATATTAATATAATACAGTTATATTATTCATTTTATAACTATTTATAAATGTGTTATGCTATCTTCTGATGAGAGATATATAATGAACACGGTCGTATGAAATGAGAGTGTTCATGAATAGCTGGCTGTCCGGGTTGCCGGGGCTTATGTGATGAAGGAGAGGATATTATTATGGAATTTAATCATGGCGTTTTGTTTTCAGATACATATCAGAAGAAGCTGAAGTCTCAGTTTTATTATGCAGATAAGGATCCGCAGTATGGTGCGAGACTTTTCTTTGAGAACTCTGGTGGTTCTCTGAGACTTAAGAAAGCTGTTGAGGCTAAGGCTGCTATCGAGGAGTTCCCGGATTGTCCGGAGCGTGCCCGCGGCAGAGGTTTTGATCTGGCAGATTATGTTAAGAATGGTACTAAGGAGATCCTTGAGGTTGTTTTTGGTGCAAAGAGTGGTGCTCTTATCACTGAGCTGACTGCTTCCCAGACCATGTTCCATGCAGTTGGTACGATCATGGAAGGTGTTGACTGGGGTAAGAATGCGGTTACTTCTGCTCTGGAGCATCCGTCTGCTCATGATGCGGTTGAGTATTACTGTAAAAAGACCGGCAGAGAGTTCCGTGAGGTTCCGGCTAATAAGGTAACCGGTGGTCTTGATCCGGATGAGATCATGAAGTATGTGGATAAGGATACTGTTCTTCTCAGTATTATGGCTGCTTCCAATATTTCCGGTAATATCATGGATATCAAGGAGATCGCACGTCGTGCGAAAGAGATCAACCCGGATATTTATGTTGTCAGTGATGCAGTTCAGCATGCGCCTCATGCAGTGATTGATGTTGAGGACTGGGATGTGGATGTCTGCAACTTTGCACCATATAAGTTCTTTGGTGTTCGTGGCTGCGGTTATGCTTATGTTTCTGACCGTGTTGCTGTAATGCCACATATCAAACTGACCTGCAAGGATGATAATGTATGGGCTCTTGGTACACCGGCTCCGGCTAACTTTGCGGCTATGATGGCTGTTATTGAGTATGTTTGCAGCATCGGTAAGCATTTCCTGGGAGATTCTGCACAGAAATATAATAAGCGTGAGCTTTTTGTTGAGGGTATGAATCACATTCATCTTCAGGAGAGAGCACTTCTGTACCGTATGCTGGAAGGTACCGATAAGGTTCCGGGGCTTCGTCATATTCCGGGAGTTCAGGTTTATGTTGATATGGAGGATCTTACATACAAAGATCTTATCGTTGCTATGGGTATCGAGGGGATTGAGTACGCAGAGTGTGCAAGAAGATATCTGGAGCATGGTGTTACGCTGTTCGAGCGTGTTAAGAGCAGCCCATATTCCAAACGTATCGTAGAGACTCTTGGACTTGAAGGTGCACTTCGTGTTTCCCCGCTTCACTGCCATGGAACAGATGATATTGATAAATTCCTGAAGATCACTAAGGATATTGCTGAAGGTAAATAAAACAGAATAAGTTTTTGTAAAAAATGAAACAGGAACCGCTCTTTTCTCATGTTTTGGCATGGAAGAAAAGGGTGGTTTTTTTATAAGGATATTGGGGATTTTTCAGGGCAAGTGATAATAATATGGGATAAATGATAATCATATTGAATAAATGATATTCTGTGCAGGAAATTTCTGCTAAGATAGGATTATTAAAATATACAGTGGGAGGCAGAGATGAAAGAACTTCTTTTTGGGGCGGCTTATTATGATGAATACATGCCGTACGACAGACTTGATAAAGATATAGAGATGATGAAAAAAGCGGGGATCAATACGGTGCGTATTGCGGAGTCTACGTGGAGTACCTGTGAGCCGCAGGAAGGTGTGTTTGATTTTTCTCATGTGGAGCGTGTGATGGATGCCATGGAGGAAGCAGGGATCAATGTGATCATCGGAACGCCTACGTATGCAGTGCCTGCGTGGATGGTGAAAGCTCACCCGGATGTGATTGCCACAACGAAAAAAGGCGCAGGGATCTATGGTGCAAGACAGATCATGGACATTACCAATCCGGTGTATCTTTTTTATGCAGAGCGTGTGATCCGCAAGCTGATGGAGCTCAGTGCACACAAGAAATGTGTCATAGGTTTTCAGGTGGATAATGAGACAAAATATTACGGCACAGCAGGCAAAAATGTGCAGCTGGCTTTTGTGAAATATTTAAGAGAAAAATTTCATGATGATCTGGATGCCATGAACCATGAATTCGGGCTGGATTACTGGAGCAACCGGGTCGATGCATGGGAGGATTTTCCGGATGTAAGAGGAACCATCAACGGCAGTCTGGGAGCAGAGTTTGAGAAATTCCAGAGGACTCTGGTGGATAAATTCTTAAGCTGGCAGGTTGGGATCGTCAGTGAGTATAAGAGAGAAGATCAGTTTATTACCAATAATCTGGATTTTGAATGGAGAGGTTATTCCTACGGGGTGCAGCCGGATGTGAACCATCTTCATGCATCACAGGCCCTGACTGTTGCTGCAACAGATATTTACCATCCGTCACAGGACGATCTGACAGGAGCGGAGATTGCTTTTGGCGGGGATATGATCCGCAGTCTGAAGCATGATAATTATCTGGTGATGGAAACCCAGGCGCAGGGATTTCCGTGCTGGACACCGTATAAAGGACAGCTTCGGCTCTGTGCGTACAGCCATCTGGCATCCGGGGCTAATAGTGTGATGTACTGGCACTGGCATTCTATCCATAATTCATTTGAGACATACTGGAAGGGCCTTCTCAGCCATGATTTTGCGGAGAATGATACTTACCGGGAGGCTTGTATCATTGGAAAAGAATTTCAGGAAAAAGGCAGCCATCTGGTGAATCTCAGGAAGAAAAATAAAGTGGCAGTGATGGTGAGCAACGAGGCGCTGACTGCGCTGAACTGGTTTGGTATCCAGGCGACGTCCGGGGATAATGGTGAGATCCGCTACAATGATGTGGTGCGCTGGATCTATGATGCGCTGTATCGGATGAATGTAGAGTGTGATTTTGTATGGCCGGAATCTGAGAATCTTTCTGAATATAAGGCGATTTTTGTACCTGCGCTTTATGCTGCACCTGACAGCACTTTGGAGAGACTGAATCAATATGTGAAAGACGGCGGTACTCTGGTTGTGACATTTAAGAGCGGTTTTGCCAATGAGAATGTGAAGGTCCATGCGGATGCACAGCCGCATATGCTTAAGGCTGCGCTGGGTATAAGTTATAATCAGTTCACGTTTCCAAGGGAGGTGAAGCTGTCAGGAAAACTATATGGTGCGGACTCGGCAGATGGTGAAGGAGCAAGGGCCTTTATGGAACTTCTCAAACCAGAAGGAGCAGAAGTGCTTGCAGGATATGATCATTACAACTGGAAGGATTATGCGGCTATAACCCGAAATAAATATGGTGAAGGTACTGCTTATTATCTGGGGTGTATGACAGATGATAATACTCTTTATAAAGTGATAAAAGGTGCTCTTGGAAGTGCAGGTGTTGAATTATCTGGTTACAGTTATCCGGTAATCGTACGTGAAGGAACAAATGATTTTGGAAAAACTGTCCGGTATTTCCTGAATTATTCTGCAGAGGAACAGGAAGTTACTTATAAGTACGATGATGGAGAAGATGTGATTTCCGGTGAGGAAATTAAATCTGGTGAAGAGCTGAAGATTTCTGCCTGGGATATGCGGATTGTTGAGGCATAGTAACAGTTAGCGTTTACAGGGAATATTTTGCGGGTTTTCCAGGGAGAAAGTCACAAATTGGACAGCAATTAATAATATTAGGAAAAGGGGGGCGCAAGCTCCCTTTTTGTGTACATGATAGGGGTTTCTTGTGCTATACTGGAGTAAAAAAATGAAAGGGGTGTTATGGAATGGAAAAAATGAGCAGCATAATAAGGCGGGAATTCAAAAAAGGTGATGATATCCGCGATGCAGGTCTGACGGCTCCGGATGATGTGATCCGATATAAAGATATTGCTTATGGAAAAGATTCTGCCATGCAGGTACTGGATGTGTATCGTCCGAAGGATACAGAGGGAAGTCTTCCGGTGATTGTCAGCGTACATGGTGGCGGTTGGGTATATGGTGATAAAGAGCTGTATCAGTATTATTGCATGAGTCTTGCACAGAGAGGCTTTGCAGTGGTTAATTTCACTTATCGGCTGGCACCGGAGTATCAGTTTCCGGCACCTGTGGAAGATACGAACAGTGTTTTTGCATGGATTCTTGATAATAAAGATAAATATGGCATGGACGTGGAGAATCTTTTTGCAGTGGGCGATTCAGCTGGTGGACAGATCCTTTCGCTGTATGCAGATATCTGCACGAATGAGGAGTATGCAAAAGAATATGATTTCCAGGTACCTGAAGGCCTTAAGATAAAGGCTGTGGCCTTAAACTGCGGTCAGTATAACATGGAGGATACCAGTGATATGACCAGGCAGCTTATGGAGGAGTATCTTCCGGAAAAAGGAACTCCGGAAGAATTAAGAAGGATATCTTCTGATTTACATATAACAGAGAAATTCCCGCCTGCATATGTTATGACAGCAGAAGGCGACTTCCTCCGCGAACAGGCACCATATATGTATGAGAAACTGAAAGAGAAAAATGTGATCTGCGAACTTCACGAATACAGCAGCGCAGATGAGAAACTGATGCATGTTTTTCATCTTAATATGAAGTCTGAGGATGCGAAGAGATGCAATGATGATGAGTGTGAGTTTTTCAAGAAATTTATTTGATAGAATAAATCTGTAAGGAATATATATGCGGGAATGTGTTAAAGGCTTTGGAAATGTGCAGCTTAGGATTATCCGGTAAGGAAACAAAAACACCCTCATATATTACAGTACAATTAATATTGAGGGTGTTTTGTTTATGAATAGTTGTTTGTTTTATTTAAGAAAGAGTTATTTTAGCAAAATTTTCTGTATGAGAAAAGTCGATTTTGTTCACTTTTGCAACATATCCGGTTTCTGTAAGCGGGCACGCTGAGAAATATCGAGTTTCATTACCAATTGTTAATCGGGCGTTAGGATGCATATACGACCAATTTTCTGCATCGTAGTAGCAGTTATGAATATCGTCGAATCCACCGATTAATTTTGCAAAGTCGCAAAGAGCAGCTGGAGAGAGCATGGAATCCCAGTGGTAGGTAGTCCAGTATGGCTCATTTGGAGCTGCCGCTAGATCTAATATTTGTTTTCCGTCGTTTAACAGGTAATTAAACTTCATACGGAGGTATTGGCAAATGGCATCCATCTTTTCAAAAGGAGTCATTTCTTCTGTTGTAACTTTAGAAATAATATCTTTCATCCAGTTTGATTTTGCTGTATTGGAATCTTGTACATGAACAGTTGCTGTTCCGGCAACAGTATAACCATCTAAAGAAGATTCTCTGATTTCTAGTTTGGATGTACCAGATTTTGAAAATTCCCATCCTGTTACATAACCGCCTTCTACTTTCTGTAAACGGGAACTTTCATCACTTTTCAGTAAAAATGTGATGTCATCGTTAAAATCTCTCCAGTTACTTGCTCCGGAATAAGGAGAGCCGTTATCACTGGAAATAGAAATTGTGTCAGGATCAGGATTATCTGTTTTTATGTATACAATTCTGTTGTATCCGGTGTACAGATCTGATACATTTTTATCCAGATAATATAGTTCATATGAGTATTTAGGTTTTCTTGAAAGCTTTTGGCCAGAAGAAATATCGACTTGTTGTATAGCGGTCCAAGGACCTGTGATTTTTTTATTATTCTGAATTTTGTATGTACGGGTGCGAATATAATAGGTGGTGCCTTTTTTTTCATTAAAAGTTATATAAGTATATCCATATCGATATCTGTCATCATCAGCAAGATAGTTATTTGTGTGATCTTCTTTTATATGATATTTTGTTGCGAAATCTTTTTCTTTGCTGATTTGAACTTCACAACCCTCATAAGGATCTGTTATTTCAAAACTATTTGAAAAATAAACAGCAATACCATAAGAACCATAGCTGATTCGTTCTATTTCAGGAAGGGGAAGTGTAGAATCAGTACCTGTACTTGTTATAGTTACATCTCCTTTTCCTTTCTCCTCCATTTTTTGAGTTACCTGTACATTAGCCTGTATAGTTTGATCATAGCGATCTTTAAATGTGATGGTTACATTTCCTGGTTCAGAAGCATAAAAACTATAAAAATCAGAAGAGTATTTCTTATATAGCTGAATAGCATCGGTGTTTGAAATAGTCATTTCTTTAGCAGGAATAGAAGTCTGAATGGTAAAAAATCTTCCTGCATTAACAGACATACTCTCTGAACCTTCAATAAATTTAAAAACTGGTTTAGGTGTTGGAGTAGCGGTAGGTGTTGGTGTAGGTGTTGGTGTATTTGTCGGGTACAGGAGCTAGCCGGTAGGTGGTTGGT
>ENA-OQCO01000167-OQCO01000167.1-human-gut-metagenome-genome-assembly--contig:-NODE-167-length-38595-cov-2.759748_pt1 | contig 38595 bp, 40 predicted proteins | sample MGYA00242500_ERZ504582 | MGnify/ENA primary metagenome ERZ504582 (study PRJEB26092, sample SAMD00036346) | human gut metagenome | host: Homo sapiens | study: EMG produced TPA metagenomics assembly of... | reverse complement strand
AGTACTTGCATTTTGAAAGAAAGTGTTATATACTAACGAAGTCGGTTGAGGGAAACAACAAATAACGAAATCAAGCGACACAAAAATATGAATATGGCCAGTTGGTCAAGGGGCTAAGACGCCGCCCTCTCACGGCGGAAACACGGGTTCGATTCCCGTACTGGCTATTAACTGAAAACAGTTAGAATTTTATTCTGACTGTTTTTTTGTTGTTTCGAAAGAGATAAAAAACATAGGTGTCATCAAAAGTGTAATACAGATATTTGTGTTACTTTGGTATGGTCGGAATTTGTCGAACGAAAATGCTGGACAAAGCATTTGCAGAGTCCTATAATAAAGCTCACCAGAGATCTTCTGGTATCGATCACCGCCAGGTCAGGCGGGAATTTCCACTATTATTTATTATAATTGAGGTATGTTTTTGGGTGAAAGGGGGCGCGTATGTCTTTTTATACGATTTTACCTGTGGTTATCTCCGCAATGGCTGTCTGGATGGACTTTAGAGAGGCATCTGTGGACAATGGATGGATTCTTTTTTCCTTTGTAACAGGGTTTCTGATCCAGATTACCGAAAGAGGACTGAAAGGCGGAGCCATATTCCTGACTGGCGTAGCAGTTCCGGTTATCCTGTTAGGGATTCTGTTTGTGTTCCGGATGCTTGGAGCTGGTGATATTAAGCTTTTGTGTGCTTTGGGCGGGATTATGGGACCGCGGACAGTTACAGAATGTATCTTTTATTCTCTGCTTGCAGGTGCAGGCATTTCTCTGGCAATTCTTATTTCTACAGGCGGTATCCGCCAGCGATTCCTTTATTTCTATCAGTATATGAATGAATTTTACTGTACAGGTGAAATGCGGCCTTATTACAGAAAGGGGACAGGCTTTCCGGAGAATTTTCATTTTACAGTACCGATATTCTTGAGCGCAATGCTTTATGCAGGAGGTGTGTATTGAAGAAAAACATATTTGCAGTCTGTGATCTGGAAGTAGATTATGCCTTCAATTTCATGGATTATCTGAACCAGAAAAAGAATCTTCCTTTTGAGATTCAGGCATTTACTACAGCGGAGAGTCTGCTGGCCTATGGAAAAGAAAACCATATTGAGTTGCTGCTGATTTCTGACAAGGCCATGCAGAAGGAGATCCGTGAGCTTGGAATTGGCAAGATCATTATTCTTTCGGAAGGAGTTCACCCGCCGGAATTGGATCAGTATTCAAGTGTGTATAAATATCAGTCATCCTCCGATGTAATAAGAGAAGTAATGGCCTGCTATGGAGAGGAAAAGGCATTAAATCCAGTGGCTTTTCCTGTGCTGAAAAGGACGATGGAGGTTATCGGCGTTTATTCACCTCTTGGCAGATGTCTGAAAACCTCTTTTGCACTTGCTCTGGGACAGATCCTGGCTAAGGACAAGGCTGTTCTTTATCTGAATCTTGAAGAATATTCAGGATTTGAGGAACTGCTTGGTAAGAAATTTCCTACGAATCTCAGTGATCTTTTTTACTATGTGAGACAGGGAAATGAGAATCTTATCCATCGTATGAACGGGATGATCCAGACGGTAAATAATCTGGATTTTGTGCCGCCGGTAAGGACTCCATCGGATATCCGGACTGTGTGTTGGGAAGACTGGGAGCAGCTTTTGCAGGAGATTACTTTGCACAGTTCCTATGAGGTGTTGATCCTGGATATGGGAAGTGGTATAGACGAGAATTTTCAGCTGCTGGATCTATGTGGGAAAATTTATATGCCAGTTCTTAAAGATGACGTATCTGTGTGTAAAATGACTCAGTTCGAAAATCTTCTGCGTATCTGGAACAAAGATAAGATTCTGGAAAAAACCGAAAAACTGCATCTTCCTTTTCATATGGACAGCATATCTTCGGAATCTTATGTGGAACAGCTGGTGTGGAGTGAACTTGGCGATTACATACGGAAGCTTCTGAGAAAGGAGTATTCATGAACAGAGAAAAATTCCGGAAGCTCCATGATCTGCTTATGGGACAGCTGGATGTTTCCAGGGAATTGTCTGATGAGGAAATCCTGGAGGTGATCGATGATCTGATATTAAATCAGGTAAGAGAAGAATTTTTTTCGCTGAAAGAAAAAGTGGATCTCCGGCAGGAACTGTTCTGTTCTGTGCGAAAGCTGGATGTATTGCAGGAGCTTATTGAGGACGAAAGTGTAACGGAGATCATGGTTAACGGACCTGATGCTATTTTTGTGGAAAGAGCCGGTAAGCTGGCCAGGTGGAACAAGGTTTTTACATCCAGAGAGAAGCTGGAAGATGTGATCCAGCAGATCGTAGGACGATGTAATCGCGTTGTAAACGAATCGTCACCAATCGTTGATGCAAGGTTGGAGAACGGGGCACGTGTCAATGCTGTAGTCTATCCGGTAGCTTTGAATGGGCCGATCCTCACGATCCGGCGTTTCCCGGATGATCCGATCACAATGGAGAAACTGATTTCCCTGGGAAGTATTACCCGGGAATGTGCAGACTTTCTAAAAAAACTGGTGCAGGCCAGATATTCCATGGTAATCGGCGGAGGAACCGGAAGTGGAAAAACTACTTTTCTTGGGGCTGTTGCAGAATATATTCCAAAAGATGAACGGCTGATAACGATCGAGGATAATGCTGAACTGAAAATCAGAGGAATTGATAACCTGGTGTGTCTGGAAGCGAAAATGGCCAATATGGCAGGAGCAGCTTCTGTAACAATACGTGATCTGATCAAATCGGCCTTGAGAATGCGGCCGGATCGGATAATCGTTGGAGAAGTCCGCGGCGGGGAAGCCGTAGATATGCTGCAGAGTTTAAATACAGGTCATGATGGCAGTCTTTCCACACTTCATGCCAACAGCAGCCGGGATATGCTTTCCAGAATTGAGACCATGACTTTGATGGGGATTGACCTTCCGTTGGAAGCAATACGAAGGCAGATTGCGTCAGGTGTGGACATTCTGGTACATCTTGGAAGGATGCGTGATAAAAGCAGAAAGCTTCTGGAAATCACAGAGGTATGTGGGTTTGAGAATGGAGAGATCCAGACACATCCACTGTATCGTTGGGAAGAAGAAAACGGGCTTGTAAAGGCAGGAGAACTTTTACATTGTGAAAAATTGGAACGGGCAGGAATTAAGTTATGAAAGAACGGAAAGGAAAAAATCAAAGATGGGAATTTACGAGGAAAGATTACAGGACGTATCATTTTACGGCGAAGGAGATTGTAAGATATCTTCTGGAGGGAGCTGCCGTATGCGCTGCAGCCGATTATCTGTTTTATCAGAATATTCTGGCACTGCTGTTTATGATTCCGGTATCAGTGCTGTATCTGAAGATGCAGAAAAAGAAATGTATTGCCAGACAAAAGCGGGAGCTGAATTACCAGTTCCGGGATGCGCTGACCGCTATGAATGTAGCAGTTCAGGCAGGATATTCAGCGGAAAATGCAGTGCGGGCCAGTGTAAAGGATCTGGGAAGACTCTACGAGAACGGAAGTGATATTCTGGATGAATTTCGATATATTGAGAGCCAGATCCGCTTAAGTGTTCCGGTAGAAGATTTATTTATAGATCTTGGAAAACGAAGTGGTGTGGAGGATATCGAGAATTTTGCGGCAGTGTTTTATACAGCGAAACGGACAGGTGGAGATATGACACAGGTAATTCAGAAAGTAGCCAGAATGCTGGGCGATAAGATTGAAGTAAAAAAAGAGATCGAGGCAACACTGGCTGCAAAAAAATCAGAACAGATGGTTATGAGCATAATGCCGGCAGGTATTATCTGCTATCTGAAGCTGACTTCTCCGGGTTTTATGGATGTACTGTATGGAAATCTTTTTGGAATCTGTGCCATGACAGTATGTATGGTAATTTATGGATTTTCCTACTGGCTTGGCGTAAAAATCGTAGATATAGAAGTGTAGGTGTTGATGATGTGGGTACATATTGTGATATTTATGTTGATTCTGGGAGCTTTTCTTGCGGGAAAGCTGGGGCGGCTGCCTCCGTGGGCTGACAATGCAGAGGGACAGAAGCTTTTTGTACTGGTAGCACTTGCCGGAAATATCATAGGAATGCTTCTGACATTTCAGAGTGGCGGTGGTACGGTGTATTCATCCGGATACCGTATGGAAAAAGAGGAGACAGGTGCTTATGAAGAGAAATTTATGGTATCTGTAGACGGAAAAAAATCCGGTTCTCTGTATGTGCAGGTACCGGAAAAAGAGACGGAAGAATCGGGCGAAGAGCCGGAAACAAAAAAAGAACTGAGTGAGGAGCAGCAGCGCGAGAAAGAACTGCAGGATATGATCGTACAGTACAACCAGAAAAAGAATGATCCTGAGTATTATTATCTACCGGATGAATGGAACGGCAGACATCTGGAATGGCAGCAGCCAAAAGACACTACGGGAAGTCTGATCTCAGGGTTGGGACTGATTGCGGCGGCAGTGCTGGTGATCGCAAAAAAACGGGAAGAACAGAATGTTCAGATAAAACGAAGAGAACAGATGTTGATGGATTATCCGGGGCTGATCATGAAATTTACACTTCTTGTGCAGGCAGGCTTAACTGCAAAAAAGGCATTTCAGAAAATTGCCTTAGATTACGGAAAGAGAGAAGATGAAGGAAAACGTGCAGCTTATGAAGAAATCCGGACAGCATGTTATGAGATGGACAGCGGGATATCCGAAGCAGAGGCCTATCGAAGATTTGGAGAGCGATGTGGGCAGGTGAAATATAAAACCTTGTCAACGCTTCTGATTCAGAATCTTCAAAAAGGAAGCCGGTATCTGTCCGATCTGCTGGAAAAAGAGGCTGTAGAAGCCTGGGAGGAAAGAAAAAGAAAGCAAGAGTACTGGGGGAGGCAGCTGCGACGAAACTTCTTCTGCCAATGATCCTGATGCTTCTTGTAGTAATGGCTGTGATCATGCTTCCGGCCGGTCTTTCCTTTTACAGTGGAACATAACTGTTAAAGAGCATGGAAATGTGAGGTGACAAATGAAAAATCTGTGGAAATATATGAAAGAGTTTGCGATGGAAGAGGATGCAGTAGGAGTTGTGGAGATTATCCTGATTCTGGTGGTTCTGATCAGTCTGGTCGTCATCTTTAAGGAACAGCTCACATCTCTCGTAAAAAAGATCCTCTCAAAAATCACAAAACAGAGCAATGCGATCTGACAAGACTAAAAAACGGTAAGTTCTGATCTGCCGTTTGGAAAGGAGAAGTACCCCTTGGCGAAAAAACTCAAAAAAGGCAGTATTACCATTTTTCTGGCTCTGATCCTGAGCCTCATACTTTCTCTTGTATGCGCCAGTATTGAATCTGTGCGGATGGCAGCTGCCAGAACCCAGATAATCAACAGTATGGATATCGGACTTTACTCTCTGTTCGGACAGTATGACAGGAATCTTCTGGAAGATTATGATCTGTTTGCTTTGTATGCGGGTGGAAAAGAAGAACCGGATATGGCATCAGTGTATGATAATTTTCAGTCTTATATGAAACCTGTATTAAAACAGAACAGTCAGAAACTTACTCTTCTTCAGGGGGGATTTAACGGATATCAGCTGTTGACAGATGGAAATGGAGAAGTTTTTTATCAGCAGGCTGTGAAAACTATGAAAGAGACTCTGGGGAGCCAGGGGGTACAGGTCCTTCTTCGTAAATTGAAAGATCAGCAGAAGAAAACTGATGAAGCAGAGAAAAAAGGGCAGCAGGCAGAGAATGGAGGAACATTAAAATCTTATGATTCTGAAATTTCTGACGCTGCACAAAAAAGTGAGAAAGCAGAAAAAGAACAGCAAAATCAGACAGATTCGGGTGAACCTGGAGATGGAGGAGATGCAGATGATTTTACAGGTGGTATAAATACAGAGGTGGAGAATCCAATTCCTGTTATTCGCAAAGTACGAAAAATGGGACTGCTGGATCTTGTAGTTCCGGCAGAGAAGGGAATTTCTGATTCTTCTGTTAATAAAAAATACCTGGCATCAGGCAGAAAACTACAAACGGGCCTGGAAATGGATACTAATATACAATCTGATAGTTCGTATACGTCTGGAATACTTTTTGATCAGTATCTTCTTAACAAACTTGGAAATTATACAAAGCCAGCTTCGTCAGGCCTGAAATATCAGGTGGAGTATATTCTTGGTGGAAAAAATAATGACAGGGAAAATCTGAAATCGGTTGCTGCGAAACTTCTTCTGATCAGACAGGGAGTAAACATGGCCTATCTTATTTCAGATGGAGGAAAGAGGATTCAGATAGAGACACTTTCCCTGGCTATTGCATCCGGTTTTCTGGTTCCGCCGGCAGCAGTTGTGATAGAGGCGGCATTGATATTCTGTTGGGCATTTGCAGAGAGTATTCTGGATGTGAGAGAACTTTTTGCAGGAGGCCATGTACCGCTTGTAAAAACTGCATCTGACTGGCAGCTGTCTCTGAGTAATCTGTCCAATATTCTGGACAGTTTGGATTCTTCAAGAAAGGATTCGGGAGCCGGTATGTCTTATGAAGATTATCTTCGGATAATGCTTATGACAACAGGAAAACATCAGCAGGTTACGAGAGGAATGGATATGATCGAATGCACGATCAGAGATAAGGGAAACAGACCGCAGTTCCAGATGGATCACTGCATCGTTGCTCTTGAAGCATCAGCAGATGTGAGGGCAAATAAAAAGAAGATATTTACAGTTACAAGACGATATGCTTATGAGTAGTAAAGAGAGGTGCGCAGGGATGCTTTTTCAGAAAGAAAAGAATGATAGTAATCAGATAGACAGACTGGATCAAAAAAGAGAAAGGCGCTCTCCGAGAAGAAGATATTTCCTGTTTCCCCCGATAATCAGGAATCTGCTTTCTGGAAAAGTATCCCTGTGTACCTTTCAAAATAAGCTGAAAAAGGCAAGTCTTACAGTTGAGGCTGCTCTGGTACTTCCGCTTTTCTTTTTCGGAGTGATCACTTTGCTGTCCTTTATGGATATTTATAAAATTCAGACAGAGCATCTGACAAAGCTCTGCCAGAATGCAAAGGAAGCAGGAATGTACGCGTACGGAGCAGGAGGTTCAACAACGGACAATATTATACTGCCGGATGTGTATAGCTATCAGCCTGTGGGCGGACTGATTCCTCTTCCGAAAATCTGGTTTCATAACACTGTGAAAGTTCATGCATGGACAGGTGTTCAATATGAAAATGAAAGGAATGAAACTGCAAATCAGCCTATGGTGTATGTAACAGAATCAGGAACCGTCTATCACAGGAAACTTGGATGCAGTTACTTGAATCTTTCTGTACAGCAGATTTCCGGGGCAGTTGTAAAAACAATGAAAAACACTTATGGTGAGAAATATCAGGCCTGTGAACTATGCAGTCGTGGACAGGAACCGGCAGGCGTAGTGTATATAACGAAAAAAAGTAACCGCTACCATAACAGGGAGAATTGCAGCGGGTTGAAAAGATCTGTACGTATGGTAAAGGAATCAGAAGTTTCCGGTGAAATGAGTGCCTGCGGACGGTGTGGCTGAGAGGAGATGCAGACAATATGAGCAGCAGTGAATTATGTATGGTGGTATTTCTGGGAATTAATACATGGACAGATATTCGAAAGAGGGAGATTTGTCTTCCAGTGTTTTTGCTGTTTCTCGCAGGTGGGATTTTGTGGAGAATAAAAGCTGGAACTGTGTATCCGGAGGGAATACTTTCTCTGGGAATTGGAGTTGTAGCAGCAATAGCATCTGTACTGAGCAGAGGAAAAGTGGGTATGGGAGATGGATTGATGATCTTTGCCATGGGTTCGGTACTAAATGCAGGAGAATTAATAGAGATTCTTTGCCTGTCATTTCTTTTGTGTGGAATTTATGCAGGACTTCAGTTAGGTCTATTAAAAAAGAAACGTAATACGGAAATACCATTTGTTCCGTTTTTACTGGTGGGTTATCTGGGAGGAATTCTCACATAGTGAACCTGTTTAATGATATTTCCACCTAAAAAAGAGGTGCACCTGCATATCAACAACAAAACGGGCGGGCAGATCTGATATTGATGCTGGGATGCCTTAATAATCGAGGTGACTGTAACAAGATTTCATTACTATCTGTGCCGACGACTTGGCGGCTGAATGGAGATTTTTATGAGAAAGATTAAAAAAGGAAGTTTTACAGTGGAAGCGGCACTTCTGATGCCTGTAATTTTTCTGGTACTGATGGGACTTTTGTATCTGAATTTTTATGTACATAACAGAGCGTGGCTGACTGCAGCTGCTTATGAAGCAGCAGTCAGCGGAAGCATGGAAGGATACAGTAAAAATGGAAATAGCTATGAAAAAGCAGATAATCAGGGAAGAATGTTGGGAAGTGCAGGGCTGCCAGGTGGCGAAAACCTCGTATGCAGATAAGTACAGGTAAAAGCGTACAGGTGACATATCGGATGGAGATACCGGCAGGCTTTCTGGGACTGAAATGGAAAATAAAAGCAACGGGGAAAGCAGTACCTTTGCGTCCGGTCGGATGGATACGAAAAGTAAAGAGTTCCAGGGATGCGGTGGAAGAGGTGAGGCAGTAAAATGAAATCAGAGTATAAAAGAGATATGAACCATAATTACCTGATCCTGACTGGAGAAGATGTAATTAATACAGATTCCTATCAGGTAAGAATGATCGTGGCTAATGTAGTTCCGGATCTTCTTCAGTGCAGGATACAGGGAATAGATGGGAAATTTATGGTGTATTATGATGTGACCTCCAGACATTCGCTTACTGCACTTTTTGAAGACAGAAAATTGGGGATAGAAGAACTGCAGGTGATTCTTGGAGGGTTTATACAGGTGATGGAAGAAATGTCAGAGTATCTTTTAAATCCCTGCCAGCTGATTCTGGAACCGGAATATATTTATATGGATTCAGAAAAGAAAAATGTTCGTTTCTGTTATCTTCCGGGATTTCATGGAGAAGTACAGAAACAGTTTCAGAATCTTGCGGAGTATTTTCTGCCAAAACTGGATCATGAGGACGGAAAAGCGGTTATGCTGGGATATGGGGTATATCGCAGGGCTTTGGAGGATAGTTTTCACCTGGAGCATATCAAAGAAGAACTGTATAAAGTACGGGAAGGCAAAGAGTCCGATTTTATGGATTATGAAAAGAAAATAGTACAGCAGCCGGAGAAGATAGATTCCGGAAAAGAAGAACAGCAGAAGGAATTATGGGAGAGTGGCAGCTGGGAAAGAGAAAACAATGTAAATTCAGAAAAGAAAATACAAAAAAGGAGGAGCGAGAAGAAAGATAAAACTAAGAAAACAAAAGATGTCAAAATATGGAAATCCGTGGCTGGATTTGCAGGAGCACTTTTGATTTTACTTGGTATTACAACAGGAATGGCTGGAGGATATCTTCCACGGGTAAGTACAGAAATTCTTCTTGGAGTGATTCTGTTGTTAATGGTACTGGGAATGTTAGTATATATTTTATTAAAAAAAGTTTCAGGAAATGAACAGAAAAAGAGCGATATAGAAGAAAAGGTACAAAGTACTGATGAACGATATAACAGACAAAAAGAAATGATGTTGCAGACTTGCGAAGCAGGCGAAAAGAAAAACAGGATGGAAGAAGCAGCTGTCGCCGGAGAAGGTATTACAGAAAAGAGGAATCCTGTAAGTGAAAAGATAACAAAGGATGTAGAGAAAAGAAAGAAAACAGAAGAAGTTTCGGAGGGATTTGGTGAGACGATGGTTCTTTCTTCAGGGGCAGTAAAAGGTCCGGCCACACTGGTGAGCAGGGAACCAGGAGAACTTGCCACGATCTATCTGGATCAGGATATCACTGTAATAGGAAAACTGAAGACTGCAGCAGATGCAGTTATCAATGTTCCCACGGTAAGCCGTATTCATGCAAAAATAAGAAGAAGGGATGGTGAGTATTATCTGACAGATCTGAATTCCAGAAATGGAACATCTGTAAACGGACAGATGTTGAAAACAGGAGAAGACTATTTCTTAAAAGATGAAGACGAAGTAGATTTTGCACAGGCGCGTTATATTTTTTTGAAATAGAAGAGAGAAAATAGAGCTGTTTTGTCGTATTATATAAGAGACACAGGTTGTGCAAAAATCCAAAATCTGTTAAAATGTCCAAAAATCTGTTAATTATCAGAAATGGAAAAGAGGATTTAAGTGGAAGAAATAAAAAAAGAGCCTGTGACCGTATTACTGATTCTGTTAAATACACTGATCTTTCTAATCGTAGAATTCACCGGTGGCTCAGAAAACGGACAGCATATGCTGGAATGCGGAGCTGCCTATGCGCCTCTGATCCTGGAACAGGGACAGTGGTATCGAGTTTTTTCAAGCATGTTTCTACATTTTGGGGCACCCCATCTTATTAATAATATGCTGGTTTTGTTTGTACTTGGACAGCGGTTGGAACCAGCTGTTGGCAGACTGAGATTTTTACTGATTTATATTGCAGGAGGTCTGGGTGGTAATTTTATTTCTCTGTTCTGGGATATGCGTACAGGCGATTATTCTGTATCAGCAGGTGCATCCGGGGCTGTTTTTGCAGTTATGGGAGGTATGATCTATGTGATCATCCGGCACAGGGGAAGAGTTGCAGACCTTACTATGAAACAAATGCTTATCATGGCCGCATTCTCTCTTTATTTTGGCTTTGCAAGTGAAGGTGTAGATAATGCGGCGCATGCAGGTGGTCTACTGTGTGGTTTTCTGGCAGCGGTAATATTTTATCATCCAAGAAAAATATGGAAAATAGTTCCCTGATCTGGGGTGCTTTCAGCAGAGATAGAACCATGATGTGCTTCAACGATCTGTTTTACAACAGGAAGGCCCAGTCCGGTTCCGGATTCTTTGGTTGTGAAAAAGGGCTGAAAAATAATTGCCTGATCTTCCGGTGAGATTCCGCATCCGTTGTCCTGAATATCGATGGCGATGCCGTGATTTTTCGAATAGGCGGATACAGTTATTTTTCCACCAGGAACAGGAACTGCTTCCCAGGCATTCTTCAGAAGATTAATCATCATCTGTCGGATTTTGATCTGATCGAGCATCATTACAGGAAGAGAATCCGGGATATCTGACTCCAGTGTGATTTCGAGGTAGTCCAGAGTAGGTTTGACAGAAGAGAGAATCGTTTTCAGATAGGCACAGGTGTCTGTGGCTTTGGGTGTGATACGGTTTGCATTGTTAAATGCGGAAAGCTCATCAAGAAGATCTCTGACATAGTCAAGATTATCTATGACATCGTCCCATTGTTTATATTCCTGTACTTCCGGATGAGCAGCTGCGATCATCTGAAGCTCACTGTTGATGAGCGTTATAGGATTTCGGATCTCATGAGAAAATTTCGAAAGAGTATAATGGAATTCATTTTTTAATTTGTCAACTGTATTATCGTTGCACATATTATCACCTCGAAAAAATATTAACATCAGAAATTTTAAATATCAACAAGAACAGTATTGAAAAAATCGAGAAAATACGACAAAATAAGGATAACCAGAAATCTATTTTCAGAAGAGGAGGATACAGAAATGGGAGACTGTATATTTTGTAAAATAGCGAACGGAGAGATTCCGTCAGCAACACTTTACGAGGACGAAGAATTTCGTGTGATTCTGGATCTTGGACCTGCGAGTAAGGGACATTCTCTGATTTTGCCGAAGAAGCACGCTGCCAATATTTATGAACTGCCGGAAGAGACTGCTGGAAAAGCTATGATACTTGCAAAAAAAATGGCTGGGAAGCTGACAGATGCACTGAACTGTGATGGTTTCAACATTGTTCAGAATAACGGAGAGATTGCAGGACAGACAGTATTTCATTTTCATATGCATCTGATTCCGCGATATGAGGGAGATGGTGTAGGTCTGACCTGGAAACCGGGACAGCTCAGCGATGAGGATAAGGAAGAAATCCTGAATAAAGTAAAAGAGTAACTGTAAATTTACCAAAGAGAAAAAATGAACGAAATTGAATATGAAGAATTTTATTTGAAATATCGTCAAATAGCTAAATCATATGCATATGGAATTCTGGAGGATTGGTATCTGGCGGATGATATCAGTCAGGAAGTACTTTATAAAATGTACACCATAAGAAATGATCTGGATCTCGAAAATGAAAAAATGCTATATGCGCTGATCCGGAGAGCTGCTGTAAACAAAGCTCTGGATTATAAAAAGAAATCCAGCACAAAACATGAATTCTCCTGTCACGATGATGAGACTGCATCGGTTCTGGATCGGAGAATTCATGTGAATGCAGAAGATCAGATATTGAGGCAGGAAGAAAATAAATTTATGCATATGATACTGGAAAGATTTCGCGCTGAACAGCCAATTAATTATGAAATTCTGATTCAGACAAAGTTTATGAATGTTCCTGTTGAAACAGTGGCAGAAGAGTTCGGACTGACAAAGAGTGGTGTGAATAACAGGATCTATAAGGCGAAACGCTGGTTGAAAGAAGAGTATGAGAAAACTTATGAATAAAAGAAAACTCTGCCAGCTCCCAAATGGGCAGTGGCAGAGTCTTTCATACAGGAATATTAATATTGCTGTCAGGAGCGGACACATTCTTCAATAAGATCTGTGATCTTACGGATGGAGTCTACGTGACCGTTTCCTGCCATGGCATCAATATATTTCTGGCGGTCTGTATAAAGCTGGCGGATAGTATCCAGAAGCTTGGCTTCTGTGATTTCTTCTTCCTCAAGAACCATGCTGAATCCCTGACGTTCAAATGAACGTGCGTTAAGAATCTGGTCACCTCGGCTGGCTTTTGCTGAAAGGGGAATCAGAAGATTCGGTTTATGGAGTTCGCTGATCTCACAGATTGCGTTGGCACCTGCACGGGAGATTACAATGTCGGCAAGAGCAAACAGATCCGGAAGTTCATCTTTGATATATTCATACTGAACGTAACCGGCAGTTCCGTTTAAACTTTCATCGGTTTTTCCTTTGCCACAGAGATGTACAACCTGGAATTCTTTCAGAAGGTCAGGAAGGATCTTGCGGATATTGTCATTGACGGAAGCTGCTCCAAGGCTGCCGCCAATAACCATAAGAACAGGTTTGTCAGCATTGAAACCACAGAATTTACGACCGGCTTCTGCATTTCCGGAAAGGAGTTCCTGACGAATTGGAGTTCCGGTAAGAACAGCCTTATTAGCAGGAAGATTGGATACTGTCTCCGGGAAATTGCAGCATATTTTTGTTGCGGAAGAGAGGCAGAGCTTGTTGGCAAGACCAGGAGTCATATCAGACTCATGAATAAGTGCCGGAATTTTCAAACGGCTGGCTGCGATTACAACAGGAACCGTAACAAAGCCTCCTTTTGAAAAAACAACATCCGGTTTCAGCTGTTTCAGAATTTTTCTGGCCTGGCTGAATCCTTTCAGCACGCGGAATGGATCGGAGAAATTCTTGAGATCAAAATAACGTCTCAGTTTCCTGATGAAATTCCGTAATAAGGGATACCAAGCTCTTCAATGAGCTTTTTCTCGATTCCTTCATAGGAACCGATATAAGAAATTTTATAACCAAGCTCCTGGAGTCTTGGAATCAAAGCAATATTAGGGGTTACATGGCCGGCAGTACCACCGCCGGTAAGTACGATGTGTTTCATTTGGATTCCTCCTGAATAGTCATATACTATCATTAAATATGAACTCTAAAGAGGAAATTGTCAAGAAAAGATGGGTTTACAGGTGAAAAATAATGGGAAATTTCAGCGATGAAGAACTGAAAAAATGGTTGACTGAGGAATATAATAAAGAAATTGATGAAATGGAAAAAATTATGTTTCCAGATGGCAATATTCCTGAGGATGGTGAAACCGAAGAAGAAGCCAGAGCTGCATATGCAAGACTTGTAGAGAGATTGAAAGCAGATGGCATTTATGAAGAAGAAAAGGACAGCGAGAAAGCTGATAATCATAGAAAAATTAACGAAAAGACAGAAGAACCGGAGAAGGTAAAAATTGTTTATCTTCCTGCAAAACCTGAAAAAAGAAACAGGCTTGCCCGTGTAGCGGCAGTGATGCTGGTATGTGCTGCCGGAGTATTTGCGGCGAGTATGACCAGCCAGGCTAATAGAAGTTTTTTTATTGATTCCGTGAAGTTTTGGACGGAAAATGATACAAGTATTAGTGTAGATAACAATTTAGAGAGCGACGAAGCAGATAGAAATGAGCAAGTTGCGATTAATGAAATAAAGAATAGCTTGAATATTGAAAAATTTCCCTATTTTATGTATAGACCTAAAGATTTTAATTTCAGAGATTATGAAATTAATTTTGATATGCAAAATGTACTGGTTGAGTACAATTATAATGATACAATTATTAGCATATATATAAATGATTATGGTGATAACAGTAAAAATACAGATTATATTTTAGACGGAAAAATCATAGCAGAATTAGAGTTAGAAGACGAAACATTTGATATAGAAGTAAAATGCATAAAAGATAAGTTTGATAAAAAGGAGAGTTATGTTGCTTATTGGAAGGACGGAACAGTGTTTTATCAAATAAGTGGAAAGATGGAGGAAAAAGAATTTATAAAATTAGTAAAAAATATCCGATTTTAAAGAGAAAAAGGTTAAAATATATCGTATTAACAGTGTAATGAAAGCTGGAAAATGGTATATAAGGAGGAAAAAGTATGAAGGAAAAGATGAAAAAGATACTGTGTATGTTAGTACTTGCAACAGTTTTATTGAACACATGTGCAATTTCAGTATTTGCGTTGCCTGAGGATAATGAGGCTCTTGAAGTAGATACGGATTATTCAGAAGATACTACTTATAGTATGTTAAGAGGAAATAATTTGAATTATGGGACTACTTCAGTAAAAAAAATGGCAAGTAATAAAGTGGCCGTATCTGGAATTACGCAGTGTCACCATGCTTGTGATAAAGTATATTTAACTTTAACATTAGAGCGTAAAGTAAATGGAACATACTCAACTTATAAAACATGGACGTATACAGAATCTAATGTGACACATATAAATAAAGGGTTTACAGTAATTGTGCCAAGTGGTTCTTATTATCGTGTACGTGGTTACCACGCAGCTAAAGATGGAAGTAAAGAATCAGTAACAACCTTAACAAAAGGTATTTTAATCAAGTAAAGCTCATCACCATCCCCGGCGATGCCCCACCCCCCATAAAAAAATCCAGTAAACTTACATTACCATCGCTGGGGAATCTTGAAAAAATCTGAAAAATAAAACAATTCTAATCGAATTTTACAATCTCCGTTAATTCTAAGAGAAATCAATACAAAAAATCATATATATCTCACAAAAAGACTATTAAAAATCACGAAATTCATGTATAATAAATACAATAAAATAACAGTTAATAAACGAAATATCTATCATTTGCGTTCATAGTTGAAATAGACGGACAAAAGGGGGCTTGTTCATGAAGATAATGTTTATCGGTGCAACGCATGAGGTGACCGGAAGTTGTTATTATCTGGAAGCTGCAGGAAGGAAATTTCTGGTGGATTATGGTATGGAGCAGGGACCGGATTATTATGAGAACAAGGATCTGCCTATAGCTCCGGGAGATCTGGATTTTGTACTTCTGACACATGCGCATATGGATCATTCCGGAAATCTTCCGGCATTATATGCCAAAGGATATCAGGGACCAATCTATGCAACAGAAGCAACCTGTAATCTTTGTGATATTATGCTTCGTGACAGTGCGCATATCCAGATGTTTGAGGCTGAATGGCGAAACCGTAAGGGGCGAAGGGAAGGCAAACCGGAATTTATTCCTGCATACACAATGGAAGATGCCATGGGGGTTCTGCGTAATTTTGTCAGATGTCCTTATGATAAGATTATTAAACCTGCGGAAGGAATTGAAGTACGTTTCGTGGATGCCGGTCATCTTCTCGGTTCCAGCAGTATTGAGGTTTGGATGACAGAAGACGATAAGACAGAGAAAATTGTATTTTCAGGAGATATCGGAAACGTAAATCAGCCGCTGATCAAGGATCCTGTATATATTAAAGAAGCAGATTACGTTGTTATGGAATCCACGTATGGTGACAGAAGCCATGGAGAACGTCCGGATTATCCGGTGATGCTGGCTGAGATCATCCAGAGAACTTTTGACAGAGGCGGAAGTCTGGTAATCCCGTCTTTTGCAGTGGGCAGAACTCAGGAGATGCTTTATTTTATACGGCAGATCAAGGAACAGGGGCTTATCCACGGGCATGATGGTTTTACAGTATATGTAGATAGTCCGCTTGCCAATGAAGCTACTACGATTTTCAGTGAGAACGCATATACCTGTTATGATGAGGAAGCGATGGATCTTCTGAAAAAGGGAGTCAATCCGTTGTTTTTTCAGGGCTTGAAGACATCTGTTACAACTGATGATTCCAGAGCTATCAACTTTGATGCAGACTGCAAGGTTATCATTTCTGCAAGTGGCATGTGTGATGCCGGACGTATTAAGCATCATCTGAAGCATAATCTGTGGAATCCTAAGAATACAGTACTTTTTGTTGGATATCAGGCAATTGGAACCCCTGGCCGTGCTCTTCTGGAAGGTGCAACGGAAATGAAACTGTTTGGTGAAACTGTTCAGGTAGCTGCTGAAATATGTAAAATGCCGGGAATCAGCGGTCATGCAGATGTGAACGGACTGCTGGACTGGGCCAGAGCATTTGATAATAAGCCGAAGCATGTGTTTGTTACACATGGTGACGATACAGTGACAGAAGTTTTTGCACAGAGACTGAAAGAAGATCTGGGATATGATGCTACAGCACCATTCAGTGGAACGGAGTATGATCTTCTTGAGAATAAATGTATTCATGAGGCTCCGGGAATCCGTATTGTCAGGGCTACGGCATCTCCGAAAGCAAGTCGTGCGGCACGTGCATACGAGAAGCTTCTTGCAATGGGCCGCCGTCTGATGACAGTGATACGCAAGAATGAAGGCTGCCCGAATAAAGATCTGGACCGTTTTGCAAGAGATATACAGTCGCTGTGCGATAAATGGGACAGAGATGATATCTAAATAAAAAGAGCACACTGTCAGGGATTATTCGCTGACAGTGTGCCGAAATATTACAATGAATTCTCTTAATTCTCTCCAATAGCCTCGCGGATAGCCTTAGCGAGCTGATCTGGACATGAAGTTGGCTTGAAACCGCAGCGGATACCTTCCAGACGGCTGATAACCTCATCTGCATCCATACCTTCTGCAAGCTGAGCGACACCCTGGGTATTTCCGGAGCAGCCGCCTGTGAATTTTATGTTGTGAACTTTCTTATTATCATCGATCTCGAACTCAATTCCCTGAGCGCAGACACCTTTTGTCTTATAAACCATTCTATTTACCTCCATTTTGATATTTATTAATACGATATACGTTACTGTTCACTCCGTTCTCAGCAACACGCTTCGCGATGCACAGAATTTATGCTTATCGCATAAATTCGCGCGGCATGTCTCGGGTTTTCTGTGACCTTCGTTCACAAAAAACACCTCGCGGGATATTACCAGTGAACAGTAACCGATATACGTCAATGATTATATCATCTCCGAAAAAAAGTTTCCATAAAAAATAAAATTTGTTATAATGAACGTTGTAGAAAAAGAAAATGAGATGCCAGAAAGAAAATTTTAGCCTATCTGGTACTATAGTATACAGGCAGAAAGAGAGGATTTGACAATTATGAAATGCGTTGGAATCATAGGTGCAATGGAACAGGAAGTTGCCAGACTGAAAGAGGTCATGGAGAATGTAAAGATCACAACAAGAGCAGGAATGGATTTTTATGAGGGTATTCTGGAAGATAAGAAGGTAGTTGTAGTACAGTCCGGAATCGGTAAGGTAAATGCAGGTATGTGTACACAGATTCTTGCAGATCTTTTCCAGGTTGAGGCTGTGATCAATACAGGTATTGCAGGAAGTCTGAATAATGATATCAATATTGGTGATATTGTTCTTTCCACAGATGTACTTCACCATGACATGGATGCGACAGGTTTTGGTTATCCCAAGGGACAGATTCCACAGATGAAAGAGTTTTCCTTCCAGGCCGATGAGGGTCTTCGTAAGATCGCTCATGAGGTGTGTGCAGAGGTAAATCCGGAGATCCAGGTATTTGAAGGCAGAATCGCTTCCGGAGACCAGTTTGTATGTGATCAGGGAGTGAAAGATAATATTGTAAAAGAGTTCAGCGCATATGCAGTTGAGATGGAAGGCGCAGCGATCGGACAGGCAGCAGCACTTAATGGGATTCCGTTTCTGATCATCCGTGCGATTTCAGATAAAGCTGATAACAGTGCAAATATGGATTACCCTGCTTTTGAGAAACTTGCCATTGAGCACAGTGTCCGTCTGACTCAGGGAATGCTGAAACGTATGGCTTAAGGCCGGATAAAAGAAGCACCGTCATATTTCTGCTGCATATACTGTAAGAGATAACAGTGAGAGGACAGCAAAATAGTTATGCTTTATCAAGAGTTTTATCCGTTTTATGCTGCACAGGGAAATCCTGGTTTTTATAATGAAGAGAGAGAGCAGGAAAGAGAATTTGACCTGATGAAATCTTATTATCCGGATACAGCCAGAAAGATCCAGGAGAAAGCAGAAGCACAGTGTCAGCTTCTGGATTATGAAGGCAGCCGGCTTTATGATGAATGTCCGGATCGTTTCATGCTGTATCATATATGCAGCCAGGTAAAAGAAGAAATGTCTTCTGACACCAGTGCGCAGGAGATGCCAGGAAGTTTTCTGGACGATCTGATCGAAGTGCTGGTCTACCAGGAAATTTCCAGAAGACGGTGCAGACGGCGCAGATGCAGACAATGTCGCGTGTTATGACAGATTCTGCTAACATCTGTCCATATACAGGAAAATAGAAAATGAATATAATGGGAATATGATGAAAACAATAAGGGAATTTTTAGAAGAACAAATTAATGAACAGCTGATCCAGGCTGTTTTAAGCGGCCGCAGGACTGGCGAAGGCCCTTCAAAGGTGAAGCTTCGTCCTGTGGAGCTGAAAGGAAAGATTTGCTACCAGGCCTCTATGACAGAAGGCCCTAAGGTTTATCATAAGAATTATTCAAGAGAAGAGATTATTGATTATCTGGAGAGCTCCATGGAGGAATTCCGTCAGTTGCAGACAACAGGACGCAGACAGGACGGAAACATTCTTATCAGCAAAAAAGGCAAGGCAACCATTAAGACGAAGCCCCACGAAGCTGTACAGAATGCGAAGATCGCTCCGCATAATCGTGTGAAGCAGTATATTCTGAAAGAAGGAACTGCAGCTCCGTTTCTGGTAGATCTGGGAGTTATGACAAAAGATGGAAAGATTGTAGCTTCCAGGTATGATAAATTCCGCCAGATTAACCGTTTTCTGGAATTTATCCGTGATATTCTTCCGAAACTTCCGAAAGACAGGGAGATCACTATCCTGGATTTTGGCTGTGGGAAATCTTACCTGACTTTTGCAATGTACTATTATCTCCGGGAACTGGAGGGATTTGATGTGAATATCATAGGCCTTGACCTGAAGGAAGATGTGATCCGTCACTGCAGTGAGCTGGCCAGATCTTACGGCTATGAGAAGCTTCATTTTTATCAGGGAGATATTGCCGGTTATGAAGGCGTATCTTCTGTAGATATGGTTGTTACGCTTCATGCCTGCGATACAGCTACTGATTTTGCTCTGGCAAAGGCTGTGGAATGGGGAGCACAGGTGATTTTGTCCGTTCCATGCTGCCAGCATGAACTGAACAGACAGATCAGAAATGATGTGCTGCAGCCTGTTATGCGTTACGGTATCCTGAAAGAGAGGATGGCAGCGCTGATCACAGACGGTTTTCGGGCAGAACTTCTTGAGAGTAAAGGTTATGAGACTCAGCTTCTGGAATTTATTGATATGGAACATACACCTAAGAACATTCTGATCCGCGCAGTAAAAACCGGAAAGAAAAAGAGCAGAGACAGTTTTGCTGAGTCTATGAAAGCACTTCATGTAAATCCTACTCTGGATCGTCTTCTTTATCCGGAAGAGTCGATCTCACAGAAGGGAGAATGACATGAAGAAGATCATATGCAAAGGAGCAGTATTACTGGTGCTTTTCGTAGTGGTTGTGGCTGGAAGTTCTCTTCTTATGAATAGCCAGTCTACAGATAACCGCTCGGATATGAACGATGCTACGCTTCCGGAAGTCATGGTAAAAATTGGAAGTACCCAGGCAAATAAGATGTATGGCTATAAACAGGCTATGCAGACAGACTTTATGCGAGGCAGTATTACACCGCTGGATACGACCAAGAAGCTGACTTTTGAGATTAATCCTTATGCGGATTCTGTGACAGGACTTGCTTATGAGGTACGTACTTCTGACGGCAGCAAAGTCATGGAGAACCGTAAGATCAAGAATCTTACAAAGGAAGAGAATGGTTATCTGAGTGCAGAGATCGAGATTGGAAGTGACCTGAGAATGAACCAGGAATATTCCATGCAGATCACTTTGGATACCAGCGAAGGTGAGGTTTATTACTATACAAGAGTTGTTTCCAGAACTCAGCTGAATACAGAATCTTATCTGCAGTTTGTAAAAACGTTCTCTGCCAATTGTCTGGATAAAGAGAAGGCCGATAAACTGACAGGTTATCTGGAGGCAGAAGATACCTCCGGTGGAACCAATTTCAATAATATTACTATTAATTCCGGACTTTCCAATATCAGCTGGGGTTCACTTGCTCCGAAGCTCTATATGGAAGGGGTGCCGCTGATTGATGATATTAATGAGACAACTGCCAGTATTACACTGAACTATCAGGTTTCAGCAGAGGATGATGAGGGAAAAACAGAAATCTATGATGTTACGGAATTCTATCGTATGCGTTACACAGAAACCAGGATCATGCTGCTTGATTTCAAGCGTTCCGCTACGAAAGTTTTCGATCCGTCACAGACAGTTGTTTCAGATGCGGGACTTCTTCTTGGGGTCAGGGACAAAAATGTAACCTATTCTGCGAACAGTGATGGAACGATCGTAGTTTTTGAGCAGGATGGAGATCTGTGGTCCTATGCGCCGGCCGGTGGTAAGATCACCAGAATTTTCAGTTTCCGTAAAGAAGAAAACAACGATTCCAGATATGTGCGTAATGAACATGACATCAAGATCATTCGAGTGGCAGATAATGGAGATGTGGATTTTGTGTTATATGGATACATGAACAGAGGAATCCATGAAGGATACAGCGGTGTCTGTGTTTACCATTATAACAGTGACCGGAATGTGGTTGAGGAGAAGGTTTTCATACCAAGCACAGAATCCTACGAATTTCTGAAGGAAGATCTTGGAACTCTTACTTATGTAAATAAAGATAATCAGCTGTTCCTGCTTTTCGCGCAGAAGCTGTATCAGGTAAATATAGAGGAAGGAACTTCTGAGATTCTTGAGGAAGGTATCAAGCAGAACTGTTTTGTGGTTTCTGACACGAAAGCTCATGCAGCATGGCTTATCACATCAGGTGATGATGAAGGAAAGATCAGAGAGATTGAGTTCGATTCCCTGAAGACAAGGGATATTGCCCCTGAAAGCGGACAGAAGCTCCGTGCACTTGGATTCATGAACGAAGATTTTATTTATGGAATTGTTGCAGATGGAGATATCCTCACAGATGAGAATGGTCATGAGAAAGAGGGAATCAGTACTTTCCGTATTGAAAGTTTTGAAGGAAAACTGAAAAAAGAATACCATCAGGACGGGCTTTACATTACAAATGTAACGGTTGGTACAACAATGATGGAATTCGAGCTTTCTGCAAAATCCGGAAATACTTATACAGCCCAGAAGAAAGACAATATCATGAACAATAAGAAGGTATCCGGAAGTCAGATAGATGTGGCTCTGATTACAACAAACCGGTCAGGAACGCTGATCCGTCTCACGATAGGCCAAAAGCCGGAAACAGATGATCCGCTTCTTGTTTATTCCAAGATCGAGAGTATGGAGGATGTCTCTGTAACGTTGGATACAACGGTTCCGCAGGGTGAACTTTATTATGTTTATGCTTATGGATCTCTGGATTGTATCTATACAGATCCGGCAGCAGCTGTGAAACGTGCTGACGATCAGACCGGTGTTGTACTTAACCGTGCACAGCAGTATGTCTGGGAGAGGGGAAATAAGAAAACGAAGATCCAGCTTAATATAGAAGATGTACCGGAGATCATCCGCACAGCGAACTGGAAGAAACAGGAACTTCAGGGATGGACTTTGGCGATGCGGGAACTGTAATTGATCTTACAGGCTGCAGCTTGATAATGTTCTTTACGAGGTAAGCGCGCAGCGTCCGGTAATTGCAAAAACAGGGGATAATTCAAGTGTTGTGATCGTAGGCTATGATGAATACAACACATATCTTTATGATCCGTCAACAGGGCAGACAAGCCATATGGAATGAATGACAGCACGGCATTGTTTCAGAGTGCAGGAAATGTATTTTTGACCTATATAGAAAACGTTACAGAGTAACGGGGATCCTGTGATCCGGGTATGGATAATGGGATGAAGCAAAGACAGCGAAACGGAATTATCCGTTTAGCATAAAAGGCGGACAGGCTGAATACCTGTCTGCCGAAGCAAAAGCGCGACAGGAAAGGGGAAAATGCAATGTTAAGTGAAAGTATCAAAAAACTGGTGCAGTATGGAGTAGAAAGAGGAATCACACCGGAGTGTGAGAGAATCTATACGACGAATCTTCTTCTGGATGTTTTTGGTGAAAGTGAGTATACAGAACCGGAAACAGAGTATGCTAAAATTGATTTGGAAGAAGTATTGAATGAGCTTCTGGATGAAGCTGTAAAGAGGGGAATTATAGAGGACAGTGTTGTATACAGAGATCTTTTTGATACAAAACTTATGAATTGTCTTATGCCCCGTCCGGCGCAGGTTCAGAAAGAGTTCTGGGATGCTTATAAGGAAGACCCGGAGAAGGCTACCGATTATTTTTATAAGCTGAGCCAGGACAGCAACTATATCAGACGCTACCGCGTTAAAAAAGACCAGAAGTGGACAGTTGACAGTGAGTATGGTAAGATTGACATCACCATCAACCTTTCCAAACCGGAGAAAGACCCGAAGGCGATTGCTGCTGCTAAGCTTGTAAAATCCAGCAGTTATCCGAAATGCCTGCTTTGTCCGGAGAATGAAGGTTATGCAGGAAGAGTCAATCATCCGGCAAGAGAGAACCACAGGATCATTCCGATCACTGTTAATGACAGTCCGTGGGGATTCCAGTATTCACCGTATGTTTACTATAATGAGCATTGTATTGTGTTCAACAGCCAGCATACACCAATGAAAATCGAGAGAAATACATTTGTGAAACTGTTTGATTTCGTAAAACTGTTTCCACATTATTTCCTGGGCTCCAATGCAGATCTTCCGATCGTAGGCGGATCAATCTTAAGCCATGATCATTTCCAGGGTGGTCATTATACATTTGCCATGGCCAAGGCTGAGATTGAGAAACATGTGACGATTCCGGGATATGAAGATGTAGAAGTCGGTATTGTGAAATGGCCTCTTTCTGTTCTGCGTATCCGCAGCAAAGATGAGAAGAGACTGATCGATCTGGCAACACATGTACTGGCGAACTGGAGAAGCTACACAGATGAGGCAGCATTTATTTTTGCAGAGACAGACGGAGAGCCGCATAATACAATTACGCCGATCGCACGTAAAGTCGGAGATACTTTTGAGCTGGATCTGACATTGCGTAATAACATTACAACAGAAGAGAACCCGCTGGGTGTTTATCATCCACATGCATGCTATCACCATATTAAGAAAGAGAACATCGGACTTATCGAGGTTATGGGTCTGGCTGTTCTTCCGGCACGTCTGAAAGAGGAGCTGGAGCTTCTGGAAGAGTACATCTTAAGTGGCAAAGATGTTGCTTCCAATGAAAAAAATCGAGAAGCATGCGGCATGGGTTGCAGAATTTCTGCCGAAATATGAGAAACTTGACAAAAATAATATCCAGGAAGTTCTCCGCAGGGAAGTTGGAAACGTATTTGTTCATGTTCTGGAGGATGCCGGCGTTTATAAATGTACACCAGAGGGCAGGGATGCATTTATGAGATTTATCAACACTCTGTAAGGCTTCAGAGGCAGACCGGTAATCTGATATCTCCGGCTGTGGCAGCCGGAAAGAGAATTTCCTGTATGAAACATGACAGATGTATATTTCAGGAGGAGCATTTATATGAAGAAAACAGAAAGAACCGGAAAAGCCTTTCGTATAAAATGGCTTTTGCTGGCGGTTGTTGCAATGGCACTGATCTTTATGCCGGCAGCTTCACAGAAGGTATCTGCAAGCAAGCTTGTATATACAGTGAAGTTCAATAACAACTCTGGCACCAGTACAAGCAAGACGTATACGTCACTGACAAGAAATGTTACGCTGAATACCAGGATCAAGCTTCCGGCAGTTCCGAAAGCTGTAGGCTATCAGAGTCTTGGATGGACCACGACCAAGGGAAGCAGCAAGGTGGTATATAAAGCCGGAGCCAGAGTGAAAGTCAAAAAAGATATGAAACTCTATGCTGTCCGGAGAAAGAGTAAATATTATACAGTAAGCTTTTATCTTGGAAATGGAAGCAGCAATGCTGCATATAAGAAGCTTCAGAAAAAAGTAGAAGAAGGTACGTACTATACATTGCCGTCAGTTCCAACAAGAACAGGTTATGTAAACCTTGGATGGTCCACCAGTGTAAACGGTAAGACATCTACAGCGAAGAAGGCCGGGACCAAGATCAAGATTGCCGGAAATATCAAGTATTATGCAGTACAGATGCAGTCGGTAAGTGTGAAGCTCTGTAAGGCAAACGGAACAGTATGGAAGACAGTTACTCTTGGAAAGGGCGGTTATCTGAAACTTCCTTCAGCATCTAACAGTATAGGATATACGTTTATGGGATGGGCCAAAACCAAACGGAGCGGATCTTCGGCAGCACCGGATTATGAAGCAGGAGAGCTTTTGAAGATCAGCAAGACTACTACGCTGTACGCAACAGTGTTTAATCGTGCCACTGAGAAGGATATCAGTTCAGAAACAATGGCGCGTCCGGCGATCAACATGAAGTACAGCAAGGTGATTTTTGTCGGAGATTCCCGTACAGTGGGAATGAATGCAACGCTGAACAAACAGATGAGCAGTTCTGTTACCAGCGGAGTTTCATTTATTGCCAGCGCAGGACAGGGATTAAGCTGGTTCAAGAGTGAGGGATATTCACAGCTTTTGAAAGAAATCAATAAGACGGAAGGTACACTTCCGATTGCGGTCGTCTTTAACCTGGGTGTGAATGATATGGCTAATGTAAGCAATTATGTAAGCTATATGACAGATATTGCATCAACGCTGAAGAGCAAAAACTGCAAGCTTTTCTATATGTCAGTGAATCCTCTGAACAGTACCATGATCGCAAAGGCAGGAAAAGGTGCCCGCACAGAGGCACAGGTGCGGGAATTTAACAGCAAGATCCATTCCGGTCTTTCTTTAAATTACAAATACATTGATACTTACAATGTGCTGATGAAAACAGGGTATGGAACCAATGCTTCCTATGTTGGTACAGACAGAGATTCTGATGACGGACTTCATTATACAACCAGGACCTACAAGAGAATCTACTATTACAGTGTGATATATCTCAATACGGGAAGTATCAACCAGATTTACTATTAAAAGAACAAAAGATTCCGCATGTCGGCACATTTTCCGGCATGCGGGATTTTTTATGTCACAGGAATTATACCAGGGCAGCTAATTCCTTCCAATTACTCCTTGCGCGAACCATAAGAATAGTCTATACTTAATTCGATACGGACATTTATATGTCCGAAGGGACGGGAAATCCTGAATTATGAGGAATGAGGTATAGATTATGAAACTGACAACAGTTAAAGAGATTTACAGAAACCGTGAACAGTATCTTGATAAAGAGATCACAGTAGGTGGCTGGGTGCGCAGCGTTCGTGATTCCAAGGCATTTGGTTTTATCGTGCTTCATGATGGAAGTTTTTTTGAAACTCTTCAGATCGTATATCATGATAACATGGAGAATTTTGCAGAGGTTTCCAAATTAAATGTAGGTGCAGCCATTATCGTTAAAGGAACACTGGTAGCAACACCGCAGGCGAAACAGCCATTTGAGATTCAGGCATCAGAAGTATTTGTAGAGGGAGGTTCTGCTCCGGATTATCCGCTTCAGAAGAAACGCCACAGTCTTGAATATTTAAGAACTATGACACATTTAAGACCGAGAACAAACACTTTCCAGGCAGTATTCCGTGTACGTTCTCTCTGTGCATATGCGATTCATAAATTCTTCCAGGAGAGAGATTTTGTCTATGTGCATACACCACTGATCACAGGAAGTGACTGTGAGGGCGCAGGAGAAATGTTCCAGGTAACAACACTGGATCCTAAGAATATACCGATGACAGAGGATGGAAAAGTAGATTATTCTCAGGACTTCTTCGGAAAAGAGACTAACCTTACAGTAAGCGGTCAGCTCAACGGTGAGACATTTGCACAGGCATTCCGCAATATCTACACATTCGGACCGACTTTCCGTGCAGAGAACTCCAATACAACACGTCATGCAGCTGAGTTCTGGATGATCGAGCCGGAGTGTGCATTTGCAGATATTCAGGATGCTATGGAGCTTGCAGAAGCTATGCTGAAATATGTGATCCGTTACGTTCTTGAGAATGCACCGGAGGAGATAAATTTCTTCAATTCCTTCGTAGACAAGGGACTTCTTGACAGACTGAACCATGTGCTGAACTCTGAGTTTGCACATGTAACATACACAGAGGCTGTTGAAATCCTTGAGAAAAACAACGATAAATTTGATTACAAGGTATTCTGGGGTTGCGACCTTCAGACAGAGCATGAGCGTTATCTGACAGAGCAGATCTATAAGAGACCTGTATTTGTTACTGATTATCCGAAAGAGATCAAGGCCTTCTATATGAAACTCAACGAAGATGGTAAGACTGTAGCAGCTATGGACTGTCTTGTACCGGGAATCGGAGAGATCATCGGAGGAAGCCAGAGAGAGGATGACTACGGTAAACTGAAAGCACGTATGGACGAGCTTGGACTTAAACCGGAAGATTACGATTTCTATCTGGATCTTCGTAAATACGGTTCTACCCGTCATTCAGGATTCGGACTTGGATTTGAGAGATGTGTAATGTATCTTACAGGAATGGGCAACATCCGTGACGTGATCCCATTCCCGAGAACTGTAAAGAACTGCGATCTTTAATCTGCTCTGATATCAGCAGCATGAACATTTTGTGCTGTAAGCGGCAGAGCTGAAGAACAGGTTCTGTAACACTGATTTTGAGTAATACACAACAAGGGAGAACATTATGAGATTTATTCATCTTGCAGACGTGCACCTGGGAGCTGTTCCTGACAGGGGATGCCCATGGAGCAAAGAGCGGGAGGAAGAAATCTGGAATACTTTCCGCCGGGTTATTGCGGGCATCCGCCAAGACCCGGTGGATTTGCTATTTATATCCGGAGATCTGTTCCACCGCCAGCCGCTAATGAGAGAACTTAAAGAAGTAAATTATCTGTTTTCCACCATCCCGGATACAAGGTATATCTTATGGCCGGAAACCATGATTTTATCAGCAGGGATTCTTTTTATAATACATTTGAATGGAATCCCAACGTCACATTCTTTAAGAACAGAGAGCTTACTTACGTTAAAGATTCGAAACTGGATGTTTATGTATACGGACTCAGCTATTATGACAGGGAAATAAAAGAGGGGCTTTATGACAAAGCATCTCCGATTCAGGAGGAAGGCATTCACATTCTTCTTGCACACGGCGGGGATGAGAAGCATATACCGCTCAGTGCTGCATCTCTGGCAGCAGCAGGATTTGATTACATAGCACTTGGACACATTCATAAACCACAGATCCTCATCAGGATCAGGCCGCTTTTTCAGGGGCACTGGAACCGATAGACAGAAATGATACAGGTGATCATGGATACATGGAAGGAAGGCTTATAAATGGCAGAATCCGTACGGAATTTGTGCCTTTTGCATGCCGTTCCTATCAGCAGCTGATACTGACACTTCACGAGGAAACCACGCAGATATCGCTGGAAGAAGCTGTGAAATCGCAGATATTTCGCAGAGGCGGAAGAAATATCTACCGTATTATCCTTCAGGGAATGCGGTCACCGGATCTTCTGCTGATCCCGGAAAAACTGAAAAATCTGGGAAACATCACAGATGTGATCGATGAATCCTGGCCAGCCTATGATCTTTCGGAGCTTTACAAACGTTACAGCGGTACGCTGATCGGTGATTATATCGGTTATTTTCTTTCAAAGGGAGAATTGGATACTGTAGAAAAAAAAGCTCTGTATTACGGCTTGCAGGCTCTTCTGGAGACTGGAAGCAGGAGATGACAGGGAAAGGCGGAAGACAGGATAACGGTTGCTGTTCACAGGAGGATTGCTGAAAAAATGGTCATCAGACGTTTGAAAATAAAAAATTTCGGTAAAATACGGGATAAGGATGTGGTACTTTCTCCGGGACTGAACGTGCTCTATGGAGAGAATGAAAGCGGTAAAACAACGACACATACATTTATCCGTTCCATGCTTTACGGAGTGCGCAGGCTCCGCGGCAAAGCGGCGCAGAACGATACATATACGAAATATGAGCCCTGGGAGAATCCGGTTGAGTATGGTGGAATCATGTGGTTTACATCCGGCGGAAAGAATTATCGTCTTACCAGAAATTTTTATAAAGAAAAAAATTCGGAGAACTTCTCTGTGAGGATGACGGAAGCCTTGTGGATGCAGAACAGGGGGCTTTGGAGGCCATTCTCGGAAATGTAAGTGAAGCTGTTTATGACAATACGGTTTCAGTAGCACAGCTTAAGAGTGTTACAGGCCGTGATCTTGTGCGGGAGCTGCAGAATTATATGGCCAGCTATCAGGGAGCAGGAGACAGTTCCATTGATATGGGTAGAGCTATGCAGATGCTTAAGATGTCAAGAAAAGGTTATATGACAGAATCTGCCCGCAGAAAGAAAGAACTGGAAAAAGAGCGGGAAAAGATTTCTTCCAATATGGATTATATCCGAAAAGAGATCCGGGAACTGGATGAGAAGCGGAATAAAGTAACGCAGCAGCAGGATGGAATGAATATGGGAACCCGGGACAGAAGTGCTGAAGATCTGCTGGATCTGCGTATTGACAGGGTAAAAAAGAGACGGGAAGCGACAGATGCTGTACTTGCTGTGGCAGTAATTGGAGGAATTGCAGGTACTGGCTGTCTGGCGGCTTTTTCCAGCTATGTGATCTTAAGTGTCCTGGCCGGCGTTGCAGCTGCGGCAGTCAGCGTTGCGGCGTTGTTTTTCCGTACAAGGCTTAGCCGTGAGCTGAACAAGCGTGAGCGGCAGAGAGAACGCTGGCTTTCCAGACATGATGAACTTACCTGGAGCAGAAATAATCTGAATCAGGATTATGAGGAGAAATATACGGCTCTTTCCAATCTTCAGGCTGAGCTTGCTGAGTGTGAGGAGAATACCGAAGTAATGACGCCGGAGGAAACGGAGATACAGGCACTTAATATGGCGATGGAAACCATAGAGGCTCTTTCCGGAAATATCACGGATCAGGTCGGGGACAGGCTGAAGCACCGTACTTCGCAGATCCTAAGTGAGATCACCGGCGGCAAATATAAAGAAGTGATCATGGACGAGGAGCTTCATATTTTTGTTAATACAGGAGAACGGACAGTTCCGGCCGGAAGACTGAGCAGAGGAACTCTGGAGCAGATATATTTTGCACTGCGTATGGCAGCAGGAGAGCTTTTTTGCAGGGAAGAAGCTTTTCCGGTGATCCTGGATGATGTGTTTGGAATGTATGATGAAGAACGTCTGGCCTCTGTGCTTCGATGGCTTGATAAAGAAAACAGACAGGTGATCATAAGCACCTGCCATAAAAGAGAGATGGAGATCCTGGATAAAGAGGGAATTTCATATCAGAAAATATTGCTGCAGGTATGATCAGTGCGTTAAAATGCCCCGGTTTTCAGCGAGTGCGGATTACGAATATCCGTCCGAACAGAGAACCGGGGTATTTTTGTTATAGCTTTATTGTATTTCAGGTGGAAAATTATTTCTCATACTGGCTCATGTAGTTGTTTACACAGCGTTTGATTCTGTCTACCGGGTTGAGAAGGTGGCTGATAGATGTATCATGATTCAGTGTATCAATGATCAGCGCAATATACTTGCTCATGTCACAGCTGATGTAATACGGTTTCTCAAGAAGCTCCGGTGACTGGTAAACCAGGTTGGTTGTGAGGAGCTTGTCAAAGTAACCTTTCTTATGAGCTTCATCGAATTTCTCAAGTCCGTCTGTGAAGAATCCGAAAGTGGAGCAAATGTAAACTTTGCCGGCACCTTTCTCTTTAAGGAGAGAAGCAATTTTAATGATGGTATCGCCAGAAGAGATCATATCATCGATGAGGATCATGTCTTTGCCCTCAAGCTTCGGTCCAAGGAACTCATATGCAGCGATCGGATGGCGGCCGTTTACATATCTTGAGTAGTCGAGACGCTTGTAATACATACCCATATCAACACCAAGTACGTTGGCAAGATAGATGGCACGGCTCATGCTTCCCTCATCCGGGCTGATGGTCATGAAATGATCTTTGTCAATATGAAGCCCCTCTTCGTTGTTAAGAAGAGCTTTGATAAACTGATAGGATGGCTGTACAGTTTCGAATCCGTGGAGCGGAGTAGCGTTCTGTACACGGGAATCATGTGCATCGAAAGTGATGATGTTCTCAACTCCCATATCGATCAGCTCATGAAGTGCATTGGCACAGTCAAGAGACTCTCTTCCGACACGTTTGTCCTGGCGGCTCTCATAAAGATATGGCATGATTACGTTAACTCTGCGGGCTTTTCCGCCGATGGCAGCAATGACACGCTTCATATCCTGGAAGTGATCATCCGGAGACATGAGGTTGGTGTAAGGTCGATCGGATAGGACAGGCTATAGTTAGTCACATCTACCATAACATAGATATCGTCACCGCGGACGGATTCGTTGATGGTACACTTGGCTTCACCGGAACCGAAACGAGGATTCTTGGCTTCAATAATGTAGGAATCGCGTTTGTATCCCTCGAATGCGAAAGAATCCATTCCCGGATACTGTCTCTCGACACGCCATTTAACCAGCCAGTCATTCACCTTACTGCCTAATGTGCTGCAGCTCTGAAGGGGAATCAGTCCAAGTCTTCCTACCGGAAGTGTGGAAAAATCTTTTGTAGTTACCAGTGCCATTTTAATTTCCTCCTAAAAAAATTTTCTGTATACGGATGTCTTTCCCGATCAGTGAGATCATCTGATAGTTGCTTGCGATTCGGGAAAAAGTTCTCTCGGAATAGGTATCCGAGAAATTTTTGAGCGTCAGATTCGTGGAAATGATCGTAGATTTCCTGCGCATGATACGCTCATTGAGACAGAGAAAAAGCTGCGAGGACACAAAGCTGTTGGTAAGCTCCGTTCCAAGGTCATCAATGATAAGAAGGTCGCAGTCATAGATCAGTTCTTCATCCGTGCCTGTATCTTTTCTGGAAAAAGAATTCGCAGCCATCATATCAAAGAGGTCATAGGCTGAAAAATACAGGACGCAGTGGGTGGATCTGAGAAGCTCCCGCGCGATGCAGTGTGAGAGAAAGGTTTTTCCCACGCCGGTATCGCCATACAAAAACAGATTTTCGAATTTGTGATCGAAGTCCTGCACAAAACGCTGTGCAGTGTCGTAGGCCCGTCTGGCTGTATCCAGGGCAGACAGTCCCGTGGCTTCGTTTTTTATTGTAGCAGAATAATAGTCAAATGAAAAGCTGTCAAAATTCTCTTTTTCAAGAATTTCGTTAAGATTAGACTGCGCATAAAGCAGTTCAATCTCAGCTTTCCTGAAACAGGTGCATTTTTTGCTGCCAATATAGCCGGTATCCTGGCAGAGCGGGCAGGTGTAGGGCATCTCCAGATAATCCCCGGGAAAACCGTTGGCAACGAGAAGAGTGATCCTTTCATCGGAAAGCTCCTGGATGGCTGCTTTCAGATCAGAAGTTCCCTTTTCCCTGCCGCTTAAAAGCCGCCGTACTTTGTCAGCACTTAAAGTAGCGACCTCGTCGTCAATCTCCTTAAGACGGGGAATCTTCGCATAAGCCCGGGAAGTGTGCTCCTCCAGGATACGGTGGTTCTGGGCCTGACGGCGGCTGTATTCTCTCATTATAGTATCATACTGAAAATTCTGTAAAGGCATAAAAAGCTCCTTATTGATAAAGCTTACTGATTATTTAAAAGACGTTTCTCATACTCTGCGAAATCATAGTCTCTCTGATGGAAATTATTGAAACGGTTATTCGCCTGCGGCTGTTTAGCCGGTTGTTTCCGATGGGAAACGGATTTCTCAAGCTGACGTTTCTTATGCTCTGCATCCAGTAGCCGGATATCTTCCAGAGTATGTACGTTTTTCTTTTTCCAACCGGACAGGATCTTATCTGCGTACTGGAAGCTTGGCTGCCCTGTTGTGAGGACTGTCCGGCTGCAGGCTTCCTGGATCAGCTCCAGATCAAAGCCGTAAGTCTTGCGCCAGGTATCAATGTAAGAAATCTCGTTCTCCACAGGATTCCGTCCGCTGATGCCCATTGCTTTCAGGATCGTGTAATAATCCCTGGAAAAACGGGAGCTTGCCTCGCGGGCCATTTCCACAGTTGTGACTCCGTCACTGAACCAGGCAAGGGCAACCGTTTCAATGTATCGTATACTCTTGCGTCCTCTGGAGACACAGTATTCCACAAGATATTCGATAAGATCCGCTGACATTTTAAGTTCATCATAAAAGTAAAGGATTTTCTGTATTTCTGTAGGTGTCAGCGTCTTGCAGAGATATTGCTCGGTGATGTAGAGAAGCTGACTGACCTCCTCGTTCTGTTTGAGCTCTTTTACCCGGTCAGGAGTGAGACGGCTGGTTGCATTCGCATTCGTCTGCGCGGAGGTAGCAGAACCGGAGGCAGCAGAAACAGAATCTGTTCCGACAGCAGAAGCAAATGCAGAAGCTGTTCCGCCGGAAAATGCTCCCTCACTGGAAACACTGCTCTCAAGCTGCCCGGCATCACCAGGTTCCAGAAGGGTGATGCCGGACAGCTGCTGGTCTGCTGTGTAAGTCAGGGAGATCAGCTTCTCGGCTTCCCAGTATTTCAGTGCGCGGGAAATGTCTCTGTCTGTACAGAGAAGACGATCTGCCATATCCTCCAGATTAAAAGAAGAAGGAGCTGCAGATACAACCCGGAGAAGGTAGATATATACCTTCACAAATTCTCCGTTGGCACGAGGCATGAAGTTGTCAATAAAACGGTTGGAAAGAACCGTGACCTCCGTTTCGGAGGAATTTTTAAGAGAAATCAGGCTCATGATCTGCGCTCACCTTTCTTTTTAATATATTGACAGCGATTTGGAATCTATAGCACTCCCGGCAGCTGTCACGTAAATTACAGCGGACATAAAAAGTCCGCCATGCTAATGAGGATTATAGCACAACCACTTTTAAATGAGAATAGTTTATTTTCACAGGAGCTATCCACCAATCCACATGTGGAAAATGTGGATAGTGTGGATAATTTTGAGGATAACATTATTGGAAACTTGAATAAACCACGATTTTATAAGAAAATTGCGGTATTTGCAGAAATATGTTGTCGAGTTATGTCAAGTGGGTTATACACAAAAAAATCCACATGCCGGGCACCTCTGGAATGTGCATAAGCATGTGGATAATGTGGATAACTATTTTCCGAGGATGTGTTCTCCAATATTTACAACGTCTCCCGCGCCCATAGTTATCAACAAATCACCATGTGCACAACTTTTTAAAAGAAAGCTCTCGATCTCATCGAAAGTCGGGAAATATTCACAAGGGGTTCCCAGTTCCTGGATCTGTTTCTGGAGATCCTGGGAGGAAATGCCAAGGTCATCCGTCTCACGTGCTGCGTAGATATCAGCAAGAACTACGTGGTCAGCAAGAGTCAGGGCTTTGGCAAATTCAGGAAGCAGAGCTTGGTACGTGTGTAAGTATGCGGCTGGAATACGCACCATACTTTCTGATGAGGATAATTCTTCGCTGCGTGAAGAGTTGCCTCGATCTCTGTTGGATGATGTGCGTAGTCATCAATAATGGTAACGCCTCCGATTTCGCCCTTATACTGGAAACGGCGGTCTGTACCTGTAAAGCTTCCAAGTCCTTTAACGATCACCTCATCAGGAAGGTTGAGAAGACGTCCTACGGCGATGGATGCAAGTGCATTGGATACATTGTGGATACCCGGTACACGGAGATAGTAGCTGCCGATTTTTTTGCCCTGGAAAAGGACGGAGAAAGAAGGATGTCCGTATTTATCCCAGGTGATATCTGTGGCTGTGTAATCAGCATCGTTCTCAAGGCCATAGGTAAGTACCTGACATGGGAGGTCACGGGTGATCGTTTCATATTCCGGGGTGTCCGCGTTGATGATCAGCGTTCCGTCAGTCGGAAGAAGCTCTGCAAACCTGCGGAAGGAGTGGCGGATATCATCAATGTCCTTGAAAAAATCAAGATGATCTGCATCCATGTTCAGGATCACGCTGATCTTCGGGAAAAAGCTGAGAAAGCTGTTGGTGTACTCACATGCCTCTGTGACAAAAGTCTCAGAATTTCCAACACGGATATTGCCGTGGATGGCAGGAAGGATACCGCCAACACTGATGGTAGGATCACAGTCACCCTCAAGAAGGATGTGGGAAACCATGGAAGTTGTGGTTGTCTTGCCATGGGTACCGGAAATCGCAATCGGTGTGTCGTAGTTGCGCATGATCTGTCCAAGAAGCTCTGCACGTGTGAGCATTGGAAGACCTTTCTCCCTGGCGCAGGCGAATTCAGGGTTGTCCGGATGGATGGCTGCTGTGTATACAACAACATCTACATCATCCTTGATATTGGAAGCGCGCTGGCCATAGTAAATCACTGCACCGCGCTCCTCCAGTGTGCGGGTAAGCGGGCTGGCTTTTGCATCGGAGCCGGAGATCCTGAAATTCTCTTCAAGAAGGATCTCTGCAAGGCCGCTCATGCTGATGCCGCCGATTCCGATAAAATGAATGTGAAGCGGTTTGTGAAAGTCTATCTGATACATAATAATCTCCTTATATATATGTGTTGTTTTCGGGATTCTCTGATCTGTTTTATTATACCGCGTCCGGAATCAATTGAAAAGTGGTACTTTCGGAGAAAAAAGTGGTTTTGCGCGGATTATAAAAGTAGCCAGAAAATATCGTCGAAAAATGTTGAAATTTACCAGAAGAACAGAAAAAATGATTAGTCAGACCAATTTATAGTATACAATAGCGATAAAAAAAATAAAATGTAGACAAAATAATTGTAAAAAAATGTTCACTAATACGGTAAAGTATGCTATAATTAAATAATCATAACATACAAGAGGTGATCGCATGATTAAGAAAGAGATGATTGCCATGCTCTTGGCCGGTGGGCAAGGCAGCAGGTTAGGAGTTTTGACAGAAAAAGTTGCAAAGCCGGCAGTCGCTTTTGGTGGTAAATATCGTATTATCGATTTTCCACTGAGCAATTGTATTAACTCAGGAATTGACACAGTGGGTGTGCTGACACAGTACCAGCCACTACGTCTGAATACACATATCGGCATTGGTATTCCGTGGGATCTGGACCGCAATGAAGGCGGTGTCACAGTCCTGCCGCCGTACGAGAAGAGCACAAGCAGTGAATGGTACACAGGAACTGCCAATGCAATTTATCAGAACCTGGCGTATATGGAGCAGTATAATCCGGATTATGTACTGATTCTTTCCGGAGACCATATCTATAAGATGGATTACGAAGTAATGCTGGATTTCCACAAGGCGAACAAGGCAGATATCACGATTGCATGTATGCCGGTTCCTATTGAGGAAGCCAGCCGTTTTGGTATTATGGTAACTGATGAGAGCAACCGTATTACCGAGTTCGAGGAGAAGCCGGAGCATCCAAGCAGCAACCTGGCATCCATGGGTATTTATATTTTCTCATGGCCGGTTCTGAAAGAAGCACTGCTCGCACTGAAAGATCAGAATGGATGCGATTTCGGTAAACATATCCTTCCGTATTGCAAGGAAAAAGATCAGCGTCTTTTTGCCTATGAATACAATGGCTACTGGAAAGATGTCGGAACTCTTGGTTCTTACTGGGAAGCTAATATGGAGCTGATCGATATCATTCCGGAATTTAATCTTTACGAGGAATTCTGGAGGATCTATACCAAGGGAGATGTAGTTCCGCCGCAGTACATTGCTGCAGAGGCAGTTGTGGACAAGTGTATCATAGGTGAGGGAACTGAGATTTATGGTGAAGTACATAATTCTGTTATCGGTCCTAATGTAACCATCGGCAAGGGAAGTGTGATCCGTGATTCCATTATCATGAAGAACACTGCAGTTGGAGAGAATGTTGTTATGGATAAAGCGATTGTAGCTGAGGATGTATCCATCGGAAACAACGTTGTGATCGGCTGCGGTGAGGAAGCACCGAATGTTCTGAAGCCGGCAGTGTATTCCTTTGGCCTTGCTGCTATCGGAGAGAACAGCGTGATTCCGGATAATGTGAAGATCGGTAAGAATACCGCTATCTCAGGCGTTACAACAAAAGATGACTACCCTGACGGAGAACTGGCAGGTGGCCAGGTAATTGCAGCAAAGGACGGTGGGAAAGAATGAGAGCGATAGGTATTATTTTGGCAGGCGGTAACAATAACCGCATGAGAGAATTATCAAACAAGAGAGCGATAGCAGCTATGCCTATTGCAGGAAGCTATCGCGCAATTGACTTTGCTTTAAGCAACATGGCGAATTCACACATTCAGAAGGTTGCTGTTCTGACACAGTACAATGCCCGTTCCCTGAATGAGCATTTAAGCTCTTCCAAATGGTGGGATTTCGGAAGAAAGCAGGGAGGTCTTTATGTTTTCACTCCGACTATTACCAAGGACAACAGCTTATGGTATCAGGGAACTGCAGATGCGATCTATCAGAATCTCACATTCCTGAAGAACAGTCATGAACCGTATGTTGTGATCGCTTCCGGTGATGGAATCTACAAACTGGATTACAATAAAGTTCTGGAATACCATATTGCGAAACGGGCAGATGTTACAGTTGTATGCACTACCTGTCAGGATCAGAGCCAGGTTGAGAGATTTGGCGTGCTTCGCATGAATGAAGACTGCAGGATCGAGGAATTTGAGGAGAAACCAATCGTTTCTTCTTATAATACTGTATCTACAGGTATTTATGTTATCCGAAGAAGACAGCTGATCGAGCTGATCGAGCGTGCTGCTCAGGAAGGAAGACATGATTTTGTAAATGATATTCTCATCAGATATAAGAATCTCAAGAGAATTTATGGCTATAAGATCGATACTTACTGGAACAATATTTCCACAGCAGAGGCTTATTATCAGACAAATATGGATTTCCTGAAACCGGAGATCCGCAATTATTTCTTTAAACAGGAGCCAGGGATCAAGACAAAGATCGCAGATGTGCCGCCGGCTAAATATAATCCGGGTGCAGATGTGAAGAATAGTCTAGTCTCCAGCGGATGTATCATTAATGGTACAGTGGAGAATTCTGTCCTGTTCCGTGATGTATTTGTAGGCAATAACTGTGTTATTAAAAACTCTGTGATTCTTAATGACGTATACCTTGGAGATAATACGCATATCGAGAACTGCATTGTTGAGAGCCGGGATACGATCCGGGCGAATTCATATTACTGCGGCGAAGAAGGAGAAGTGAAGATCGTCGTGGAGAAAAACGAACGCTACGTATTATAAATTGCAGAAATTCAGAAATTCCCGCAGATACGTTAGGCGAAATGAAAGGGGCAAGTAGCATGAATATTACAGATGTACGTGTGAGGAAGGTAGCAAAAGAAGGGAAGATGAAGGCCGTTGTGTCTGTCACAATAGATGACGAGTTTGTAGTACATGACATTAAGGTTATCGAAGGTGAGAAAGGCCTGTTTATCGCAATGCCAAGCCGTAAGGCCAGTGACGGGGAATACCGTGACATTGCACATCCGATCAACTCTGCTACCAGAGAGCGGATCCAGACTATCATCCTGGACAAGTATCAGGAAGTGATGGCTGAGGAAGCAGAAGGAGAGGTTCTGGAGGCCGCAGAATAAAACGGCTATGGGTTTGACAGCGGAGAAAGATCCGCCTGACTGACGACGTGGGAATTGAAACTGCGTAGGATTATTTTAACCGAATCAAGTAAGTCCCCTGCTTCAATTGCGAGGAGCAATAAGCAGTGGTGGGACTTACTTGTATCAGGAGGGGGTACAAGCCCCTCCTGATAAACTGCGGAGCAGTTATTCGGT
>ENA-OQCO01000165-OQCO01000165.1-human-gut-metagenome-genome-assembly--contig:-NODE-165-length-38741-cov-3.802144_pt1 | contig 38741 bp, 39 predicted proteins | sample MGYA00242500_ERZ504582 | MGnify/ENA primary metagenome ERZ504582 (study PRJEB26092, sample SAMD00036346) | human gut metagenome | host: Homo sapiens | study: EMG produced TPA metagenomics assembly of... | reverse complement strand
GGAATTTCAGCAATCACAAAATGAACAACGCTGCCGTTTCGGTGTGGGCATCGGAAATTCGAACGGTCTGCTCCGCTGCGGAGTTGTCGGGCCTGAAAACAATCGAACCCCCTGTCGGCAGGCTGCCCGCCGCCTTCGGGATAAATCATTGTTCTGTCAAGTATGATTTTGTACGCGCCGCTGCGCTCATCTTTTTCACAGGAGAGCACCGTCGCACCGCATTCGGTGATAATGGGAGTCGAGTAATAAAGCAGTTCGGTCATTTTGAGTCACTTCCTTTAAGTTGGTAATATATAAAAATACTGTTAATAAAAATATATTTATTTTCGGTTCTGTTCCTTAAAAAAACGATGCCGCAATCGTGCAGCCGAACCGAAAAGGCGCAGAAGAGCGGGACGCAGCGGGAACAGAAGCCGCCACAGCGCGGCGGGGATTCTGTATGCGGGGGAATTAAAATCAAGCTTGTGTCCGCCGCGTATGCGTGCTTCGGCAATGCCGAGGAGTTCGCCCGTTCGTTCGGATTCATCGGAATCGTTAAGACGGCTTGAATCATTCGGCTGTTCCGACTGCTTTGAAAGCGGAATAAGCCGCAAAGGGTTCTGCGGAGAGGCAAAAGCATCAAACCCGCGGTTGCCGTCGCCGGCGGTCACAACACGATTTCCCTCAATGCGCATTACACGGTGCAAAATGTATTTGCCGGAAATGCAGAAAAGGATGATGTCCCCGCGTTTCGGTTTTTCAATCGTCACGGAGGAGCAGGGGCGTATGCAAACGGAATCCCTTCCCGCGCGGAAAAGCGGGAACATGCTGTTCCCCGTCACACGAAAACACACATTTCGCCCTGCAAGAAGTTTTTTTCGCACAATTGAAAAAAACTCGGCGGCGGGCAGAATTTTCGGCACGGGTTGCTGAACGGAATCTGTCGGGTATTGTTGATGCTGCGAATCCATTCTGCTGTCTCCTTTTGCTGTTTGCGCAGGATGTATGCAAAAAACTGCAAAGCTGCGCCGTACAGCAAAGCATATAGCAAAAACATTTGGTTATCAAGGCAGGCACTGTAATTTTTGTGTCAAAAACCCGCCGCGGTGTTAAACTGCGGCGGGCATGACGGAACTAAGTTCGATATTCGTCGAACGCGAATGGATTATTTTGCAGGTTCGGTATCAGCGTTATTGCCGCCGAACCACTTTGAAAACAGGTCACGGAGGAACTGCGCAACATCTTTGAAGAAATTGCCGATGTCTTCAAGGGTTTGCTTTGCGCCCTCGGTGAATTTCTTCCAACCGGTTGCTTTGCGCGTTGCATCGGCAAGGCCGTAGGCGCGTGCGCGCAGCTGTTCAACGTCGAGACCCTCAAGCGTTCTTGCAAGGGTCAGAATCTGGCTGATTTCGGTTTCGGTAAGCGAAACATCGTTGTCGTCGGCAATTTCACGAATTTTCTGCTTGACTTCATCATCGGTCATCTTCTGAGTTTCGTCAAGAATCTTTTTCAGCTCGTTAATCACTTCGGTCGCTTCATCGGAGCCGATCATTTCGGCAAGCTGACCGGTTGCAATAGCTCATCAACGCCCGCCATTTTTGCGTATTCGCTGAGGATGTTGCCGGTGAGGCTTTCATATGCCTTATAGACGCCTGTCAATGCTGCCGTGCCGCTGACAACGCTGGGGGAAGCAACAATAATTTTTGCGTCCGTGATGCCGACGGTGGTAAGGACGTTGCGGTACATTTCCTCGGTGCAGAAGTCAACATTGTAAGTCTTGATGTCAAGACCGCTGCCCGCGGGCATTGCGCAGATGTAGATGCTGGAGATGGAACGCTGCCCGATTTGTCCGGAAGGAATCTTACCTTCAAAATAGAGGCGTTCTTCAGCGTTGGTAACGGTCAGGATGCGGTTTTCGTCAACTTCACCCTGAATGCCGAACATGCCGATAACCTGGCTGCGTTGTTCATCGGTCAGATCCGCACCGAAAACAATGCGGTAGTCGCCGTCCTCCATTGCAAAAGCGGAATTTGCAGCGCCGAAAATGCCGACAGTGAACAGCAGAGCAAGTACAAGGCTCAAAATGCGTTTTTTCATATTCTTTCTCCTTTCAAAAATAAAGCCTTTCGTGAATGCATCAAACGATTTCGGATCGCCGGCCGCCCGAAATGAGCACGGTTCCGACGCATCCGTATTGCATTCCGATAATACTATAACATAATATGCCCGCAATATCCAGTCATCCCGTGCGGAAAAAAGCGGCAAAATCGCCGTATTCACGGCTTTGTTGCAAAAATGTACAAAAAAAGTATACATTTGACCTGAAAAACACGGCGGCGGACGGATTTTGACCGCGAAACAACTCACAATTCAAATATATTTATGAAAAATCAATCCGCTTACTGAAAAATACTGTATAATTAAGAATGTAATTGCCCGAACGCATTCGGAAAGGGGTACAGTCGGGCAAAAAACTGATAACGACTTATACATCAGGAGGACTCCAATGGAGAAGAACAGCGGCTTCGCAACGAAGCAGATACATACAGGCAAAATCGAAATTCCCGGCATTGCGCCGCTTGCAACGCCTATTTTCCAAACCTCGACTTTTGAATTTGAAACCACGGCTCAGGGCGCACACCGCTTTGCGGGTGAGGAAGCGGGCTATATCTACACCCGTCTCGGCAATCCCAACACGACAAAAATCGGCGAAAAGCTTGCTGCTCTTGAACATGCCGAAGCGGGCATGGCAATGGCAAGCGGCATGGGTGCGGTAACAACCGTTATGTGGACCGTGCTCCATGCGGGAGACCATCTGCTTGCGGATGACGCGCTTTACGGCTGCACTTTCTCCTTCTTTACCCATGGGCTGACCCGCTACGGCGTTGAAGTCACCCTTGTTGATTTCGAGGATCTCGATGCCGTTCGCGCTGCGATTCGTCCCAACACAAAGGCTTTCTATTTTGAAACGCCCACGAACCCGAACCTCAAGCTCATTGACATTGCCGCAATCTCCAAGATCGCGCATGAGAATTGCCCCGACGCAAAGGTTATTGTTGACAACACGTTTGCAACACCTTACCTCCAGCGTCCCCTCGATCTCGGTGCGGATGTTGTTATCCACAGCGCAACCAAGTATCTTAACGGTCACGGCGATGTTATTGCGGGCATGGCGGCAGGCACAAAGGAATTCATCGATGAGTGCAACCTGTTCGGCCTTAAGGATATGACCGGTGCGGTTCTCGGGCCGTTTGAAGCTTTCCTTATCGACCGCGGTCTCAAAACTCTTGATATCCGCGTTAAAAAGCATTGCGAGAACGCGATGCGGGTTGCGACCTTCCTTGAAGGCCATCCCATGGTAAAGCACGTTATCTACCCCGGCCTTGAGAGTCATCCCCGTCACGAGCTTGCAAAGAAGCAGATGCACGGCGGCTTCGGCGGCATTATCACCTTTGAGCTGAACGCAACCCGTGAGCAGAGTGCGGAATTTGTAAATTCCCTCAAGCTCTGCACCATTGCAGTCAGCCTCGGCGATGCCGAAACCCTCATTGAGCACCCTGCAACCATGACCCACAGCACCTACACTCCCGAGGCTCTTGAGCAGGCAGGCATCGGCGAAAGCATGCTGCGACTCAGTGTCGGCCTTGAGGATGCGGAGGATATTATTGCGGATCTTAAAGCGGGTCTTGACAACCTTCAGAAATAAGCTGTCGCTTTTGTCCGATTAAATCCGAAAGCACATGCACCCCGCCCGGGCGGAGGGATTCCGCCGGGGTTCGGGGTGCTTTTTTGTGCGCATACGGCAGATGAAGGGCGTTGTTCAAAAAAATTTCGGCCGAGAGCAAAATGTTTACAGTTTCGTAACAAATTCCCGATGAAAATGTGCTATCATTATTGTCGAAGGGAATGAACCCGTGGAAACGGCGGAGGGAAGCATGGTGAAAAAAGTGATGAAATCGAACGAAAAAAGAGCCGTTAAGGCTGAAAATGCCGAACGCAGGCATCGCAATTTGATTCTTGCGGCTGTTGCGCTTACGGCGGCTGTTGCAATTGTGTCACTCGTTCTTTTCATAAGAACGGCATCGCAGCTCAAACGCGGCGCAAACGAAGAAGAAAGGACGGATATTCCCGTGCTCATCGGGAATATTAACAGTGACGGCGGGGCGGAGCAGCTTTACGGCGGCGAACCCTGTGCAGTTCGGCAGAACCTTCCGAAAGAACCGGCTCTGCTTGCACGGAACAGTTACTGAATACTGAGCAATAATCGGATGTCAACCCCTTGCAAACGCCGTACAGCGGGCGAAATCCCGTGAATACGGCGTTTTCCGGCAAAAGCGAGGATGATAAAAATATATTGCATCCGTCCTTGCGGCTCATGCGGTAAATATGTTGCGGAAAAGTTTTGAATATGCTATAATTCGGAGCGAAAATTGAATATGCCTTATCAAGAGTGGCAGAGGGAACGGCCCGGTGAAGCCACGGCAACCTGTTTAATGCGAAAGCTTTTCACAAGGTGCCAAATCCGACGGCATTGCCCGGCGCAAACTTTTTTTGTTGAGCTGCGGCTGCCGGGAGATGAGAGCGCAAAGTTAAAACGGGTTTCCGTGCGATGTTCCGACAGGGTTCATCGCATTTTGTTTTTCTTTTGCAAAGGCATGGAAAGGATAAAATATGAACAATAACGAAGTACAGAAGCGGCTGTTTACCTCCGAATCCGTAACAGAGGGGCATCCGGACAAGGTCTGCGACAATATCGCGGACGCCGTGCTTGATGCAATGCTGCGCAATGACCCGAATTCGCGCGTTGCCTGCGAATGCTGCGCAACAACGGGCATGGTAATGGTAATGGGCGAAGTTACCACAAACTGCTATATAGACATTCCGAAGCTCGTTCGCGATGTTGTGCTTGAAATCGGCTATGACAAGCCCGAATACGGCTTTGACGGCCACACCCTTGCGGTTATCAGCGCAATAAACGGACAATCCCCCGATATTGCAATGGGCGTTGACAAGAGCTTTGAAGCAAAACACGGCGACACCGACTCCTATGATATCGGTGCGGGCGATCAGGGAATGATGTTCGGATATGCCTGCGATGAAACTCCCGAATGTATGCCGCTGTCCATCAGCCTTGCGCACAAGCTGACCCGCCGCCTGACGGAAGTTCGCAAGAGCCGTCATCTCGGCTATCTCCGTCCGGACGGCAAGAGCCAAGTCACCGTTGAATACGACGAAAACGGCAAGCCTGTCCGCATTGACACAATAGTCATTTCCACACAGCACGATCCGGATATCGACATGGAGCATCTGCGCCGTGACGTTATCGAAAACGTCATTCGTCCCGTTATTCCCGCGGAACTTATTGATGCGGAGACAAGAATTTTTGTAAACCCCACGGGAAGGTTCGTTATCGGCGGACCGCAGGGCGATTCCGGCCTGACCGGCAGAAAGATAATCGTTGATACCTACGGCGGCGTCGGAAGACACGGCGGCGGCAGCTTCTCCGGAAAGGATCCCACAAAGGTTGACAGGTCCGCTGCCTATGCGGCACGTTATGCGGCAAAAAATATCGTTGCACAGGGCTATGCAAAACGCTGCGAAATTCAGCTTGCCTATGCTATCGGCGTTGCAAAACCCGTCTCCGTCCGTGTTGACACTTTCGGGACGGGAACAATGCCCGATGCAGAGCTTGAAAAGATGCTGCTTGCAAGTTTCGATTTCCGTCCCGCCGCAATCATTGAAAAGCTTGACCTTCGCCGCCCGATTTACAAAAAGACAGCGGCATACGGCCATTTCGGAAGGGATGACGCCGATTTCCCGTGGGAAAAGGTTGATTTGCAGTTTGTGAAATGAGTTCGCAAAAGCAATTGCTGCCGGTTTTGCAGCGAGTTTTGCAGAGAAATGAACGCTGAGTATTGCGCCGGTTCAGTGCCGAGATATTCTTTCTAACCGAAATTGAAATGGAAAGGGATTGCCGCAGAGTTTGTGCGGCGATCCCTTTTTGATGCGATATATAAATGTGGAAAAAGATTTATATCAAAAAATTTACAGTTCCTGAAAATACGACACGATCCGTCCCAAAGTATCATCGCTGATTTCATCGGGAACCAGAATCCCCTCCTCGATATAACGCTTCGCACCGGAAGAGGCATTGACGATTTCGGCGAATTCCTCGCTTGCCGCATATTGGCTGACTGCCGCAAGATACATTGTTGTTGAAAGGCTGTAAGGGCTGTTTTCATCGTTTACAATTTTGCTGATTTTTTGCGCACAGGCGGCCGCCAGCTCCTTGGCCTGTTTTGCCGTCAGGCTGTTTAGAATCTCCGGCATGCAAAGCATGGCTTCAAGATAGCGGAGCCTGATGCAGCCGACGCTGTCGCGTGCTTTCTGCTCGTCAAGGTCGTAAAGTTTATATAGCCTTATAAGCTTTCGGCAGCGTCCGGCCGGGTCATCAGCTCGCGTATGCCGTTATAGTCGCTGCGTACGTTCTCCATACCGTCCTGCATTGTGTTAAAAAGCATAAAATCAATAAACAGGTTATAGTTCATGCAATAAAGCACAAGCTCGTCGGTTGAAACGGTTTCGAGAATGTCCGCCGGAATCTGGGAAACTTCGCGCATCTGCACGGCGTCCTCAAGTGCGTCCCACTGCTCCGGAGTATCGTCCGGATTTATGCTTGAAACGTATTTTTTTTCATCGGTTTTTTTGTTAAGGTATCCTTCGGGAACGGGAAACCAAAATTCGGAGGAATCGTCGTCCTCATCCTTGGCAGGTTCATCCTGCGGGTCGGAATGCCGAGTTTCGTATTCGGCATAATGCTTCCGCGCATTGCGCCCGATTGCCGCATAACTCTTTTTTGGCAGTGCCAAGGCAAGAGTGAATGCTGCTGCTGCCAGTATGCATATGCATACAATGATCGTTCTTCTCTTTTTCACTTGAATAAATCCTTTCCGTGTCGACAATATCGCGTCTGACAACTGCTTTTAAATAACAACAGATTATTTTTTAGACGCCAAGTCTGAAAACAAATAATATATATATAAACGCAATCAGGTAAATGCATCGGCAGGACTCCGGGAATCGGCTTTAAACGGATCGTGCGAAAAAAGGCCGCAGGTTTGAGCCTTTTTTCACACAATCTATCGGGGAAGCTTCGGCTAAAGGTTGTTTATCAGAGCGCTTTATTCACTTGTGATTGAGTTCACAACCTCGGACATCTTTCCGAAATCAAAAGATTGAACAATCTCCACAGCTTCACTGCGTGAATTGTAAACGGTCAAAATTTCAACAAGGAAACCGTCAATATCCGCCCAGAACGTAACGGCATCATCGGAAACATCCGTATCGTTAACAATATAGAGTCTGCGTATTTTGTCCGAACCGGTCGGAATTATTTGCGTAACGTCCTTTGACTTGATTTTGCCGTTGAGCAATGTTTCCGAATCGGCGGAAAGCCCCTCAAAAATCGTGAAGTAACCGTGCCCTTTATCGAAGAGGTACACAAGGGTAAAACGCCCGAATGTGGGGTAATAATCCATGTAATGCGGTTTATACTTCGGGTGGGTCGGGAAGGGAATCCTGTCAAAGCGTTCCAACAGATCGGACAGCTCCGCCTTGTTGCGGACGCCGCAGCAGCGGCGGATTCCACGCTCTTCAATGTAGCTTTCAACCTTGCTCTCATCCAGCTTCACGGATGCAAAAAATGCCTGCATTTCTTCAACACTGCGGAACTCAATGCTGTCGGGGGGAACTTGATGACCGGCTTGCCATTCGGTCGGTTGTGCGGTCGGCTGCGCGGTCGGTGTCGTTTCCGTTTTGTGAACGGAAGAACATGCAAGCGCCGAACAGATGCATACAACAAGTATTGCTGCGATGAAAAGATAATGTTTTTTCATAGTTATATTCCTTTCCGTATTTATAACTGCCGCCCGCAATGATTGCAGAAAGAACTTGCTTCGGCGGGGGAGCAGCGTGCTCCCCCGTTCTGAGATTATTGCTGCTTTTTTGGTGCAGCTTTGGGTTTTGTTCCGAAAATCACACGAACCGAAGCTTACCTGCCGGCATATTGTGCAAAGGTTATGAGCCTGCAATGCTGAAGTCGGTTCAGAAAATCGTTTTCAGGCTGATTTATAATGATAAACACCGCATGGGAATCGATGTTTGTAACATAACGGGAAGTGTTGTAGCGAGTGTCGTGTTCATCCTTTTCCGTCACATAAGCAAGGAAAGGAAGCGTTGAATCCGCGTCGCAGGAAATCAACGAATAAACGCTGCTGTTCTCATATTTTTTGAGTTCTTCTGCGGGCAGGCTTTCGGTAACAATAATGGTTACAGACATGCAGCAGATGTCTTCATCGGCTCTGCTGTACCATATGGTGAACGCGTTGTTGTCGAAACGCAGGCTTGACATGTAATATTTATATCCGCTGAAGTCAGGCAAAGCAACATTGTCGAGCAGGCTGATAATGCGCTCTGCGTCTTCCTTGCTGTCAACGCCGTTCATATCAAAACCATGTGAATGCATGAATTCGGAAAATTCATCATCGGGGAGGTCAACGGATGCGCCAAAGTCATGGTATTCCTGAAGACTTTGGAAACTGATTATTGCGGGAGGTTCGCCCGAGTCATTCGGAGCAGCCGTGTTTTCCGCACCGCTTTTCGGCATTTCGGGGTCATACGGGTTTTGGGCAGGTTTGCTGCACGCAAATGCAAAAGCAAGCAAAAGGGCAAGAAGGGTGAGAGATATTTTTTTCATAATTCCTCCATTAATGATAGTGTGTGTCGTCGTCGGGGGTGTCATTTCAAACGGCTGCGCTCGGAGAAGAAGTTTCACGGGGACAATATGCCGAACATTGTTCCGTGACGTCCGAACCGGTGAAATGATTTCCGCTGTCGTTTGACTGCGGAAGCCTGCTTGGCGGAGAATGCATCGCCTCCTTTAAATGTGATGACTATATTATACCGTATTACCTATCGTTGTCAAGATAAAAAATCATTTATTCTTTACGTCGAAACACAAACAAAAACAGCCTCCGCAAGTGCATAAAATTTGCGGAAGCTGTTGATTTTTTGCGTTTTATTTGAAAGCGGAAACGCCTGCGGAACGAGTGTTCCGTGAAAACGCCGTGGGAATATATTTGCAGAAAACATACGCCTTGTGCAAACATAAACCGTTCGGAGTTTTCGGTTTATTCGCCGAGGGCATCCTCCCAACGGGGAGTGTTCCAGCCGGTTGTGTCGAAGTATTGGCGAATCTTATCGCTCATGTATCGGAGCTTTGCGTAAAGATGCGGATATTCCGAAAGCTCACTGCCGAAGAAACCCGTCATTGCATATTCCATGATTCGGGCGCGATCCTCGCGTTCATTGGTTTTTGCATAACCGTCGATGAAATAGCAGTCCTTGGGTTTTGTCGAGCCGAAATAAGTGTAATCACCCTCGTTCAGAATGCTTTCGGCAGGATCAAAGATGTATTGGAAGCCGTCGGGGTTCAGCTCGGCCCATTGAACAACATCGAATTCGCCGTAGTTGATGCTTGTGATATGATCCTCCGTTGCATGCCAGATCTCGTGGCAATAGGTGCCGACAAGCCCTTCGGAGAAAATGTCTACATAAATATTATGCCACAAAGAGTTTTGCACGCTGTAGCCGATCATGTTGAAATTGCTTTCAAACCCGCCGACAAGCATTATGCGTATGCCGCCGTCACCGAATTCCGAACGGAACTGCGGGAAAAAGCCCTCCGGATAGAGCGAAAGAGCTTCTTCGAGAGAATCGAGTGCCGCGTTTATTGATGCGGCTTCGTCTGCAAGATCCATTTGATCGGTTGTGGTCGTCGGGTACTCGGCAAAAGTACATGCGGGCAGACACTGGGAGGAGAGCAGGATGCGCACCCCGTATTTTTCGGAAATTTCATCCGCACGGCTGCGCACTCCCTGAAGATTTTCGGGGAGGCTGCTGCCGTTCACGGCGAACCAATAATCTTCGGCAATGTATTCGTTGACGGTGAGCATGGATTCAGCCGGTTCGGTGCCGTCGATAACGGAATAATCAAGCACGGACGGAGAAATCAGGTTAAATTCAAATTGTGATTCAACGTAACTCACCGCTATGATTCCGCCGATGTTCGGCATGAAGCACTGCGCAAGAAGCTCATGCTCGATGCCGTATTGGGTAAGGTCGCAGCACTCAAGCGCGCTGCCGAGCCTGAACAAAGCGGGGGAATTTCCGGATGTTACGATGCAGTCCGAATACGGAACGGGGTAAAGCTCGGTTTCGCCGCCGGGCAGCAGGGAGGCATCCGCAAAAACAAAACTGCCGTCGGCGGAATATGTAACATCGTATCCGCCGGCATCGGTGTTGTATTTAAAGAAATAAACATCCGAATCCTCGGTGAAATGCGGAATGAACGAGTCGGAGGAAATCATTGAGAATGAATTTGAACCAAGGTCGAGCAGAGCCGTTCCGCAAAGCATTGTGTCCGGGGAAAGAAAAGCATCCAAAAACAGTTTGTCCTCGGTCGGGTGTATGTCAACAAGCGAATTGAACCGCAGGTTGAATGCGGCTTCCACGGGGGAGACTTTGCCGGTTTCGATATTCATGCTGCACAGCACGGAATCCTTAAGAAAATAGTATTCTGTCAAATCATGCGAAAACTGACCGTAAATCGTTTCAACATCGAAACGTTTCTTTTGATTCAAATCGGAATCGAAAAGGATCCACTCGTTTTCGTCAGCGTTGAATGCGGCAAAGGTGTCGTCCGGAAAGATTTCGTCCGAAACGGACCAGTTTCCGTCAATCGTTACGGACTTTATGACACTGTCCGAAACAATATCGACGGTTGTGAACATTGTTTTTTTGCTTTCGTAATCACTTTGGCAGGCAAGTGCGCCGCTTTGTCCGAACGGATGCAGCACGGGAAGCAGGGATGTATCAAAGCTTGTGAGTTTGCGCACAGGTTCGGGTACGGGTGTTGCCGTCGGAACCTCTGTCGGTGCGGGTGTTGCCGATGCGGGTGCGGGTGTTTGCTGCGAGTCACTGCCGGAATTGCAGCCGAGGCAGAAAACACATGCCGCAAACAACAGCGCAAGCAGAGCGAACAGCGCGTGATTGCGATAGCTTGATAATGAAGTTTTTTTCATGGCGGTAAACGCCTCCTTAATTATTAATCTGCCGAAAGAGTGCGTATGCTCAATCGGCATGCTGCCGAATTTTGAAAAGTTCCGTTCAATTCGCAGTCAACACCGAACAAGGTCTGCGGAAGTATTTGAATTCGCTGCCGCATGTGGAAACAACGACTTTGTTCTGCGTTGCGGAGCAATGCGCAATAAGCGGTTCACCGTTTTTCAAAAAGCCGACACAGATTCCGACATGGTTTCCGTCGCTTCCGGGGTATTTGTTGATGAACGCAAGATCGCCTGTCCGAACATCGCTTTTTTTAATTTCAGCGGATTTATCCCACTGACTCCATGTGCCGACGCCGATTTTTTCAATCGTTTCGGTTTTGTCCGCGCCCAATTGAATATAACACCAAAGCACAAATCCGGAGCAGTCCAGTCCGTAAGGGATGGTTGTTCCGCTTGTGGAATGGCCGGGGCTTGTGACTTCGGCAGGTTTGCCCCAGCGGTCATCCCAACCGACGGTGTAACTCTTGCCGCCCCAAAAATAGTTGACCTTTCCGACAAGCATAAGCGCGGATTCCGCAAGGGTGCGCTGAGCTTCCGTTGAATACTCGCTGCGCGCCGACATTTGCTGAATCTCCGCATCGTCGAGTATGCGGTATTCTGTTCCGCGGCATGCAAAATAATATGTTGCTGCCGCAATAAGCATAATCAGCAGTGTAAAGCAGACAGCGCAAATGCGAATGTGACGCGAATTGTTTTTTTGCTGCACGGGCGGCCTCCTTAGCTGCGGCCGAAGCTTTCAGCCGGGTTTTACCGCAATAATAACATAATGCGGTGGCCGTTGCAAGCACATCGAAAAATAGATAATATATTTACTGAACGGAATTTGTTTTGCGCTTTTCCCGGATTGTGTTCGGGTGATAAAAAACTAAAGCGAATAATTCTTAAAGTGTACAATGGTCAGCTAATTTTTGACAAGATTTCCGGAAACTGAATTAAACAAAATGCGGAGGTTTCGCATTTTCGGAAGAAAAACGCCGATACTTCCGCAATCAGAAGTAATATGCTATAATAGACACAAAGCGATATACACAGGAATGCTCTGAACAGACAGGTTTTGCGGGGAAAGACTTTGGGCAAATGTTTTTTCGTGCAAAAAGCATTGAGCGGAGCTTCCGAAAAGGATTGGGGAAATTCGAAAATGATAAGTATTGCAATTTGCGACGATGAAGCTGTCTTTGCGGAGGCACTTCATGCTCTTGTCGACGCCGGAATGAAGGAAATTCTGTACGGCGAGAATTCGATGGACGAAAGAGAGCTTTCATATGAGATAACGGTATTTACGAACCCGTTGATGATGATTGACGCTTTAAAAACAAAGCGGTTCGATCTTGCTTTTTTGGATCTTCTCATGAATAAGGAAAGCGGGTTCGGCGTTGCGCAAGAGATTCGCAGAATGAGACTGAACACTGAAATTGCAATTGTTACTTCATACGGCGAAGCGAGGAACGATGCATTTCAATACAGGCCGATAGGCTATGTTGACAAACCGGCAACGATTGAAGAGGTAACAAGACTTCTGCGCCTCTATATCGATTTTTATTCCGATTGCAAGCGTTACATTTATGTCGGAAGAGCAAGCGAGGAACGCAGAATTGCGGTCAATGATGTTACTTATATCGAAGTCCGCGGACGCAGCATCAAAATCGAGATGTCAATCGAAGGCAGAAAAAACGAGATTAACACCACGGGTACGATTTCCGAATATGAAGAAAAACTTAAGAGCAGCGGATTTGTGCGCTGCTACAGGAGCATTCTCGTGAATCCGCACCATATAAAGGCATATAACGTAGTCAGCAAGGAGTTCAGTATGAGCACCGGAACGAGGCTGCCCGTATCCCGCAGCTATGCGGTGCAGGCCGTGACTGCATACAACAGGGCAAAGAACGGGGATGGAAGGCTATGAGTCCGGCAGCGTTTTTTAAGCTATGCTGCGTTCCGGTGTCGGTGCTGAAGGCTTTCTTTGCGGACTACATGATGGCGTCGGTGCTTGAGCGAAGGTTTGTGAATAAAAAAAGGAATTGCGGCTTTACTCCCCAAGTGTTGGGTTATGCTGTCGTTTTATGTGCAAGGCTGCCGTTTGTTACGCATGAAAACACTGTATATGTATCGATTATCAAGTTGGCGGCATATCTTGTGGCAGTCATATTCATGTACAAGGGAAGGGTTACGCTGCGATTGCTGATGTATGCCATCCATATATTCACAATGTTTACCGGAGAGTTTCTGAGCATAAACATTTTGGGCGCGTTCGGATTACTGTACAACGGCTTTTTCGAAAACAACTTTTATCTGGGTATGCTCATGAGCGAATTGCTCTCTTCGTTCTGCGTTTTTGCTGTCGGCTTTGCTGTACGCAGGATCGGCAAGTTCCCGACCGAGGCTTCCTGCGAGACACAGTTCAGAGAAGTATCCGCGCTGCCGATTACCGTCTGCTTTGCGGTGGTTTTTTTCTGTTTGCTTCAGTACGGATTCATTTCGCCCGGTCCGGAAGTCGGCTGCATTTCGCTTACACTGATTTCTGCGCTGGCAGCAGGAATAATGCTGCAGTTGGATGTTTTTTCGAAAATGCTGAAAACGCAGCAGTATGCGGCTGATGCTGTGGCGGATGCGCAGCGAGCGCAGCTTGAACTTAAGAAGGTGAGGGCAGCGGTAAGCCACGGTGAAGCCGTACAACGACTTGAGCACGATATGAAGAATCTGCTGCTGCTGATCCATATGCTTAACGAGCGGGGCGACAGTGGACGTATAGATGCAGTGATCGACAGAATGAAACAGAAATAAAGGCCGAAGCGGACGGCGGCATTCAAGAAAAGGAACATGGCGCATGCATTCCGATTGAAAAATTTCGAACTTGCATCGGTTCTGCGGATTCGTGTGCGGGGGATGTTCACCGCGGGAACGGAGAATTTGCTGCAAACAACGAAATGGAACTGCCCGTATCCTGCAAATATGCGGAGCAGGCCGTGACGGCAGACAACAGGGCGAAGAACGGGGGCGGAAATTTATGAGTTCGGTAACGTTTTATAAAATCTGCGAGCTTCTGCTGGTGGTCATATATGCATTCGGTGCGGATTATATGATGACATCCGTGCTTGGACGACGATTTGTCCCGAAAAGAAAGATTCCGTTCTTTAATTTTCAACGGCTGGCATACATACTGACTCTTGTGACAACATTTCAGTTTTTGTCGCACGAGAACACGGCATACACAACCGTGTATAAGCTTGTTATGCAGTTTGCGATTGTCATATTCATGTATAAAGGAAAGTTCGCTCTGCGCGTTCTGATGGGTGCTGCTCATTTTTTCACGCTGTTCATAGGCGAGTTCCTGAGTCTGAATGCAATTTACGCACTCGGAATTCCGATTGAACGCTTATATGTCAAGTTCAGCTTTTGGGTTCTGATGTGTGATCTGCTTTCATCGCTGCTTGTGTTTATCGTGGGCTTTGTTGCGCACAGAATAAGAGAATTCCCAACAAAAAGCCTTTCATCAAAACAGCTGCAAAAGCTTTCTGCGCTGCCGATAGCTGCCGGCGCGGCAGTGATCGTTTTCTGCATGCTTGAATACAGTTTAATTCCGCCGGGATTGCCGGTCGGCTGTGCTTCGCTTGTGCTCATTGCATCGCTTGCGGTCGGAATCACGTTCCAATTGGATATTTTTTCGGAGATGCTGAAAACGCAGCAGCATGCAAGAGCAGCAGCGGCATCCGCGCAGGAAGCGCAGTTCGAACTTGAAAAAGTGCAGGAAACGGTACGTCACGGCGAAGACGTGCGTCGACTTGAACACGACATGAAAAACCTGCTGCTGATGATACATATACTGAACGAACAGGGCGACGGCGAGCGAATCGATGCGATGCTCAATGACATTGAGTCGAAGATTAAGGTCGAAACGGACAGCAGCATTGCGGAATACGGACGAACAGTATGCATTCCGATTGAAAGATTTTCGTCATATACCGGTTCCGACACCGGCAAAAAGTCCGAGAATGCCGGCAATAACACCGACAGCACCAAAACGGAGGAAAATGTATGAACCTTTCAACAGTGCTCAGGATTATCGTTTCCTGTCTTTTAAACGCAGTTGTTGCATGGACGGTTGACTATTACGCAACCTCTTTGCTGAGCCGCAGAGATGTTTTCAAAACGGGACGCAAGCCGAAAATCTTTACGGTTCAATGGCTTGCATTCACGCTGATGCTGTGCGGGTTTGCACTGCTTCCGTCGGGTCTGAACGAAGTCGGGAAGTTTTCCGTAATATGCGGTAAAGTTGTCTGCTATATTGTTCTGTTTGAACTGCTGTATGAAGGCAGCTTCCTTAAAAAGCTGCTCATGGCGGTCGGTCACTCTGTTATCATGCTGGGCGGAGAGTTTATCATGTATCGTGCATTTATTGCAGCGGGCTTGAATCCGTCGGAGTATCTCCGTGCTCACGGTTTGGTTCAGCATGTTGTTTCCGTGTTCATTTCCATGCCGGTTGTTGCAGCGGGGCTTGCAATGCGCCGCGTTCCGAACATGTGGTTCGGAAGCATCACGGGTGTTCAGAAACTGAAGCTTTCTCTTCTGCCGATTTTGTCTGCGGTGCTGATGATACTGTTCCTGTTGATCGCATTCAAAATCGTTCCTCTCGTGAGCACGGTTTCGGCATTGCTGATACCGTTCGCGCTGCTTACGATACTGAGCATCGGTTTTCAGTTCCGCCTCCTTTCGAATATTTCCGTTGCACAAAAACAAATGGCGGACAATGAAGAAGAGGCAAGGAAGGCACAGTTTGAATTGCAGCTGGGTGTTCAGAAGGCCGGCCATGCGGAGGATGTTCACCGCATTGAGCAGAATATGCGTGCAAACATCCGCAGACTGCGGAAGCTGAATGCCGAAGGAAAACGGGAGGAAATTAAAGAATTTATAGAAAAAATCACACATATAATGAAACAGAATCGTGTTGAAATCCCGCTTTCCGGCGTTAGTGTTATTGACGAAATCATGTGGGCGAAAATCGATGCCATGAAGAAAGCGGGCATTGAGTCGGACTATGAAACCGAAAAGCTCAACGCGGATTCGATTGCAATATCCGATGCGGAGCTTTGCGCACTGCTTGCAAACGCACTCGATAATGCGATTGAGGGCACTCAAAGACTTTTGGACGGGGAACCCAAAAAGATCTTCGTTCGGATTCGACAGACGGAGTGTGCGCTTGAAATTACCGTGCGCAACCGCTGCGAGGCGAAGCAGACTGTTGAAATGGCATTTATACAGAGTGCGAGGCGCGCTGTCGGGAACCGTGGCTACGGAATGGGCAACATGAAGCGAATCTGCCGCGAAAACGGCGGGGAGTTCGTTCCGAATGTTCAGAACGGGGAGTTCGAGGTTTTCATTTCGCTGCCGTTCGGGAAATAATCCGTAGGGGAGCATATACAGAATGAGAACGTGGGGAAAATGACAGTTTTGCCGCTGCCGCGGGAAGGAAAATATAAAAATCCGCTGTTTGGTTCCGAAAGAAACCCCGGCATAAAACCCATAACGAACCGCATGGGCGGCGCAAGTTCGGATATATCCGCAAAATGCGCCGCCTGTATGTTGCGCTTTTATCAAAAAGATAGTAAAATAAACCTGAAAAGCATTGCCGATGCAATTCGGCATGAACCAAACAAAAAAACGGAGGCATAATATGACCGTTAAAACTTTTGATGAACTCGTTGCCAAGGTTAAATCCGGCAAAAAATCAACAGTTGCACTCGTTTGCGCAAACGATGCACACGCACTTGAAGCCGTTATTCACGCAAGCGATCTTGTGGACGCCGTACTCGTTGTTGAAGCGGACAAGCTTGACGAGCTGAAGGCTCTTCTCGTTTCTCTCGGCAAGAATCCCGATGATTTCGCAATCGAAGTTGTTCCCGAGGGTATGCACCCCAGCGTATGCGCCGCAAAGCTCATTCATGCGGGCAAGGCTGATTTCCTCATGAAGGGCAAAATAATGACAGGCAATCTGCTCAAGGGCGTCCTTTCGCCCGATGCGGATCTGCGCACCGGTTCACTCATGAGCCACGTCATGCTGTTTGAAGTTCCCGGTTATCACAAACTCCTCGGCGTTACCGACGGAGGCATGTGCACCTATCCCGACCTTGAAAAGAAAGTCGGCATCGTTAAGAACGCCGTTCGGTTCTTCCATAAAATCGGCGTTGAGAAGCCCAATGTTGCTGCGCTTTGCGCAATTGAAACCATCAACCCCAAAATGCAGGAAACCGTTGACGGTGCAGAGCTTAAGCGCATGAGCCTTGCGGGCGAACTCGGCGAATGCTATGTTGAAGGTCCCATCAGCTACGACCTTGCAATGGTTCCCGAGCTTTCCGCCGTAAAGGGCTACACCGCCTGCCCCTGCTGCGGCGACTTTGACATTCTTCTTGTTCCCGAAATTGTTGTCGGCAACGTTCTCGGCAAGTGCCTGACCTATACCTGCGGCGGCAGAATGGCCGGCATCGTTATGGGCTGCAAGGTTCCCATCGTGCTCACCAGCCGCGGTTCCAGTGCGGAAGAGAAGTATTACTCCCTCGCAATGGGCGCAGGGTTTGTCGGCTGAGTCTCGGTAATCGCTTAAATTACGGAAACATATATGGAGAACAAAAAAAACTGAAAGAATCCTCGTTATCAACCCCGGTTCAACTTCAACGAAAATCGCGGTTTTTGACGACGATAAACAGATCATGGCTCAGACGATACGTCACCCGCTGGATGAAGTTAAGGCGTTTTCGTGGGTCATGGATCAGTTTGATTACCGCATGGAGCACATCAATGCCGCTCTTGAGACTGCGGGAATCGACAAGTCCACCCTCACCTGCGTTATGGCGCGCGGCGGTCTGCTGCCTCCCGTACCTTCCGGTGCATTCAATGTCAACAAGGATATGATTGATTATTTCTATGCAGCGAAGGTAAACGTTCATATTTCAAACCTTGCCTGTGTGCTTGCGGATGCAATTGCACGGCCCCTCGGCATTCCCGCAATGGTCTATGACCCCGTTGCGGTGGATGAGCTTGAAGATGTTGCAAGAATCACCGGTATGCCCGAAATTTCAAAGGCAAGCCGCGGGCATGTGCTCAACAGCCGCGCAATGGCGAGAAAATGCGCCGAAGAGATTCTCGGCAAAAAACTCGAAGACTGCACGATAATTGTTGACCATATCGGCGGCGGCTGCTCCACATGGCTCGTTCATAACGGACGCTGCATCGATTGCTACAGCGATGACGATGCCGGGTTTGCACCCGAACGCTGCGGCAAAATTCAGGCGATGGAGCTTGCAATGCTTTGCTACAGCGGTAAATATACGAAGACTGAGATGAGCCGCTATATACGCGGAAAGTCCGGACTGTCGGCTCTTCTCGGAACAAGCGATGCAATCGAGGTTGAGCGCATGATCGAATCGGGCGATGAACATGCACGCCTTGTTTACGATGCAATGGCACGCAGCCACGCGAAGGGCATTGCGGACCTTGCAAGCGTTGTTTGCGGCAAGGTTGACAGGATCGTTATCACCGGCGGGCTTGCAAACAGCAGGATGCTGATGGATATGATTCGCCCCCACGTTGAATGGATCGCTCCGATGGAAGTCATGGCGGGCGAATTCGAAATGGAAGCGCTTGCGGCGGGCGGCCTGCGCGTGCTGCGCGGCGAAGAAAAAGCGCACGATTTCGTTTGGAATCGATAAATGCGCTGTCAATTGCTGCCGAAGTCCGCTGCCCATGACGTTGAATGCGGATGCCGTTTCTGTGCAGCGCACGGACGGCTGAAGTGAAAACAGCAGGTATTGATTTGTGCTGCCTGTTAAATTTGTTTGCCGAATTGCAGCCAACCATGAATCAAGAGCCTGCAAACAGAGAACTTTATAAATCGAAAGGAGCTTTTTGCAATGGAACTTGAACTCACTCTTGATAATTTTGATGCCGAGATCGGCAAATCGACTCCGATACTCGTTGACTTCTGGGCTGCATGGTGCGGCCCGTGCAGGATGCTTTCGGGCGTTATTCAGCAGCTTGCGAACGAAAGCGACGGAAGCTATCGCGTCGGCAAGGTTAATGTTGACGAACAGCCGGAACTTGCAAAGCGTTTCGGTATTGCAAGCATTCCGACGGTAATCCTGTTCAGGAACGGCGAGGCGGTTCAGAGACAGATGGGAGTTGCACCCAAAGCAGCATTTCTGAACATGCTTCAGGAAGCAAAGTAAATTCCGACTTTTATCGGAAAAACAGGTTATTCGGAACGCTCCGGATGATCTGAAACGAATACATTCTGCCGGGTTGGTTTTTCGGCTCGGCAGAACGGGCAGAGCGGAGGCGCGGCGGAAGCCGTGTTTCCGCTCTTTTTTGACTTTGAAACGGGGGAACAGCTGCGAGCCGCTTGTTGATTGTTCGGTATCAACGGTTGGGTTTTCGTGTTCCGCCGACTGCCGAATATTCGGTACAGGGCTTTAAAAATGCAGCCGAAGTTCAGCGTGAGATAAAACAGATGCAGAACATCAGCACGGCAATTATCAGTATCAACACCCATTGCGGGGCAAGCAGCAGCAGCACAACAACGGCGGTTATGCAGAGCAGTGAGAGCAGCAGCGACACGATAAAGCGCGGAACTCTGCGCTTTCTGTAATGTGCACGCCTGTTGCAGGGTCTGAAGGTGAAAATCATTATGAGCATCCTTTCCAAGCTGTTTAGAACAGGGGAAGACGAAATCGAAAGCAGGATTTGCACCCCTTGCAAAAGCATATTCGCCGAATTTGCAATACTTACCGATTATATCGAAAAATGTTTAAATTTTTTAAAAAAGTAACGCATTCACTATTGTATTGGAACGTTGATTAATGTTAAAATAATAGCATATGGGTATTTTTGCGCTCAAACTTCATTCGGCTGTTTTGCAATGATGTATGAGCATGGGAACTCCCTGAAGAGCTGTAACTACAATGAACTTCCCCCGACTTCGGGTTTTGTTAGGAGTTAAAAATAATGGGTATGTTTGAATTCAACGATGTCGGTATCGATCTCGGTACCTCCAGCGTATTGGTATATGTAAAAAACAAGGGTATCGTACTGCGTGAACCCTCCGTTGTTGCGGTTGAAAAAATAACGGGCAAGATTTATGCTGTCGGCGAGGAAGCGCGCCGTATGCTCGGAAGGACTCCGGGCAATATCGTTGCGATACGTCCGCTTCGCGACGGCGTTATTTCCAATTTCGACATTACGGAAAGACTGCTGCGCCACTTCCTCAAAAAGGTTGTCGGCACACGCATTTTCTTTAAGCCCCGCGTGGTTGTGTGCGTTCCGTCCGGCGTTACGGAAGTCGAAAAGCGTTCCGTAATCGAGGCGACCGAGGAGGCGGGTGCGCGCCACACCTACCTTATTGAAGAACCCATCGCCGCCGCAATCGGTGCAGGGATAGACATTTCCCAGCCGCGCGGCAACATGGTCGTTGATATCGGCGGCGGAACAACCGACGTTGCGATAATCTCTCTCGGCGGTTCGGTTCTCAGCGAATCAATAAAAGTTGCGGGCGACAGGTTTGATGAATCCATCGTTCGTTATATGCGCAAAAAGCACAACCTTCTTATCGGTGAGCGCACCGCAGAGGAGATGAAAATTCGCATCGGCTCGGCTTATCCGCGCAAGGAACAGGTATTTATCGACGTTAAAGGCCGCAACCTGATTTCCGGTCTGCCGCAGGCGATAACGATCGGCTCAAACGAAATGATCGATGCGCTTGAAGAACCTCTTCAGAATATCCTTGAAACGGTTCGAAACCTTTTTGAAAAAACTCCGCCGGAACTTGCAAGCGACATTGCGGAAAACGGCATTTGCCTCACGGGCGGCGGCGCACTGCTTTACGGCATGGATAAATTCGTTGCCGAACACACGAAGGTTCCCTGCTATGTTGCGGAGGATCCCATTTCCTGCGTTGCAATCGGCACGGGCAAGGTGCTTGACAATATCGACAAGGGCTTTGTGAATGCGCTGTATGATTACCGCAGGGGCGACTATTTCGAAGCCTGATAAGATTGATTTGATTTTTGGAATTTGCAAACGGGCGGTTTTGCGGCTGCCTTGTTTGTTGTACCGCAAAAAAACAGCCCGAATGAAATGTGAGGAATGGCATGACTGACTTTAAAAAACTTCAGAATGGAAGCGATATTCGCGGGGTTGCGATTGAAACCGAGGGCGGAAAGCCCGTGAATTTAACGCAGAACAGCGTTGTGCGCATCGGCGCGGCATTTGCGCTTTTTGCTGCGGACAGGGCAAATAAGCCCGCTTCCGAACTGCGTATTGCAATAGGCAGGGATTCAAGACTGAGCGGTGAACAGCTCACTGTCTGGCTTGCGGACGGTATTGCTTCCGTCGGTGCAAATGCTTATGACGGCGGCCTTGCAAGTACTCCTGCAATGTTTATGTGCTGCGTGAACGAACTGCATTTTGATGCCGGAATAATGGTCACGGCAAGCCATTTGCCGATGGAACGCAACGGCATGAAATTTTCACCGCAATTGCGGGCGGGCTTGAAAAGGCCGATATTACGGCAATTCTTGCGTCCGCCGAAGAAGCCGCATTTCCGATTGCCGCGCAGCGCGGCCAATGCGGAACGGTTGACGTTATGACGCCCTATGTAAACGGACTTAAAGAAAAAATCCTTTCCGCACTCGGCTGCGCAAAAGAGGAAAAACCCTTCAGCGGCCTTAAAATCGTTGTTGATGCCGGCAACGGTGCGGGGGGTTTCTTTGCCGAACGGCTGCTTGAACCGTTGGGTGCGGATATCACGGGCAGCAGATTTCTTGAACCTGACGGAAGGTTCCCGAATCATCAGCCCAATCCCGAAAATGCCGATGCAATGCGCAGCATATGTGATGCCGTTACGGAAACGGGTGCGGATTTCGGCATTATTTTCGACACCGATGTTGACAGAGCGGGCGCGGTCCTCCCTTCCGACGGCGGCGTTATTGCGCTTGACAGGAACAGGCTGATTGCGCTTATGACGGCGATTCTCGTTCGTCAGTACGGCCCGATAACAGTTGTTACGGATTCGATTACATCAACCGGACTCACGGATTTCATCAACTCCCTCGGCTGCCGTCACCACAGGTTCAAGCGCGGCTATCGCAACGTTATAAACGAAGCGAAACGCCTGCTTGCCTTGGAAGAAGCGGCAAAAAATGCGAAGGAAGAAACTGATGCCGAATTTGCGAATGCGATATTCGCTAATGCGATATTCGCTATGGAGACCAGCGGCCACGGTGCATTGCGCGAAAACTATTTTCTTGATGACGGTGCATACATAATTGTAAAGCTGCTTGTCGCGCTTGTTGAAGCGCGGCGCGAAGGCAAGACTTTGAACGAACTTATTGCAAACCTTAAAGAACCCTGCGAAAGCGCGGAAGCGCGGCTCAATGTGCTGCTTGACGACACGGCGGATTACACCGCCGCCGTATTGGAAACTGTAGAAAAGCATTTTTCAAACCTTCCCGGATTTGAAATTGTTCAGCCGAATTACGAGGGAGTCCGCGTGAATGCGGACGAAACGCACGGAAACGGCTGGTTCCTTGTTCGCCGCAGCCTGCACGATCCGCTCATGCCCTGCAATATCGAAAGCAATTCCGTGGGAGGAATGCGTCTTATTGCGGCGGAGCTTTACAATGCGCTTAGAGCTTTCGACAAACTGGAACTTGAACCGCTGAAGAAACTGATGTAACGGAGGGATTTCCAATGCAGCAAAAAATTTATGACATTATAATTGCAGGCGCGGGACCTGCCGGGTTGACAGCCGCAGTTTATGCGCGTCGCGCAGGAAATCCGTGCTTCTTATTGAAAAAGAAGCATTCGGCGGACAGATAACGCTCTCCCCGCATGTTGAAAACTACCCGTTCACACGCCCGATGAGCGGCAATGAGCTTGTTGAAGTGCTTGTTGAACAGGTCATGAATCTCGGTGCGGATGTTGAAGTCGGTGCCGTTGCTGCTGTCAGCGAAAATGCGGACAAAACAGTGACGGTACGAACCGATTATCAGGAATTTACGGGACGAACGCTTATAATTGCCACCGGACTTAAACACAGATTGCCCGGCGCGGCGGGCGAACAAAAATTTATCGGCAGCGGAATATCGTTTTGCGCAGTTTGCGACGGTGCGTTTTTTAAGGATAAAGCCGTTGCGGTCATCGGCGGTGGAAACACAGCCGTTCAGGATGCGATATATCTTTCAAAGATTTGCAGCAAGGTTTATCTGATTCACCGCCGCAGCGAATTTCGTGCCGAAAAACATGTTGCGGACGGACTTGCTGCCTGCGCAAACATTGAGCCGGTTCTGAACAGCACCGTTGCGCGCTTCATCGGGGAAGGCAAGCTTTCCGGAATCGTTGTTAAAAATCGTGAAACGGGTGAGGAAAGGGAGCTTTCGGTCAGCGGCGCATTCATTGCCGTTGGGTTTGCGCCGAACAACGGCGTGTTTGCGGAGCTTGTGAAGCTTGATGAGAGCGGTTTTATCCGTTCGGGCGAGGACTGCAAGACTTCCAGACCGGAGATTTTTGCAGCAGGGGATTGCAGAACAAAATCCGTAAGACAGCTTGTGACAGCGGGCGCGGACGGCGGCGTTGCGGCGATTGCGGCCTGCGAATACATTGACAGTATGCAGAATGCAGAAAAAGCTGCGGAAAGCTGAAACGGAACGCATTGCAGAATATCGGATTCTATCAAGAAGGAGCTATTTTGAACATGGATGAAACAAAAAATGTGAATGATATGAGCACGAGCGGTTCGGAAACTGAGCAGCGAGAAAATTACGGTCAGCCGCATTTTGCATATTTTCAAAACAGCAGGTGCGAGTATTTCCCCTGCCACAAACTGCCTGAAAACGGTTTTTTCAACTGCCTTTTCTGCTATTGTCCGCTGTATGCATTGGGCGATAAATGCGGCGGGAATTTCAAATTCATTGCGGGCGGCGTGAAGGACTGCTCTGCATGCGGCCTTCCGCACAGCGAAGCGGGCTATGCCTATATAACCCGAAAATATCCCGAAATCATGGAAATAGCAAAACAAAACTCGAACGCGAATGAGGAATGACCGCCGAGCTTAAGCGGTTTGAAAACCGAAAAGTGTGAATTAATTATACAATAAAGCATTGACAAGCCCGCAGCATTTGCCGTGAATACGGAAGTGCGGCGGGCATTTATTCATTTCATTATTCAATGCCGAAAAAGCTATTGGCAGTTTTATAAGCTGCGGAGCAGACTTCCTCTGCTGAAATGCCGCGAACTTCCGCAATTTTTTCTGCCGTAAGGTGCATAAACCCGGGGTGGTTGCGTTCGCCGCGATGCGGCACGGGGGTCATGTAGGGGCAGTCCGTTTCCAGCATGATGCTGTCGAGCGGCAGCTTTTGAACAACTTCAACGGGTTTTTTTGCGTTTTTAAAAGTTACGGCTCCGCCGAAACTGAATTTCAGTCCTAAGTCAAGGCATTCAAATGCCGTTTCAACGCTTCCGGAATAGCAATGCATAACTCCGCGCAGTCCGTCACGGTGTGCGTGAAGAATGTCCATGCAGTCCCCGAATGCTTCGCGAATATGGAGCACAACGGGATAACCGAGCTGCTTTGCAAGTTCAAGCTGTTCCGCAAACCATTTTCTCTGGCAATCGCGCGGGGAAAGGTCATAGTGATAATCCAACCCGATTTCACCGAGAGCAAGCATTTTTTTGTGCTGCAAAATATCTGAAATTCTGTCCATCAGCGCATTATCCATTGCGGAAACATCGTGCGGATGCATTCCGACGGTTCCGTAAATGAAGGGATAGCGATCGATGAGTTCAATCGTTCGGTCAGCGGTGCGAACATCGCAGGCAACATCGATAATGCGTGTGACGCCGCTTTCGAAAAGTTTCGGAATCAGCGAATGCCTGTCCTCGTCAAAGGCTTCATCCGAAAGGTGGGCATGTGTGTCGAAAAGTTCCATAAAATAAACACTCCGTTGGACAATAAAGTAAAAACAGGCAATAATACAATGCCGCACGGACCAAGTGACAAACACGGGCTGCATTTTTATGCGGCGGGTGAAGGCAATCACTTTGCCCGGCGGCAGATCGTACTTGTTATTTCATTACCGGAAATTTGTGAGCAGGACACTCAGTTCGCCGTCTGTTCACAGCCCATGCTGCGCACAAAGCCGTTGATAGGTCCGACGCCGGACAGCTTTTCGGCGTTGCCGGAGCCGTTTTCGCCGAAACTGACAACAACCAATGCGGGAACCTGCATCACGCCGTAGCGCAGAGCAAGCTCGGGCTCGTCTTCCGCATCAACAACATCATATTTGATTCCGGCTCGGTCGAGAATCGCCTTTGCCGCTTTGCAGTTCGGGCAGGTTTTTGTTGTGAAAAGCGTGTATGCAGCCGCAACATCGGGGGATGCGTTGCCGAAACTTCGAAATTTTCGCGTTTTTCAGCGGCGGCGGCAGCTTCGGCTTTGCGCTGCTTATGCTCGCGGTAGTCCAGCATGCTGTACACCTTCCTGTCCTTAAACTCCTGAACTTTGCCGTCGTTCCAATTCTGCACCGGGCGATAGTAACCGGTGATTCGGCTGTAAACCTCGGTTTTGCTTCCGCAATGCGGGCATGTGTGCTGCTCGCCTGCAAGATAACCGTGCGTGCGGCAAACCGAGTAGGTGGGGGAGATGGTATAGTAGGGCAGCTTATAATTCTCCGCAATTTTGCGAACAAGGGTCGCCGCACTCTGCCAATCGGGCAGTTTTTCACCGAGGAAGGTGTGGAACACCGTGCCGGAGGTATAGAGCGTTTGCAGCTCGTCCTGAATATCCAGCGCAGCGAAAATATCTTCCGTATAGCTGACGGGAAGATGTGAGCTGTTGGTGTAATAAGGCGTTTCACCCTCTTTTCCGGCGGTGATTATGCCGGGGAAGTTCTTTGCGTCGTATTTTGCAAACCGATACACGGTGGACTCCGCCGGAGTTGCCTCAAGGTTGAACAATTCCCCGTCGTACTGTTCCTGATAGTCGGAAAGCCTGCCGCGCATATGGTTCAAAACCGCCTTTGTGAATTCCTGCGCTTCTCTGTGCGACAGGTCCTCGCGCAGCCAGCTTGCGTTAAGGCAAGCCTCGTTCATGCCGACAAGTCCGATGGTGGAAAAATGGTTGTTGAACGAACCGAGATAGCGTTTTGTATAGGGATAGAGTCCTTCGTCAAGCAGTCTGCCGATAACGGTACGCTTTACATGCAGCGAACGTGCGGCAATGTCCATAAGCTTGTCAAGCCTCTGATAGAACTCCTGCTCGTTTGCGGAAAGGTAAGCGAGACGCGGCATGTTCAGCGTAACAACGCCGACGCTGCCGGTGCTTTCACCGCTTCCGAAAAATCCGCCGCTCTTTTTGCGCAGCTCGCGCAGATCAAGGCGCAGACGGCAGCACATGGAGCGGATATCGCTGGGCTTCATGTCGCTGTTGACATAGTTGGAGAAATACGGTGTGCCGTATTTTGCCGTCATTTCGAACAAAAGCCGGTTGTTTTCGGTGGGGGACCAATCGAAATCCTTAGTGATGGAATAAGTCGGAATCGGGTACTGGAAGCCCCTGCCGTGCGCATCGCCGTCTATCATGATCTCGATGAAGGCCTTGTTGACCATGTCCATTTCTTTTTTGCAGTCACCGTAGGTAAAATCCATGGGTTTGCCGCCGACGATTGCGGGACGGTCGCGCAGATCCTCCGGAACGGTCCAATCAAGGGTGATATTGGAGAACGGTGCCTGAGTGCCCCAGCGGGAAGGGGTGTTCACACCGTAAATAAAGCTTTCGATGCACTTTTTGACCTGTTCATAGGTCAGATTATCCGTGCGGACAAACGGTGCAAGGTATGTGTCGAATGAACTGAACGCCTGTGCGCCCGCCCATTCGTTCTGCATGATACCGAGAAAATTGACCATTTGGTTGCAGAGCGTTGAAAGATGCTTTGCAGGGGAGGACGTTATTTTGCCCGCAACGCCGGAAAGACCCTCTTCGATAAGCTGGCGCAGCGACCAGCCCGCGCAATAACCCGTCAGCATTGAAAGATCATGCAGATGGAATTCGCAGGTGCGGTGAGCGTTCGCAATTTCGTCGTCGTAAACTTCACTGAGCCAATAGTTGGCAGTTATTGCGCCGCTGTTGGAAAGAATAAGCCCGCCCACGGAATACGTGACGGTTGAATTCTCCTTGACGCGCCAATCGGTGACGTTCAGGTATTTGTTAACCGTGTCACGATAGTCGAGAAAAGTGTTTTTCATGTTGCGCAGCTTTTCGCGTTGGCGTCGATAGAGAATATATGCCTTTGCGACATCTGCATAGCCGGCTTGAATGAGAACGGACTCAACACTGTCCTGAATGTCTTCGACATTCACAAGTTCATCCTTAACTTTGGATGAAAAATCGGCTGTAACCTTCAGCGCGAGCAGATCCAAAACATCGGGATGGCAGGGTTTTTGTTGGGATTGGAATGCGAGGCTCATTGCGTCCTTGATTTTTGAAAGGTTGAAATCAACGATGCTGTTGTCCCTCTTGATGACTCTATACATATTGTTTTACCTCCGAAAACAGAATAAATTCGAGAATGATTCTATCGTCTGTTTTTATTATAGCATAGCGCAGCGGAAGCTGCAAGGGTTTTGGGCGACATTTGAACACTATATTTTGGCACTCGGTATCGAGCCAAGCCCAAGATGTTGTGTTGCGCTTTGGACAATACATATTTTCGTACCGAAAGAGTAGGATATAATCAAATAACAAAAATCGTTTGCAATTATCAAAAACAGAAACGCTGCGGGAACAAAGTCATTCCAATATAAATATATTGAGCACATTTTGTGCACGGAAACAACGTTGATGGTATATGATAAAAGACGCAGAGGTATAAAAACAAAGGTTGTACAATGAATCGGTTTTATACTGAGTGCCGAGAAAAAGTTGAAAACAGCGGACGGCCCGATATTTGAGAGCAAACCCTCGGACTGTCCGCTTTTATCTTTTGTGTTGTAAAAAATACTGTGTTCAGCTTTCGAAGCTTATCCTGCTTGAAAGCAGGGAAACTTCGGGCGATTTGCCGCTCGGTGCAACGCAGAGCAGGCCGCCGCCGCAGCTGAAGCTGCGCTCCGTTCCGTCCGCTTCAATGAGCCGACAGCGGCAGGGGACAACGGCCGTCACGAACGGGGCGTGACCTGCAAGTATGCCAAGCTCGCCTTCGGTGCCGCGCACGGAAAGGCTCAGGGCGGAACCCGAGAATGCATCACCGTCGGGGGTTGAAATTTTAAGGGTATAATCTTTCATACTGCACCTGCTGCAATAAACGCTGTGTGCGGGAGACATTAATTATGTTCCCGAAACATTATAAGTTCTGATTTTTTGCTTTTTCAACCGCTTCATCAATCGAGCCGACAAAGAGGAAGGCGGATTCGGGCAGGTCATCATGCTTGCCTTCGATAATTTCGCGGAAACCGCGAATCGTTTCACTGAGCGGAACATATTTGCCCTTAAAACCGGTGAACTGCTCCGCAACCGTAAGCGGCTGAGAGAAGAAACGCTGAACCTTGCGTGCGCGCGAAACGGTCAGTTTGTCTTCATCGGAAAGCTCGTCCATGCCCATTATAGCAATGATGTCCATAAGTTCGTTGTAACGCTGTAATATGCGTTGAACTTCGCGGGCAATTGCATAGTGTTCAGCGCCGACAACTTCGCGGGAGAGGATTCGGCTCGTTGACTCAAGCGGGTCAACTGCGGGATAGATGCCTTGGGAAGCAATGCTTCTGCTCAAAACCGTTGTTGCATCAAGATGCGCAAAAGTGGTTGCGGGTGCGGGATCGGTCAAGTCATCCGCGGGCACGTAAACCGCTTGAACGGAGGTTATCGAACCCTTTTTTGTTGACGTTATGCGTTCCTGCAATGCGCCCATTTCATTTGCAAGCGTGGCTGATAGCCGACAGCGGAGGGCATTCGCCCCAAGAGTGCGGAAACTTCGCTGCCCGCCTGCGTAAAACGGAAGATGTTATCAATGAAAAGCAGAACATCCTGATGCTCCTCGTCGCGGAAATATTCCGCCATTGTCAAGCCGGAAAGGCCGACGCGCATTCTCGCTCCCGGCGGTTCGTTCATCTGTCCGTAAACAAGCGCTGTTTTTTCAAGAACGCCCGATTGCTTCATTTCGTTATAAAGATCGTTGCCCTCGCGCGTACGTTCGCCGACGCCGGTAAATACGGAGATGCCGCCGTGCTGGGTGGCAATGTTGTTGATAAGCTCCATGATGATAACCGTTTTGCCGACGCCCGCGCCGCCGAACAAACCGATTTTTCCGCCTTTGGCATACGGGCAGATCAGGTCAATGACTTTGATGCCCGTTTCAAGAATTTCGGTGGAAGAGGAAAGCTCCGCATATGCGGGAGGCGTGCGGTGAATAGCCCAATGTGCACAGTCCTTCGGGGCAGGTTTTTCGTCCACGGGGTCGCCGAGAACATTAAAAATCCTTCCGAGTGTTTTCCTGCCGACGGGAACGCTGATTGCAGCTCCGGTGTCGGTAACGGTTTCGCCGCGCTTGAGGCCGTCGGTGGATTCCATCGCAATGCAGCGAACGGTGTTGCCGCCGATATGCTGAGCAACTTCAACCGTCAGCGTTTTATTGCCGATCGGAACAGTGAGTGCATTGTTTATTGCGGGCAGCCGCCCGTCGGGAAAGTGAACGTCAATGACCGGGCCGATAACCTGGGAGACAGTTCCTGTAAGTTTTTTTGCCATTTTATAAACTCCTTTCGGAAACGGAGTGGTAGAGTGTTGTGAAGCGTTTACGCATCGGCACCGGCGATAATCTCCGTCAGCTCCTGCGTGATCGCGCTTTGCCGTGCACGGTTGTATTCAAGCTGCAAATCGTCCATCATGATGCCTGCATTTTTTGTTGCGCTGTCCATTGCAACACGCCGTGCCGCAACTTCGCACGCAAAGCTTTCGCGAACGGCACCGAACAGCATTGAACATATATATTCCGGAACAACGGCGTTCAGGACGGTTTCACTGTCCGGCTCGAATTCGGCGGGGCGTGCGGAGCCGCCGGACGGCCTTTCAAAAGGAAGCAGACAGGAGAGGTGCGCCTCGCATTGCATAACCGAAATGTATTCGGTTGACACAAGAAGCAGCCTGTCAAATTCATCATTAAGGTAGCGTTTGCAAAGGTCGTCGCAAAGCTCTGCACATTCCTGCACGGTGAAAGCTTCCGCACCGTAACTGCGTTTCGTCAGAGTGTTCCAACGTTCAAAGCCGCGTCTGCCGATGGGAATAACCTCGATTATGTCGTAACCACCGGCGTTTTCATCGTCGTCAGCCGAAGAAAACGCTTCCGCCGCCTTGCGAAATGCGCCTGCGTTATAGCCGCCGGCGAGACCTCTGTCGCCCGCAATAACGATGAGGATTGCTCTTTTGCCGCTTCGCGGTTTGAGAAAGGGCGAGGAAGCGCATTCGCTTGATGATGCGAGCTGCGCCATTACGGTTCCGAACGCATCAAGATAGCTTTGCGATGCGGCAAGTTTTTCGGTTGCCTTTCGGATTTTGCTTGCGGCAACAAGCTGCATTGCGCGGGTCAGGTGCAGTGTTGAATCAACGCTCTTTATTCTTGTTTTGAGCAGCTTGATGTTTGCGCTCATTGTAAATAACCTCTGTTATCTGTTTATCTGTTGAACCCGCGGAATGTTCACGGGCGGAACTTTTCGGCAAGTTTCGCAAGCGCGGAATTCAGCTCGTCAATATCCGCCTGTTCGTATTGCCCTGCATCAAACCTGTTCAAAAGGTCGGAATATTCGCTTCGGAGCAGTTCGTACAGTGCCGCTTCGTAATCGGAAACGCTTTCAACGGGAATATCGTTGAGCTTTCCGTGCGTAACAGCGTAAATAATTGCCGTTTGGCAGCCCACGGTGACGGGGGAATTGCGCTTTTGCTTCAGCACCTCAACAATGCGTTCGCCCAATGCAAGCCTTGCCTTTGTGTCTGCATCCAAATCGCTTCCGAACTGAGCAAAAGCCTGAAGTTCGCGATACTGGGAATAGAGCAGTTTCAGCTCACCGGAAACCTTTTTCATGGGTTTGAGCTGAGCCGCGCCGCCGACACGGCTGACCGAAATGCCGGGGTTGATTGCGGGGCGAATACCTGAATGGAAGAGTTCCGTTTCAAGGAAAATCTGTCCGTCCGTGATAGAAATAACGTTTGTCGGGATGTATGCGGACACGTCACCCGCCTGTGTCTCGATGATGGGCAGAGCCGTGATAGAACCGCCGCCGTACTCGGGCGCAACGCAGGCTGCACGTTCAAGCAGGCGCGAATGCAGATAGAATACATCGCCGGGATATGCTTCACGTCCCGGCGGGCGGCGAATCAGCAGCGAAAGTGCGCGGTAAGCAACGGCGTGTTTGCTCAAATCATCGTAAACAATGAGAACATCCTTGCCCTTTTCGCGGAAATACTCGGCCATTGCGCAGCCGGAATAGGGAACAATGTATTGCACGGGTGCGCTTTCGGAAGCGGAAGCGCAAACGATGACAGTGTAGTCCATTGCGCCTGCTTTTTGCAGCGTTTCGGTTATCTGTGCAACGAGGGAGTTTTTCTGTCCGATCGCAACATAGATGCATATGACGTCCTTGCCGCGCTGGTTAATAATTGTGTCAATCGCAATGGAAGTTTTGCCCGTTTGCCTGTCGCCGATGATAAGCTCACGCTGGCCTCTGCCGATCGGAATCATGCTGTCGATAGCTTTGATGCCGGTTTGCAGCGGAACAGAAACACTTTTGCGGCGGATGATGCCCGGAGCTTCAGCTTCGATCGGGCGGGTTTCGGTGCAGTTGATGGGTCCCTTGCCGTCTATCGGGCCGCCGAGAGCATGGACAACTCTGCCCAAAAGCGCTTCACCGACGGGAACGGAAACTATCCTTCCCGTGCGGCGGACTTCGGTACCCTCGTGAATGTCGGGTTCATCGGAAAGCACGGCGATTGAAACAACTTCTTCTTCAAGGTTCTGTGCAATACCGATGCTGCCGTCGTCAAACTCCAGCAATTCGTTGGAAACACAGCTGCGCAGCCCGTGTGCTTTTGCAATGCCGTCTCCGAACAGAATTACCGTGCCTGTTTCGGCAGGTTCTATTTTTGTCCTGTAATTTTTAATTTGGTCTTTAATTAATGTGCTGATCTCTTCGGGTCGCAGGTTCATTATCTTGACCATCCTTTCATTGTGAAAACAACTCCGAGCAGTGCCGCTTAAAAAGCGGAGGCCGAATCCTTTTTTGAAGGAAAGCTTTAATCAGAGCCGATTAATGTGCTGTTTTGCCCATAAGCTCACGCAGATTGTCCAAATCCTTCCTGACGCTTGCGTCAATCACGCACCCGTCAACGCGGACAATAAGTCCTCCGATAACGGAAGGGTCGATTTCAAACAACAGCTCAATGCGCTTGCCTGTGAGTTTTTCGAGTTTTGTGCGGAGTGCATTCACTTCGCCGTCCGTAAGCGGCACGGCGGAAACGACTTCCGCCTCGGCAATGCCGTTTTCGGCATAGTAGAGGAGCTTAAACTCATCCGCACATTCGGGAAAACGGTCAATATAGCCGCGTTCCGTAAGCAGCTCGATAAAATTATCCACGTATTCCGGAACCCTGCCGTTCAGAGCATCGTGAACGGCAGCCAGTCTGTCTTTGAGCGGAATATCGGGCGTTTTCAAAAAGCTGACATACAGCGGATTTTCCTTAAAAAGCCGACTGCACAGCATAACAGCATTGAAAACTTGTTTTAAATATCCGTCGGACGCATTGTCCTCTTCCTTTGCCGCAAGGAAGAGTGCGCCGCCGTATTCCTTACTGATTGTTGACATCTTCGTTACCAATCTCGTCTATCGCCGAATCAATGAGCCGCCTGTGCTCACTGCCGTCAACGCTGCGTGCAAGCAGCTTTTCGGCAACATCGACGGAAATGTCCGCAATTCTGCGCCGCATTCCGTCGGCGGCCTTTTGCTTTTCAAGCTCGATTTCCGCATTTGCGCGCCGCATGATATCCGCCGCCTGCGATTGTGCATCGGAGATTATCTCGCTGCCGCGCCTGTCGGCATTTTCCTTTGCCGATTTCAAAAGCGCGTCGCATTCGGAGTCGGCCTGCTCAAGCTTTTGCGAATAGGTCAGGCGATCCTGCTCTGCGGAGCGCAGAGCTTCATCGGCCTCGCTGTAAACCTTGTCCACTGCGGCCTGCCTTTCGGCAAGCATTTTGCGCACGGGCTTGTAAAGAAATTTTTTGATAATGAAAAACAATATCAAAAGGTTGCAGAGCGAAATCAGAATCGACCAGATGTTAACGGAAATAACATCCAAAGTTGGCATTTTTGTTCACTCCGAAAACTTTATTGACCGATTGCGGCCTTAAGCACATCAACAAAGCGCGCAGGCGCAACGAAAATCAGCAGAATCGCGATAACGAGTGCGTAAATACCGGTGGTTTCGGCGATTGCGCAGCCCATGATCATTGTTGACGTAACGGCACCTTTTGCCTCGGGTTGACGACCGATGGCTTCGCAAGCCTTTGCAACGGCGTTGCCCTCACCGATACCGGGGCCGATACCCGCGATCATTGCGATACCCGCACCGAGTGCGCAGCAGCCGAGCATGATTGCAACAGCAAGTTCCATTTGTTCTTTCCTCCTGTTTGCCGCAGCGTTCTGTATGCTGCGGTTCTTTTGTTATTTTTAATCCTTGAAACCGACGGGAAACGCTGTTTTGAAAGAACGTTCGCCGCGGACGGTTTAACAATTCGTTTTTTGCGGGACTAAGCTTTTTGAGTTCCCGCCGTTCGCTGTTTTCTCTTTGCTTTGCGCTCCCGACGCTCAAGCCATTTGTCTTCGGGGAAGCCTCCGGCAATGTTAAGCATTGTGAGCATTGCAAATATGAACGCCTGAAGGCATCCGCTGAACACGTCGAAATAAATGCTCAGCACGGCGGGAAGACCGACCTGAAGGAACGGAATGCTTCCGAGCACGCCGGGGAGTTTCCCGAATACCGCTGCCGAGACTGACGCAAGCCCTGCTGCAATAAGCGCAGAGACGACCGAGCCGGAGAGTACATTGCCGTAATGACGAAACGCCATCGAAATAGGCGTCGCAACTTCTCCGAGGATGTTGAGCGGCGTGAACGGCAGGAACGGTTCGGTGAAGCCCTTGAGATAGTATCCGAGGCCGCCCTTGAGCTTGTAATGAGTGATTATAATGAAAACAAGCAGCGACCAGCCGAAAACAACATTGAAATCGGAAGTCGGCGGGAACAGTCCCAACAGGGACTGAAGGCTTGAAAACAGCGAAAGCGCCATTATTGCTGCAACAAAAGGCGAGAACGCCCTGAAAAAATCGCCCATGTTCTCGTGAACGAGGGAATCGGTTTTTTCAACTATCCACTCTGCAATGAGGTGGCGGCGGCACCTGATGCCGGAATTCAGCCCGTGCGCAAGGAACAGGCAGAGCGCCGATATTGACGCCATAACGAGCCACGAGTTGACCTGCGCCTCGGTCAGTTGAAGTTTTTGCAGCGGAAAATCAAACTCCGCAAGTATCACTGCGCCGGTGATGGAGATTCCGCTTTCGACAGGATGCGTCAAAACACGGATAACGATTCCGCCCAAAAGGGGCAGGAGAATTCCCGCAATCAAAATGCAATCAACAATTTTGAAGCCTACGGACGGCTTTTTTTCGGGCACGGGGGCGGACGCACCGCACCGCGCGGTTTCATTTGCAGAAACGTTCATATTTTTCCTTCAACAATGCTTTTAAAGCAAAACTATCGGCAATAACCGAAAACCGTTAAAATTATTTGTCCGAACCGCCGTCAGTTTGAAAATCCTCACGGTGAGTCAGTCTGTATGCGGCGATGATGAGCCGCGGGAAAAGGTAGGGAACGAGAGCCGCAATTGTGTTGAAGCAGCTCAGTGCAACACCGAGGATCATAAGCACAAGCAGCATCAGCGTGCGCAGGGAGTGGGAAAAGCGAACCTTGCGCTTTACTTCATCCTGTTGAAGGGTCACGCTGTGGGAAACGGTTTGCGCCATAAGAAAAAAGTTGAGCACCGCACCGGCCGTTCCGAGCAGAGTTCCGAACAGCACGGGGAGACTCCAACAGCGGAGCATCAAAAACACGGCGTTCATAATTGCACCGAGCACGATTGAACCGATAAGGATTCTCAGTGTTTCTTTTATCACAACAGGATCGATTTTTTTCATTGCTTGCAGGTTCCCCTTTACCTTTCAATCAATTCTTTTCCATACCCTGCATTATACCATTTTTGCTTCTGCAAGGCAACGGGTCAGAACCATTCATATGCAAAAAAATCGTACAGTTGAACCGTTTTGCCCGAAAAAACGGACTGCACCGCAGCACAGGCAGTCCGAAAATTCAAAAATATGATGAAACACAGCCGCAAAGCCACCGCCGATGCAGAAGTATTTCTGTTCGGGTACGGCGGGGGAAATGTAGTTTGACTTGAAACGATCGTAATAATAGGTAACGTTCGCTTCGCTGAACCAAACTTCGAACTGATCATCGTATTCAATGTCGCTTGCAGCAGCAAGTGCACCGTCATAGCTGAGGTTCCATACTTCATCCCCTTCAACGTAGGGCATCGGTCCCTTTGCAAGGCTGCGGTTTTCAACAACGTAGCGGATGCTGCCCTTGGCAGTGATTTTTACGATACGTTTCCCGTCCGTGGTTTCGAAGTATTGTGAGGATGTATTTTTGTTCGAAAGCTCGGGAGGAAGTTGCTCAATGCCGTGCGCATAATAAGCACCGATGAGAAGGGGCTTTTCGTAATCTTCAAACAGAGTGTTATGAATCAGATAACCCCAGCGGAGAAAAACATCACCCTGCATGTTTTCATCGTTGCCATACCGCGCAATAAGGTCAATAAAGTCATCATAGGAAACTCCGACCGAAAGGATGGAATCGATTTCGGAAGCGGTTACGGAAGCTGTGTCGAAGGTGTAGGCGGGCAGCGTGCCGGAGGCATCCGGTTCGGCAGTGCTTTCGCTTTCGTCGGAACTGTATTGAAGCAGCAGCTGATCGACGGTGAAACAATCCTCCGGAACAAAGAACGGAACATCGCCTTTTTCGTTCACGAAACTCTTATATCGAGTTACGAAAGTTGAAAAGCTGTCGAGACTCTGTTCGCTGACATTAAGTTGAATATAGGCAATAATTTCTTCCTCATCCGGGGCAACATCGGCGGTGATTTGCTCGTAAAGCTTTGAAATAATCTTTTTGTTGCGCAAAAAGCGTGCAAGGAATCCGCGATATTCGGCAAAGGAGTATCCCTTGTCTTCGCGGAATGCAGCTTCAACCGTTTTGGAATCCAAGGCCGGTGCGGCGCTTGCCGTGCTGCTGTCCGCAAGAGTCTTGCTGTATTTTTCAAATGTCAGGTCGCACTGCGTCTGCAATTCGTTTTGAACTTCGTCTTCGTCTTCCGCAGTCAGTTGAATATTAAGCTCCTGAGCTTTGCTCAAAGCAACACCGTAGCGGACGACTTCATCAAGAACTGTTTCAAAATACTCCTGAGCGTCAACTGCACCATGGGTAAGGTAGTAATATTTTTCGTTTGTCGTGTAGAATCTGTCGAAATCAAACAGCGTGATATCAACCCCGTTAACGCTGAGCGCAACCGGATTGATACCGTAATCAGGTGTTTTCTGAGGGTTGCAGCCGCCGGCAGCAAGAACAGCGCACATGGCGGCAACAAGCAGCGCAAGAAGCTTCTTCGGCAATCTCATGTTTATGACCATAACCTTTGCAGCGCAAAAGTTTCCTTTCGATTGAATCAGTAAAAGAGCGTTTCAAAAAAGAACCTGTACCCGCGCAGATAAGTTCGGACAAACCCTTTTGCGCGGGTGAAAAAACCGAATGCTTCACCGATTTATTTTGCGGCTTTTGAATACTTGTCAATAAGCAGCAGCACGAGTTCGGTGCATTTTTCCATGCCTTCAACGGTCACATGTTCATACGGTCCGTGGCAGGCAAAATCGCCGGTGCCGAGATTCGGACAGGGAAGCCCCATAAAGCTGAGCCTTGCTCCATCGGTTCCGCCGCGGATGGGTGCAACTTTGGGCACAAGCCCGATGGATTTTGCAGCTTCAACTGCGTTGTCGATAAGGTGCATACAGGGACGGATTTTTTCAACCATGTTGAGATACTGGTCGCGGACGGTGCATTCAACGGTGCCGCTGCCGTATTTTTCGTTAAGGATTTTAACGGCGTGAGCAAGAGTTGCTTTACGCGCAGTCATGATTGCTTCGCTGTGGTCGCGAATGATATAGTCCATTTCCGCACGTTCCACATTGCCGCTCATGTCCGTAAGGTGGAAAAAGCCCTCGTATCCTTCTGTGTTGGCCGGCGTTTCATCCGGCAGCATGGAGTTCAGCTCCATTGCAACCAACAGTGCGTTTATCATTTTGTTTTTTGAATCGCCGGGATGAATATTAAAACCGCTTACAACGATTTTTGCGGCCGCAGCATTAAAGTTTTCGTATTCGATTTCGCCTTCCGCGCCGCCGTCAACGGTGTACGCAAAGTCTGCACCGAATTCGGCAACATTGAAATTGTCCGCACCGGAGCCGACCTCTTCATCGGGGGTAAAGCCGATGCAAAGTTTGCCGTGGGGACGGTTTTCGGAAATGACGCGTTCAATTGCGGTCATGATTTCGGCAATGCCTGCTTTGTCATCGCCGCCGAGAACTGTTGTTCCGTCGGTCACGATGAGCGTTTTGCCCTTTAGGGAAGGCAAATGGGGAAGCTTTTTGGGAGAAAGCACACGGCCGCTTGTGCCGAGAACAACGTCGCCGCCGTCATAGTTTTCAATGATTCGCGGCTGAACATTTTCGCCGGAAAAATCCGGAACGGTGTCCATATGCGCAATGAAGCCGATTGCGGGGCAGCTTTCACAGCCGGGTGTTGCTGCAACGGAGGCATAAACATAGCATTTATCATCAACCCTTGCGTTTTCAACGCCGATTGCGTGAAGCTCTTTTACAAGAAGATTCGCAAGGTCAAATTGTCTTTCGGTCGTGGGGACGGATGAACTGTCCTCGGAGCTTGCGGTGTGGATTCTTACATAATTCAAAAAACGTTCGTAGGTCTTCATGTTGATACTCCTTTTTTATGTAAGCAGTGATTAAAAGGAGAGAACACTCCGTGCCCGTTCTCCGAATTAATCAACGATTACTTAGGAAACTCTTATCAGAAGCTGTTCAGCAAAAGCGTTTTGTTCAGAGTATTCCCAAGTTCATGAGTGTATTATATCACAAAGCTCGGCGGAATAACAGCCGTTTTCGGCACTCATTTGTTAAAAAAATGTGGAATATTTATGAAAGAGGAAGAACGACTCCGCAGCGAAATATATGATTAATACCGCTTGCTTTTTGTTCCGCAATGCATTATAATGTATACGTTCGAGATTCGAACAATTTGCTCGGGGGCATTAGCACAGTTGGTAGCGCGCAACGTTCGCAATGTTGAGGTCAGGGGGTTCGACTCCCCTATGCTCC
>ENA-OQCO01000164-OQCO01000164.1-human-gut-metagenome-genome-assembly--contig:-NODE-164-length-38776-cov-1.956118_pt1 | contig 38776 bp, 39 predicted proteins | sample MGYA00242500_ERZ504582 | MGnify/ENA primary metagenome ERZ504582 (study PRJEB26092, sample SAMD00036346) | human gut metagenome | host: Homo sapiens | study: EMG produced TPA metagenomics assembly of... | reverse complement strand
TGTTATAAGATGGATCGGAAAGAGTGAAAGAATCTGTTGCAGGAGGCTGTCAGCGAAGCTGAATCCTATCATTTTGCAGGATACTGACAAAAGAGGCTGGTCTGTGGCTGCCCCTTCTGAAAAAAAACAGGGAAGAGATACACTGGACCGATCCACACTTTCACAGACAGGTGCTGGAAGAAGGAAAAAGAATGGCGCAGATGTACCCTGGATATCTCAGAACAAAAGCGGAGGGAGAAGTCACACTCTCCGATACCGCACGGAAGATTCTGCGGATGCAGGCAGAGGGAGATTCCATGAACAAGATAGCCGGACAGCTGGGGCTGGCGGAAGTGACGGTGAAGTATCATTGTCGGGAAACCTACCGGAAACTCGGTGTGAACGGAAAAGCAGCGGCGGTGAATGAAGCAAGAAAACGAAAACTGATTTAGTACAGCACTTTCAAAATAACTGTATCATTCATTTCATGACCTGCCCTTGCATATTTTGTGCTTTTCTTTTATAATAAAACCCACGCGACATGGTACGGGAAACAATTGTTATACCGATATCCCGTGGCAAAATACCTCGCAGGATCCGATACAAACAACATCAGCGGATCCGGAAAGCAAAGGAGAACATATTATGGCACAGAACGTACTGGCAGTGGTAGCCGGACACCAGATCACCGAAGAAGAACTGCAGGCATTTATCGGACACCTGCCGAAGGAGCAGCAGGCATATGCATCCAATCCACAGTTTAAAGAACACTGCAAAGAACAGCTGATCACTTTCCATGCACTGGCAAAATGTGGAGAAGATGAGAAGCTTGATGAGACTGAAGAATATAAAAAAGGAATGGAAAATGCAAGACAGGATATCCTGGTACAGATGGTATTAAAAGAGACTATCGAGAGTGTCAGTGTATCTGATGAGGAAGTGAAAGATTACTATGAACAGAACAAAGCACAGTTTGTAAAAGGAGCTACGGTAAATGCAAAGCATATCCTGACCGATTCCGAAGAAAAATGTGCAGCTATTCTGGAATCCATCGTGAACGGGGAAAAGACTTTTGAAGAAGCGGCAAAAGAATCTTCCACCTGCCCATCCGGTGCACAGGGTGGTGATCTAGGTGAATTCGGAAAAGGCCAGATGGTCAAAGAATTCGAAGACGCAGCCTTCCAGGCAGAACCGGGACATGTGGTAGGACCGGTAAAAACTCAGTTTGGTTATCATCTGATCAAGGTTGAGAAGAAAAACGAAGCCAAAGAAGCCGTATTTGCTGAAGTAAAGGATCCGATCCGTGCAGAACTTCTGAAGAGAAAACAGGACCAGGCATACCTGGCGAAAGTGAAAGAACTGAAAGAGAAATATGTACAGAAATAATCTGATAAATTTCAGTCTGCAGAAAGATTCGTCAACCTGTAAAAAAAGCGTTCTATGAAGAAAGAAAATTGTTATATTTTCATTATTTCTTTTTCATAAATGTATAGTATAATAAGCGTGTCTGAAAAAGGCTTTTCGTGAGCTGCGAGTCCCAGTTTGCGGAAATAATTTTTCAGACACGCTCTAGACAAATGATGTCAGAACAACAGAAAAAAGGGCAGGGAAGAAAGACGAATGAAGAGTAAAAAAAAGTCAAAAAAATATATATCATCCTGCTGGTTGTCTGCCTGCTTGTTATGGCGGGACTGGTTGCAGGATTGTTTGGTTATGCACACTATATGGGAACAAAAACCATGGGAAGCCGGATCAAGATTTTTGGAGAGGATGTATCCGGACGCAGTGTGGAAGAGACGGCAGGGATGCTGGCAGATGATTTTAAGAAAGTACCGGTTACTTTTCAGGAAAACGGGGAAACGGATTATCAGACCACACTCGGTGATCTTGGTTACAGCATCAACGAAAAACAGCTGAAACAGGATCTGAAAACACTGAGAGACAAACGCTGGAAAGAAGGCGGTTTTTTTCCGAAACAGGAAGGTCTTACGGTAGCTTATCAGGTAGAACGAAACGATGAGACATTTTCTGCGGCACTGACGGAGGAACACTTTCAGCTTTCCACAGACCGTGTGGATTCAACCGATGCATACGTGGAATATAACAGCGACCAGGGTGCTTATGTGATAGTCCCGGAGACACTGGGTAATCATATGGATCAGGCAGCTGTGGAAGCATATGTGGAGGAACAGATTCGCCCGCAGATTGAAGGGGATTTTCCGAAAACAGGACTGAACGTGGAAATCACATCAGATCTCTACCGGAAAGCAGCTGTTACACAGGATGCTCAGGAATTACAGGAAAAAGTAACCACGTTAAATGCTGCTTTGCAAAAGTACAAAGGAGTTTCCGTAACGTATACATTCGGAAAAGAAACTCAGGTTCTGGACAATGCAACTATCTGTTCCTGGCTGGTGATTTCCGATGAAAGTGTATCCGTTGATACCGCACAGGCGCAGGAGTATATCAAGAATCTTGCCACAAAATACAATACTATCTACCGGCCACGTTCCTTCACGACTACAGGCGGTGAAGCGATCACCATCGAAGGTAATGAATATGGTTACCGGGTTGACCAGGAAGGAGAACTGACACAGCTTCTGGCAGATATTGATGGTGGGGCAGCTGTGACGAGAGAACCGGTATACAGTAAATCGGGCTATTCCAGAAACGGAACGGATGACCTGAACGGAAGTTACATAGAAGTCAGTCTGGAACAGCAGCACCTGTGGCTGTACAAGAATGGGGCACTGGTGACAGAGACTGATATCGTCAGTGGTCTTCCGGGAGAAGGAAGAGAAACATACCGTGGGGCATGGCCGATTGCATACAAAGCAAGTCCGTTTACCTTAAGCAGTGATGTGTATGGATATGATACCACGGTTACCTACTGGATGCCGTTTGTTTACGGACAGGGACTTCACGATGCCAGCTGGCAGACAAGCTTTGGCGGAGACACCTATAAAACCAAAGGAAGTCACGGCTGCATCAATCTGCCGCCGGATCAGGCGAAGATTATCTATGAGACAATCGATAAAGGATATCCGATCCTGCTGTACTGATGTGTGGTGACAGAATTATATGATACCAGGGTCAAAAGGTCAGAAAGCTGATGCAAGCTTGCTTGCAAGAGGATTTTTGACCTTTTGACCCGCCAAAAACATGAGTAAGTAGCCATTTTTCAAAGAAAAATGAGCGGATTACGAATGTTTTTGAGGATTGCGAGAGTGCAAAGCACGTAGCATCTGGTATCAAAGGGGTCAAAATACCTTTTGACCCCAACATCATTATGTATAAAAAGTATAAAAAAGAACAGGTGGGGATTGTTTTTGGACAATTTCCACCTGCTCTTTTTTGCATATATATCAATAATTGGTCCGGAGGACCAGTTTTGATGCCGGCAGCAACCATCAGATGCTACACAGTGTCATCAGATGTTCCAGTGAAAACACCTCTTCCTGATCCAGCAGTTCTTCCAGCGTATTCAGGTTCTGATCCGAGTGTTCCAGTTCCCGGGAGAATCGGTAGCAGACGGACACCAGATCCCCCGATTCCAATTTTTCCTGTTTCCGGGCATAGAGTCCCAGCACCAGCTCTTCGATGAAGAGTGTACAGATCACCGCCATTTTTCCTTTGGCAAAGATTTTTTCATCATACACAGCACCACAGAAATATGTATACAGCCAGTATACCAGCAACTGTTCTTTCTGTACCTGCCATTCCGGGAAAGTATCCTGAAAATCAAGGAGAAGTTCCATATAGGATGTTTCTTCCGGACAGGTGTGATACAAAGAAATCAGTGTATCCTTTAAAAAAATGGTCCAGTCCGGTGAGAGAACCTCCAGTTTTGGAACGATGGTTTTCCAGATCTGTTTCATCAGATCGACCCGATCCATATCCGGAAAACACCGACCGGAAATCTTCTTTCGAAAAGCAGAAGAGAAACCGGACTGTTCATGTCGTGCACGGATCGTTTCCCAGGAAAAAAGTTCCTGTTTATTCACCGCTAGCTGAAAGTCATGGGTGCACACCAGAAGTTTTGCCATCCGATATCGTACCGGAACACTGCGATCCTGAAGCACAGTGAGCAGATAATCTCTCGTATCCATCAGCGCGCTGAACAGAAAGTAATCAAAATCTTCATAGGCTTCTGCGGCAGTTTCTTTTTCAAAGGTTCGAAAAGTAACCGGGTCTTTTTGGGAGAGGATGATCCGTGCTGCTTCCGGACAGGAGAGAGACAGGGATATTTCCCGCATACCCTCGAATTCTTCGATGTGCCGTGGATATCTGCGGCAGGTATCACAGAGCATCCCGGATCCCGCTTCTATATACATATCACAGAGATTTTCTTCATTTAAAAATGCACAGCGATGCCCGTACTGGCGGAAGGCATGTTCTTTCCAGTTGATATCGTTATGCAGCCGATTCCGGAAAGATCCCTGAAAATGGCGGTATTTGCTCAGACTTTTGTCATCGATCATGATCTGCCATCCCGCACAGCAGGTATCCGGACAGGTATCTGCGATGCAGGAAAACTTTTTATAATAAGAAGGAAATGTAATTTGCATAAAATAAATAAACTCCTTTGAGATATGATTGGTGTTACAGATTGTTATTAAATCCGATAAATATTGTAGCACAGATTTTATCGATTGTAAAAAGCCTTTGGCTGCGGTACAATAAAACCATTGAGTAAAAAACAAAGGAAAAATAAATTATGAATAAGATACAGATTATTGTAAATAACGGTGCCGGTACCGGAAGTGCAGTGGCGGTATGGAAGGAAACAAAAGAATATTTACAGGAGAATGAAATATCATATAATGCATATCTGACCCGTTATGAAAAGCATGCAGTGAAGCTGGCCGGACAGATCTGTGGAAAGATTCCGGAAGGACCCATCTATCTGCTGGTGGTAGGGGGAGACGGAACTATCAATGAAGTGCTGAATGGCATTACGGATTTTGACCGTGTCCGCCTTGGCGTGATTCCCACAGGATCCGGCAACGATTTTGCCAGAAATCTCGGAATCCTTCGGAATACCAGAGAAGATCTGCGGGAAATCACAGCCTGTATCGGCCAGGAACAAAACGGAGAAAAACTGCAGCGGATCGATCTTGGGAAAGTAAGCTGGGAAGGGTGTGAGAAGCCAAGAATCTTCGGTATCAGTGCAGGTGCCGGTCTGGATGCGATTGTATGTAAGAAGGCGTTGCATTCAAAGTTGAAAAAGATCCTGAACAGATTTCACCTGGGAAAGCTGACGTATCTGATGCTGACAGTTCAGACTCTGTTTTCCATGAGAACCTTTCAGGCGAATGTAACGACAGACGGGGAAACAGAGAGTTATGAAAATATGATCTTTGCTGCAGCCATGAATTTGAGGGCAGAAGGCGGCGGGGTTCCGATGGCACCGGAAAGTGTACCGGATGATGGAAAGATCTCTCTGAGCAGTGCGTCCGGAATACCAAAATGGAAAACATTTTTCCTGCTTCCGCTGCTGGCAATGGGAAAACAGGGAAGAATCCGTGGATTTGATGTGAAAAACGGATCTGAGATCGTGATGGAACTGGATCAGCCGGTGGTACTGCATGCGGATGGAGAATATTGTGGGGATGTGCAGCATATTTGCTTTCAGTGTATGAAAAATACGTTGTGGCTTTTACACAGATGCACGGAAAAATAATAGTAAGATAACGGGGGGAGAACGAAAAATGGATAAGATAATGATGTGGGTGATGGCAATCTGTGCCCTGATCGGCGGCGTGGATCAGCTTGCGGGAAATAAGTTTGGTCTGGGCAGACGATTCGAGGATGGGTTTCAACTTCTCGGACCGACGGCGCTTTCTATGGCTGGGTTGATCTGTATAACACCGGTACTTTCACTGGGGTTGGAACATACGATTGTTCCGCTTTACAGGATCCTTCATCTTGATCCTGGGATGCTGGGTGGTGTGCTGGCTATTGATATGGGCGGCTATCAGCTTTGTAAAGAACTGGCACAGGATCCGGCAATCGGCCGATACGGTGGGATTATCGTGGGAGCAACCCTTGGATGCACCATTACTTTTTCGATCCCTGTTGGAATGGGAATGTTGGGAGAACGGGAAAAACCATTGTTTGCCAAAGGGATTCTTGCAGGCTTATGCATGCTTCCAGTGGGAATCCTGACAGGGGGTCTGATGTGCGGTGTTTCTTTGGGAAAACTGCTTTTTCAGAGCATTCCGGTTCTGATTCTTGCGGTTCTTCTGGTTTTTGGAATTTCCCGGTTTCCGGACGGAATGATCCATGGGTTTCGGATATTTGCAACGGTGATCCGCAGTGCGGGTACTATAGGAATTGCGCTTGGAGCATTTTCTTATATGACCGGTCTGCAGCTGCTTCCCGGCCTGACTCCTCTGGATGAGGCACTGAAGGTGGTTTCCTCAATCGGAATCGTTCTCCTTGGGAGTCTGCCATTTGCGGAAATTTTGCAGAGGATGTTAAAGAATCCGCTGGAATGGATCGGAGAAAAAATCGGTCTTGGAAGGAACGGTACGGCAGGATTGCTGGTGGGAATAGTAAGCGCACTGCCGGTAATCGCAGATATGAAGCGGATGAACGAAAAAGAAATCGTCATGAATGCAGCCCTTCTGGTATGTGGCACATCTATGGTGGCGGCACATCTGGGATTTGTTCTCGGTGTGGATGCTCCGGCGACAGGAGCACTTCTGGCAGGAAAACTGACCGGAGGGATCGCCGGAGTCTGGATGGCATGGAGGATCATGAAATAAAAGATTACTGTCCACTCCGTGCCCAGCAACAATAAAAGATTCTGTTAATTTTTTTGTGCAATCTTTTGCTTGTCAAATATAAGAAGCTTTTGTATAATAAAAACGATTGCGAGCAGAAAGAACAGAAAGGAAAGTATATGAAAGGTTTGTATGATATCCACACACATATTATTCCTCATGTGGATGATGGTGCGGATACGATTGAAATCACAAAAAAGATCCTTCAGATGGAATATAACGATGGAGTGCGGACGATTTTCGCAACTTCGCATTTTCGAAGAAGGATGTTTGAGACACCGATGGAAAAGATCAGGCAGCAGTATCTTCAGGTTCAGCAGGCAGCAAAAGAGATTGCACCGGATCTCAGGCTTATTCTGGGATGCGAGTTTCACGCCAATCTGGATATGGTAGAAACTCTGAATGCAGGGAAAAGACCAACCATGGGAGATACGCGGTTTGTACTGACAGAATTTTCCGAAGCACATGATTTTCGTTTTATTCAGGAAAGATGTTATGAGCTGATCAGCAACGGATATGAACCGATCATTGCACATGCAGAACGCTATCCGGTTATCAGAAAGAATCTGGAACATCTCGAACAGCTGGTGGATATGGGCGCATACATACAGATGAATGCGGACAGTATCAGCGGTGTGGAAGGCTGGGGTATGAAGAGATTCTGTAAAAAGGTTATGAAGCAGAACCTGCTGCATTTTGTAGGCAGTGATGCACATAATACAGGGGACAGAAAACCCCAGATGGGCCGTTGTGCCCAATATATGGAGAAGACTATGGGACGGGAGTATGCAGATAAGATTCTGATCAGAAATCCCCGTGAGATCATAGAGGAAGGAAGATAGGAGAAAGAATATGGAACAAAATCAGATGAACAACGATGAGATCGAGATCGATCTGAGGGAGATTTTCTCTGTACTGCTGAGTCACCTGGGAATCATTATCCTGTCCGGGCTCGTCCTGGGTCTGGTGGCAATCGTAGGAACGAAAGTATTTATCACCCCTCAGTATCAGTCTGTAACCAAGATGTATGTGCTGGCAAAACAGAACAACGATACACTGACCAGCGCAGATATGCAGACCAGTACCCTGCTGACAAAAGACTATGCAGAGATGATCCAGAGCCGTACCGTTACGGAAGCGGTCATTGCACAGCTTGGTCTGGATATGACACATGAACAGCTGGTAAACAAGATTTCCGTGTCCAATACGACAGATACCCGTATCATTACCATCAGTGTACTGGATAAGGATCCTTATATGGCAAGAGACATTGCCAATGCAGTGCGTGATACAGCCGCAGAACATATTAAAAATGTCATGAATTCCGAAGCAGTTAACGTTGTAGATGAGGCCAATATCCCGGCTGAAAAATACAGTCCGAGTGTTTCAAAGAATGGTCTGATCGGTGGTGTCCTGGGATGTATGATCGCAGTTGCCATTATCCTGATCCGCTTTATTATGAATGATACCATTCAGACAGCAGAGGATGTAGAACGTTATCTGCAGCTTAGTACTCTGGGAACCATTCCTCTGTTACAGACGGATAAAAAGAAGAAAAAACGTGCGAAAAAACATAAAAGGAGATAAAAAGCTGTGGAAAATGTAGAAATTAAAGTGCAGGAGATGGACTACAGCGGAACAGAAGCCTATAAGTCTCTCCGTACCAATCTCCAGTTTTGTGGAGAAGATAAAAAAGTGATCGCAGTAACAAGCTGCACACCAAATGAAGGAAAAAGCAGTGTGACCATGAATCTGGCAGTTTCCATGGCAGAAGCTGGAAAGAAAGTGATCCTGATCGATGCGGATATGAGAAAATCTGTACTGGTGGGAAGAACAAAAGTGAAAAGCTCTGTAAAAGGCCTGACTCACTATCTTTCCAAACAGGCACCTCTGATCGATGTGATCTGCTCCACCAATGTAAAGAATCTGAGTATTATATTTGCCGGACCGGTTCCGCCAAATCCTGCAGAACTGCTGGGAAGCCGTCATTTTAAAGCGATGCTGGATTCCCTCAAAAAAGTATATGATTACATATTGATCGATACCCCGCCTCTGGGAAGCGTTATCGACAGCGCGATTATCGCGGAAGAATGTGATGGTGCGATGATCGTCATCGAATCCGGTGTGATCAGTTATCGGTTTGCACAGGAGGTAAAGCAGCAGCTGGAAAAGAGTAACTGTCCGATCCTTGGTGTTGTTCTGAATAAAGTAGATATGTCCAAACAGGGCTACTACGGTAAATATTATGGCAAATACTATGGAAAATACGGAAAATACGGCAAGTATGGACATGAAGATTAAACAGAGGAAGGCGTGGAAAAAGAAATGAAAAAAGGTATCATAGCAATTATGGTGATTCTGTGTCTTGGACTGATGGGCTTTGTGGGCTTTATGAAGTTTTCGGAAGACAATACACCGCCGGAGATCCAGTTCCAGGATAACGAGATTGTGTATACAGCAGGTGACAGCTATGACGGACTTCTGGACGGAGTGACAGCGACAGATAATAAAGATGGTGATGTGACAGAAAGCCTGGTTGTTGAGAGCGTATATCCCAACGAAGACGGACAGACTGCTACGATTGTATATGTTGCAAGAGACTCCCGCAACAATGTGGGAAAAGCAAATAAAGTAGTAACGTATCGTGCGGCTGCAGATGACCAGGCAGCAACATCAGATGCCACAGAGAAAACGGCAACAGATGAGAGTGCAGATGCACAGCCTTCTGCAACACCGGAATCGACAGATACGCCAACTCCGACTCCGTCAGTGACACCGGATGACGGATCTGACACGGAGAAGGCAAGTGCTGACACAACATCAGAAGATGACAGTGAGGAAGACGATTCCACAGATAATCTTTCGGCGGAAGCTCCTAGGATCAAACTGTCCACAAACCGTGTGACGATCAAAAAAGGAGAGTCGATTAACCGTATCTCTTATGTGGAAAGTGTAACGGATGATAAGGACAGCAAAGAAACTCTGTACAAACGGATCGAGATTTCCGGAGACACATTCGATAAAGACACTCCAGGCACTTATGAGCAGACGTATTACATCGTTGATACGGACGGAAACCGTTCCAACGAAGCAAAACTGACAATCGTGGTTCAGTAACGGAACTGTTGCGATGCAACAGTACAAATGAGGAAAAATTATGAAAAAACATTCATCAAAGAAAAAAGCTCTGCTGATTGCTCTTGCAGTGATCGTAGTTCTGATCCTGGGTGCGGTCGGAGCTGTTTACGGAGTTACCCATGGATTCTACAGATCCAGTAATTACACATCGGATGAAGATGCGATGAAAGACTTTACAAACGTAGGGGAAGATACAACTGCTGAAGATGAAGTGAATCCGGAAGATGCAACCGGAGAAGTTTTATCGGACGAAGAACAACAGGAACTGGATGCAAAACTGGCCGAGTTTGCCGATTCAGAACCGGTTACAAATGACGGAAATGTATATAACGTTTTGCTGGTAGGGGTTGACCGCCGTGACAAGTCCTGGGCAGGAAACTCAGACAGTATGATCCTGATGTCTCTGAATTATGAGAAAAAGCAGATCAGCATGATTTCTCTGATGCGTGATACCTATGTGAATATTCCCGGTATCGGTATGAGAAAACTGAATGCGGCCCATGCCAATGGTGCCGGTCCGCTGCTTCTGGAAACAGTGACACAGAACTACAAGGTTCAGGTGGATCGTTATGTATCTGTTGATTTTAACAGCATGATCGATATCATTGACAAGCTGGGTGGTGTGGAACTGACACTTTCCGATGATGAAGTGAGAGTTGCCAATAATTACATCACAGAGATGTGTAATCTGAGAAAGTTGGATCCAAACAGCTATTACTTTATAAAAGGTGGGACAAAGACCTGCTCCGGTATACAGGCAGTAGCCTATGCGCGTATCCGCTATGTCGGTAATGCCGATTATCAGCGTACCGAACGTCAGAGAACCGTTCTGACCAAGATGATGGAAAAGATCAAGGATATGAGCCTTCCGGAACTGTACAGTTTTGCTGAAGATGTTCTTCCGCTGGTAACTCATAACATCCCGGAAGATGAAATGTGGTCTCTGCTTGCGAAGTCTCCATCCCTGTTACAGTACAAACTGGTAAAAGACCGTATTCCATATGATAATATGTATAAAGTTATCTATGTGAAGAAACAGGATATGCTTGTTCCGGACTGGGAACAGACCATTGCAAAATTAAAAGAAACATTATATTAAAGATTAAAATCGGGTGGTATCAGAATCAGGAAAGATTCTGGTACCGCTTTTTGGTTGCGTTGCATAACGAGTCAAAGCCCGTTCCGGTATGTTCCGAAAGAAATACAATGTTTTCCGAAAATTTTTGTTGCTATTTAAGAAAATGATGGTATAGTAGAAAAGAACGTTATTCCTGTGTGAAAACGCATCAACCATTTTGATAATATTTTTAAAAACTTGGAAACGATGATGGTGCTGACCATTTACAGGCGGCAACTATGCGGAGGGTCCATGAAATCTTATCCGAAGCTGTATGAATATGCAGATGTTATACAGCTGTCTGTTTGTATGTCTGTTTTTCCACAGGTATCTGATGTTCAGTTTTATTCCCAATATTCTATAATTTAATGAGCCGAGAGACAGGGAACGTATAGCTGTATTTTATGGTGGTATGCCGTTTCATCGGACGGAAGAGGAGAAAAAAGAAACTATGAACAACACACATGCATCACGGACACGGTATCTGGTGGAACTGGCACTGATGGTGACCATTATTTTCGTTATGGCATTTACCCCGCTGGGATATTTCCGGACACTTGGATTATCTATTACGTTTCTGACGGTACCGGTAGCAGTTGGGGCGATGATTCTCGGACCTTTGGGCGGTGCAATCTGCGGACTGGCATTCGGTATTACCAGTTTTATGCAGTGCTTCGGTATGGGTGCTTTCGGAACCATGTTATTCAGCATCAATCCGCTGGGAACCGCAGTGGTATGTATCGTTCCGAGACTCCTGGAAGGATGGATCACAGGACTGATTTTTAAAGCAGTCCGCGGAAAAATGAAAAATGGTGCCTATCTGGTGGCGAGTCTTGCCTGCCCGCTTTTGAACACTCTGTTTTTTATGAGTGCGCTTGTGCTGATTTTTTATCATACAGATTATATCCAGGGATTTGTGACATCTCTGGGAGTGAGCAACCCATTTACCTTTGTTGTGGCATTCGTCGGTGTACAGGGACTGATTGAGGCGATCGTCTGCTTTATCCTGGCAGGAGCAATCTCAAGAGCGCTGAGTGCGGCATTACACAGAATCTAAGCAATAATCTGAGGATACAAAAAAGAACATTTTACATGATAAGAAGCATGCCAGAAGATTTCGGGAAGGAAGTCCGGCATGCTTCTTGTATCAGGATTTCTATTTATCAGGAGAGTGAGAGTAATGAAGGGAATACGTGAAATAGCAATAACGGATATGCCGGAGGTTTCCATCGGTAATGTCCAGAGTGACGAGGCAAAAACCGGTGTGACTGTACTTTTATTTGATAAGAAGGGTGCGGTTGTCGGAGTGGATATCAGTGGTGGAGGACCGGCATCCAGGGAAACTCCGCTGACTTCTCCGGTTACAGCGGATAACCCGATCAACGCGATCGTTCTATCCGGCGGATCCGCCTATGGACTGGCAGCAGCAGACGGTGTGATGCGTTGCCTGGAAGACCACGGAATCGGGTTTGAGACAGGCTATGCCAGGGTTCCGCTGGTGTGCCAGTCCTGTATCTATGACCTGGGTTACGGAAGTGCCACTGTCCGGCCGGACAGTGCAATGGGATATGCGGCCTGCGAGAAAGCGTTGGCAGGCGGCAATCCTTCCTGCGGCAGTGTGGGCGCCGGAACCGGTGCTACAGTAGGTAAGATCTGTGGCATGGAGCGTGCGATGAAATCCGGTCTCGGTATGTATGCCGTAGAATTGGGAGACCTTCGGATGGCAGCTGTTGTAGCAGTCAATGCACTGGGGGATATTTTTGATCCATCCACCGGAAAAAAGATCGCCGGACTTCGTACAGCAGATGGAACGTCTTTTGGTGACAGTTGCGAAGAACTCTGGAAGATGGGACGAAGAGAGAACCTGTTTACCGGCAATACAACGATCGGAGCAGTGTTCACTAACGGAAAGTTCAACAAAGCACAGATGAACAAGATTGCATCCATGACCAGAAATGCCTATGCACGGTGTATCAACCCGGTAGGAACCATGGCAGACGGCGACAGTATCTACGCGGCATCCGCAGGAGATGTGGAAGCGGATCTGAATGTGGCGGGAACCCTGGCGGCATATGTGATGGAACGGGCGATTGTGGCAGCGATCCGGTAATATTCCACGAGGCGTTTTTCGTGAGCGAAGGTCACAGAAAACCCGGGCCAGATCGCACGAATCTATGCGATCAGCGTAACTGTTCAGTACCTTCACAGTTACGAGCCAAAACGCATAAAAAATCACCTTCGGTGATGGCATTTTGGCTTGTATGTCTCGGGATTTTGACATATTCATGTCAAAACACCTCGCGGGACAGTGGCTACTGAATAGTTACCGATCAGCACAGATTTGGTGTATCGCGCAGCGTGATGTCTGGAACGGAGTAAACAGTAACACAGACGGGATATTATGCGGACATAAGACGCAGAGAACAGTTGACAACCTTCCATAAAACAGCGTATACTATATAAGAATAATGGCGTTGCTGAGGTCTCTGATAAAGCCGGAGCCTGCAGCAGCGAAAACACGAGGGAGGAAATGAATATGAAAAAGAATAACAGTATCAAAACTGTGGTAGCCATCGGTATCGGCGCGGCTCTGTTCTTTGTACTGGGACGTTTTGTGGCGATCCCGAGCCCGGTTCCGAACACCAACATCAGTCTTCAGTATGCAGTACTGGCTCTGCTGGCTGCTATGTACGGTCCGGTAGCCGGTGGTCTGATCGGTTTCATCGGTCATACACTGGTGGATCTGTCCTGGGGTGGAATCCCGTGGTGGAGCTGGGTGATCACATCTGCATTTGTCGGTGTGGTTGTAGGAGCATTCGCCAGAAAGCTGAACGTTCAGGAAGGTGATTTTGGTAAAGCAAAAGCAGCAGTATTTGCAATCGCAAACGTAGTTGCTCATGTCATCGGATGGGTTGTAGTGGCTCCGGTACTGGATATTCTGATTTATGCTGAACCGGCAAAAAAAGTATTTGCACAGGGTGCATTTGCCGCAGTATCCAATACGATCACCGGTGTGGTAGTAGGTGGACTTCTGATCCTTGCTTACACAAAGACCATTGCCAAAAAAGGATCTCTGGATCAGGAATAAAATCAGTTGCTGATTACGAAAAAGCTTTCTCATAAAGTCTCAGAGGCTTGTGAAAAAGCTTTTTCTTTTGTAAATAGTAAGACGAGGTAGAGAAAAACGTGACAAACAAACAATCCCCTGTTATTTCATTCAAAAATTATTCCTTTCAGTATCGTGCCCAGAAACGACCGACTTTAACAAATATCAATCTGGATATCTATCCGGGTGAGAGAGTTCTGATCGCAGGTCCCTCCGGTTGCGGGAAAAGCACTCTGGCGGGCTGTATTAACGGACTGAATCCCTGTTCCAATCCGGGCGAAGCCACCGGCGAACTGATCATCGATGGGGTGGATGCCACAAAAAGCAGTATTTTTGAGCTTTCCGCTCATGTGGGAACGGTTCTGCAGGATCCGGACGGACAGTTTATCGGACTGACTGTAGGAGAGGATATCGCGTTTTCCCTGGAGAACAGCTGTATGCCCCAGGATGAGATGCATCAGATCACGCGAAAAGTAGCAGAACTGGTAAAAATCAATAACCATCTTGACTATGCACCCCATGAACTTTCCGGCGGACAAAAACAACGGGTCAGTCTTGCCGGTGTTATGGTGGATCAGGTGAAGATCCTGTTATTTGATGAACCGCTTGCCAATCTGGATCCGGCAACCGGAAAACAGACGATCGAGCTGATCGATGAGATCCAGAAAGAGACCGACACTACGGTAGTGATCATCGAACATCGTCTGGAAGATGTATTATGGAGAGATGTGGATCGGATCATCCTGGTCAGTGAAGGAAGGATCCTGGCAGATCTGCATCCGGATGAGCTTCTGGCAACGGATCTTCTTGCTGAAAATGGGATCCGGGAGCCACTGTATCTGACTGCGATGCGCTATGCCGGAATCACGCTGACACCGGAGAAAAAACCATCCCATGCAGACAGGGTTGCACTGCCGGAAGACGATGTAAAACAGTTAAAGCAGTGGTTCCAGTCGCGTATGGCAGGAAAGCAGGAGTCGAAGAGAGAACCTCTTTTGGAAGTGAAAAACCTGAGTTTTGGATACACAAAAGGACAGCGGACGCTTCAGGATGTAAGCCTGATGATCCGAAAAGGAGAGATGGTCAGCATCGTAGGAAAGAACGGAGCCGGGAAATCAACATTTTCCAAACTGGTCTGTGGTTTCGAGGATCCGGATCAGGGAGAGATTCGCTTTGCGGGGAAGGATCTGCTGACAGAAAATATCCGTCACAGAGCAAAACATATCGGCTACGTGATGCAGAATCCAAACCAGATGATCTCCAAGACCATGATTTTTGACGAGGTGGCACTGAGTCTTCGCAATACAGGAATGGACGATGCTGCGATCCGGGAGCGGGTGGAAGAGACACTGAAGATCTGTGGCCTGTATCCGTTCCGAAACTGGCCGATCTCAGCACTGAGTTTCGGACAGAAAAAACGTGTGACCATCGCCAGTGTTTTGGTACAGAATCCGGAATTGATCATTCTGGATGAGCCGACGGCGGGGCAGGATTTTTATCATTATACAGAAATTATGGAATTTTTGCGAAAATTAAATGAAGAAGGTGTCACCGTTGTGATGATCACCCATGATATGCATCTGATGCTGGAATATACACCGCGGGCACTTGTCTTTGCGGACGGGCGGCTGATCGCTGATGACAGTGCGGCGGCAGTTTTATGTAATCGGAAGCTGGTTGAGAGGGCGGCTCTGAAGGAAACCAGTTTATTCACCCTGGCAAACCGTGCAGGTATCACGCCGCCGGAAGCCTTTGTGGAATGTTTTATCGAAGAAGATCGGGAGGTGCGCAGCCATGGCCGCTAATACGGTATTAAATTATCTGCCAAGGGAAAGTGTAGTTCACAGACTCACCGGAACTACCAAGCTGGCATTTTTCCTGTTATTTACCTTTGCCAGCATGATCACCTACAACACCTGGGTGCTTCTGGGACTTTTGGCGGTGAGTATCTCAGCGTTCAAACTCAGCAAGATCCGCTTCAAAGAAGTCCGTTTTATGATGATTTTTATGCTTGTTTTTTTATTGCTGAACAACCTGTTCATCTTCCTGTTCGACCCGGATCAGGGAACAACACTGTATGGCACCCGGCATGTACTCTGCCATCTATTCTGGAGGTATGATCTGACAGCGGAACAGCTGTTTTATATGGTAAATATTTCCATCAAATACTTCGTGGCACTGCCGGTAGCGATCCTGTTTATCTCAGCGACGAACCCCAGTGAATTCGCTGCCAGCCTGAACAGCATCGGTATCTCCTACAAAGTAGGCTATTCCGTGGCTATCGCCCTGCGTTACATCCCGGACATCCAGCGAGACTACCACAGCATCAGCCAGGCACAGCAGGCGAGAGGTGTGGAACTTGGAAAAAAAGAACACTTTTTCGCAAGACTGAAAAACTCTGTCAACATCCTGTTGCCACTGATCCTTACAAGCCTGAACCGCATCGATACGATCTCGAATGCGATGGAACTGAGGGGATTCGGAAAACACAAAAAGAGAACCTGGTATACAAAAAGATCCTTCGCAAGAAATGATTTTATCGTGCTGGGACTCGGAGTTGTGCTGCTGGGGGCGAGCCTGACGGTGACGATCTTGTTTGGGAGATTTTATAATCCGTTTGTGTAAAGAGCATAATTACAAAAATGCTATGATAACTGAAAGAACTTTATAGTCAGTTATCATAGCATTTTTATTTTGTATAAATGGTGACAAGAAATATCCAGATGTGAAACAGAAATATAGGTTTGAATTAATTTGTGAGCAGTAAAATTATAAAAGAAGTCGCTTAACTTTCCCTTAAGCGACTTCTCTGTTGCGTTGGATATCAATGATTGATCCGGTGGACTAATCTTGATTTATCCCGATATCTCTTAAAATATTATCAATTTTATCATTTTTCATTATAATGGTCAAGTTTAGTGCTTTTATTTTTAAATAATCTATTCATAAAATTTTCACGAAATTACGTTTTGTTTTTCGCCAATAGTGACAAAAAGCAGTATAAGCCGTCAAAATCATCGTCATTTCTGTCTCGCTTTTGTATTATAATCTGAGCAAAAAGGAGTAGACACAGATGGCCAGAAAAGGAGAAAACATTTATAAGCGAAAAGATGGCAGATGGGAGGCACGATATGAAAAAGGCAGAAATTCCAAGGGACAGATTATCTACGGCTCTTTGTACGGAAAATCATATCGGGAAGTGAAAGAGAAGAAAATCAATAGTATCGTAAAACTTCCTGTAACAAAGACCATTTCGCCGTCAGAATCCCTGAATATCTGCGATATCAGCACCAGGTGGCTGGAATCGATCCGGCACACGGTAAAAGAAAGCACATACAGCTGTTACCTGACACTGATTCAAAAACACATTCTTACTTATTTTAACAATAATTTAATAATCACATCCGAACATATCCAGCAATTCATTAATTACAAAATCACAAATGATCTCTCTCCAGCCAGTGTGAGGAATATTGTGGTTTTGCTGGAACGTATCCTTCGCTATGGAGAAGACGAAAACCTGTTGCCGGTTACCAAGCGTTCCTTCACTTTTCCGAAAAGTTCCTTCTATATAAATGATACTTTGGATGCAAGTCAATTATCCATTCTTGCAAGGTATCTTTATCTGGAGGGAGATGCATTCTCTGTTGGGCTTTTGCTTTGTATGCACACCGGCATCCGGATCGGAGATGATGATGATAAAATAAGACTAAATCAACGGAAACCCAGTAAATACAAGGGGTTGAGTCGATTTGGTCCTGAAAAAAACTTGCAACGAATCAACAAATTTATGAAGGAAAGGCCTATCTTTTATAAAAACCTTATTCAGATGAAAGAAAATTTCCGCTTTTATCTGAGATGCTTTTACTGTATCACGAAAGTGGTGATATTACAATTTAATAGTGAAAACAGGACCGAATTAGCTCGTAATGGATGAAAATCTGTTTAGCTGATTCGGTCATTTTTATTGATTGAAAGGTGATAAAAAAATGGCTAGAATTATTTCTATTGTAAACCAAAAAGGGGGAACTGGAAAGTCCGCATGTACAGCTAATTTAGCTGTAGGATTAGCACAAAAGAATAAGAAAGTGTTAATCGTTGATGCCGATCCACAGTCTGATGTATCCGCAGGATTTGGATATCGTGATTGTGATGACAGTAATGAAACACTTACAGCTCTTATGGATGCAGTAATGAAAGATGAAGATATTCCTTCCGACTGTTATATCAGACATCAGGCAGAGGGAATAGACATTATCTGTTCTAATATTGGACTGGCAGGTACGGAAGTCCAGTTGGTAAATGCAATGAGCAGGGAATATGTATTGAAACAGATTTTATATGGTATCAAGGATCAATATGATGCAGTCATCATAGATTGTATGCCATCATTGGGAATGATTACGATCAATGCGCTGGCTGCATCGGATGAAGTCCTCATTCCGGTTGAAGCGTCCTACCTACCAATCAAAGGATTGCAACAACTGTTAAAAACAATCGGCAAGGTCCGTAAGCAGATCAATCCGAAGCTACAAGTAGGAGGTATTTTGTTTACGATGGTCGATGCTCATACGAATGATGCCAGAAATAATATGGAGCTTCTCAGAAATGTATATGGAAGTCAAATTCATATTTTTGATAATTATATTCCATTTTCTGTAAGAATGAAGGAAGCAGTCAGAGAAGGACAGAGTATTTTCTCTTATGATCCGAAAGGCAAAGCTACAGAAGCCTATCGGAGAGTGGCGGAGGAGGTGCTGAAAGATGCCATCTAAAAAAAGAGCAACTACCATTTCCTTACAGCCACTTGATGCGTTGTTTGGAACAAATGAAGAGACGACCAATGGAATTAGTGAGATAGCAATAGGAAGCCTTCATCCATTTCCGAATCACCCATTTCAAGTAAAAGATGATAAGAAAATGGAAGAATTATCAGATAGCATTACACAGTATGGCGTGTTGGTTCCCGGTATTGTGCGGTTGAGAGAGTCCGGTGGTTATGAGCTTGTAGCTGGTCATCGGCGAAAACGAGCATGTGAACTTGCAGGATTAGAGAAAATGCCTGTTATCATCAAAGATCTTACAGATGATGAAGCGACGGTGATCATGGTAGATTCCAACATTCAACGAGAAGAGCTGCTGATCAGCGAAAAGGCATTTGCTTATAAAATGAAATATGAGGCGTTAAAGCGTCAGGGGAAACGGTCTGATTTAACTTCTTGCCAAGTTGGCAAGAAGTTGGCGGCGGAAGAAGTCAGTCAGAATACAGGAGATAGTTCCAGACAGATTCTTCGATATATTCATCTGACAGAGTTAATCACAGAGCTTTTAGAACTGGCAGACGAGAAGAAGCTTCCCTTTAATACAGCTGTTGAAGTTTCATATTTGAGAAGTGAAGAACAACAGATATTGCTTCAGTATATGAGTAATCACAATATGGTACCGTCCATGAAGCAGGCAAAGGAATTGAAGCAGATTTCAAAAGAGCGGATGTTGACGTATTCAGAGATTGACCAGATCTGTATGAATGAGAGTACTGAGAAAGTACAGGTGCAGATTCCTGCGAAAAAGCTGAAACAGTATTTTCCTGAGTCATATTCTAAAGCTCAGATGGAAGAAGTGATATTTATGCTCCTAGCATCATGGGCAGAAAAACAATAATATGATATGAAAAGTTGGACAGAAGGAATGAAAAGATGATGATAGAAGATGTAATTAAAAAATCAATATTGCCACTGGCATTTATGCTATTCTGGTTCTGGATGGTATTTACCATCATGAAAGTCAGTGGACAGACAGAATTGTTCTGGTGGATATTTCTTTCCGGACTTCCATTTGGAATACATAAAATGCGGCTGATTCTAATCCCTAGAGGAATGGATACCACAGCAACACTTGGTATGGCTGCATTAAGTGTCATCATTGGAGCATTGATTGGAAGTATCATGATTCCAGTGTATGTGATTAGAGCGATATACGTGTTTATACGGTATGTCATTGGAAAATAGAATATTAGATTGATAAGAGGCAGGCTTGCGAAAACAAAAATCGTAAGTCTGCCTCTTTTTTGTGCTTAAAACCAGGCAATTCAGGGGAAGTCCCTTTTGCAAATATATATTCTTGGAGGATTTTTAAGATGAGAGAGCGAATTGAAAGTAAGCATGTAACTAAGGAAATCAAAAGTCAGATGCCAGTGATTCCGGTGGAAATTGTTAAAGAAAGAGGCTGTACGTTCTGCCCGTATTATCTGGGCAATTATGAGAAACAGCCACGTTGTATGATGAAAACCTGTGCCTGGGATGATGAAAATGAACGTTTCCATCCAGTTCTTCGTGAACTGATCCCATTTTACAAAGAGAAGATGGAAAAAGCAGAAGAAAAGTTCCTTGCAATGAAAAAGATTTATACAACACTGTTAGGAATGTTTGCCGATGAAATGAAGCAAGAAGAGTTGGAAAAAGATGAATGTTACGGATGTGCCTATGGAAAATGTGGACCATGTATCGGCATCTGTTACAAATCAATGAAAGCATAGGAGGGTTAAGCCAATGAATACAACAGTTATTTCCGGGCGATTGGTAAGAAATCCCGGATACAACGAAGTGGAGAATGAAAAAGGACTTCATAAGATTGCCAAGTTTGTTCTGGCAGTCAGAAGAAATTATTCCGATGAAGTCAGTTTCATTCCGGTAAAGGCTTTTGCAAAGAAAGCAGAATTTGCCAGAGATTATCTGATGCAGGGCACGAAGGTCATGGTGGAAGGCGAGATTGTCACAGGTAATTATGAAGATAAGGATACCGGGAAAAAGATTTATACCACCGAAGTGTATGCAAACCGGATTGAATTCGCAGGTGCAAAAATGGTTGACAGACCACCGTTTCCAGAAGATGCGGAAGGGTTCTTAGAGATCCCAGAGGGCATGGAAGAAGAAATGCCGTTTAGATAGAGGAGGATAAAAGATGGGTTCAGTAGATCAGGCGTATATGGTAGGGCATATGAAAAATGCCGATGGAAGTATCAATAACAAAAATGTAGTGCTGTCAGCAGCAGGTGAAGCAGCGGAACTGTTCCAGTGCATGATGTCAGTAAATCAGAAACTGGAGGACTGGCAGAGATTTAACCACACCTTGGAGCAGCATCTTAGAAGTGTGGAATGTGAGAAAATCCATGATATCTGTCAGGCAGTATATGGAATGAAACATCCGTCCAATGAACTGGAAGGATTGTATCTGGCAAGGGAGGATGAACAGATATGCCTGCTGTACTATCAGGTATTTGTGGGTATGCTGGAAATCAATATTACTTCAGCCGAAGTGCTGTACAAACAGAAGGAGGAAACAATTAATGAGTAAGATGGAGTATATGCCGGTAGATTGTCTGCAGGTGCCAAAGGTGCTGTTCCAGATAGAAAAATACAAAAATCTGTCAAATACAGCAAAGATTTTATATAGCTTATTTCTGGATCGTTTGAAGTTTGCAGTGCAGAATGGCTGGGTAGATCATAATGGGGATTTGTTTGTAATCTATCCGAAAAGTGAAATGAAAAAAGACTTGAATACGACCAGATTTAGGCAAACACTCGATCATTTATCGGACAACATAGTTTTATGGAATCAAACAAAAATTATTGATTTGCCAGATGCACAAAAAGAAAGACGTAATAAAGTGAACAGTAGAGAGGCAGTATTTGAAGACAAATTGCTATACGAGGATTTTTTGAAAATAGCAAAAGAGCATCCAGAGTATACAGCAGTATATGATTCTTTGGGATCAATGTCATATGGAGAACTTTTGGATTTGTCCTTAAATATTGCCAAAAAACTAAAAAAAGAAAACGTGGAAACGGGCGAAAAGATAATAATTTCGGCACCTAAAAACAGATATCAGGTAGCCACTGTGTTAGGCACATTGTTTATTGGCGGAGTTTATGTTCCGGTAGATATAAATTCTCCACAGAAAAGAGCAGAAAGTATTATCTCGCAATGTAATAGTAAAATAGTTTTAAAAACTACGGATGTGAAAGTGCAAGGTAATGAAAAGTGCCTGAATATTGATGTGGATCAGCTTACGAATGAGGATAAGATAGATTTCGAGTGTACTACAGTACAAACAAAAGAGCCTGCATATGTTATTTTTACATCGGGAACGACAGGAACGCCGAAAGGGGTAGTAGTGTCCCATCGGGCGGCCTGGAACACAATCTGTGATATAAATGAGACTTATCATGTTAATCAAGAAGATCGTATATTCGCTATATCAAAATTAAATTTTGATTTATCGGTATATGATTTATTTGGTATGCTGTCAGTCGGTGCTGCAATTGTATATGTAGATGATTCGAACTATATGAATCCACAGGAATGGCATGACAAGATTGTCCAGCATAATGTTACAATTTGGAATTCGGTTCCAGCGTTGAGAAATTTATATTTAACATATTTGAAAGAGAATGGCAAGGTGTACAAAGAATCAATCAGATTGAGCTTATTATCGGGAGATTGGATTCCTAAAGAAATGCCAGAAGATATTTTGAATTATAATAAAAATGAACAGATTATTTGCCTTGGAGGGGCAACGGAGGCAGCGATATGGTCTATCGCACATGAGTATAAGGGACTTGAGAAATGGTGGAATAGTATTCCCTATGGTATTCCGCTTAGAAACCAAAAGTTTTTTGTTGTAGATGAAAATGGAGAAGATTGCCCGGATTGGTGCGTGGGAGAACTTTGGATTGCAGGAGAAGGTTTAGCCGATAAGTATTTGGGGGAAGCAGAACTTAGTAATAAGAAATTCTTTTATAGCCATGTACATAATTGCAGGATGTATAGAACAGGTGACATGGGAAGATATATACCTACTGGAGAAATTGAGTTTTTAGGACGTGCTGATAATCAGGTCAAAATACGAGGATATCGTATAGAATTAGGTGAAATTGAGAATGCATTAGAAATGCAAGAAGAAATAAAGCGAGCGATAGTGAGAATTGATAATGATAAAAAAGATCTTCCGATTGAAGCCGTTGTGGAAATTGCTCCAACCGATCAGAAAGAAAGACAAGGAGTTATAGCGCAAAAAAATGATATATTAAAAAATATTGAAGCTGTTAACATAGAGTTTGAAGAAAAATTAAAACAAAACAAACTATGTAAGCGATTTTGCACAAAGAGATAAATTTGCTTTTGTTTCTATACTGCGTGGCTTGGAAAAAGTAGGATAGCTTTGAAAAATACCGTACATATAAGGAGATGATAGAGAAATCCCAAATTGCAAAAAAATATCAGTGGTTGTTATCAAGATGGTTAATTGCATTGGAAGAAAATGGGTATATAAAAAAATATAATGATGAATATTTTATAACGTACCGGTATTCAGAAGAAGAACACGATATAATGGCGAAAAATATCTTTGAAAATTGGGTAGAAGAATATGGGGATATTAATTTGATGAACTATATTCAGGAGAATGGAAAACAAATTTCAGAGATATTAAAAGAGAAGGTAGATCCAGTTGGTATTTTGTATCCGGAAGGCTCAAATAAATATACAAAGGCATTATATGTTACAAGCTCTGTTGCTAAAGTTATTAATCAATATTATTGTAGCTTTATTTCTGAGTATACGAAAAGAAATACAGGGAGAAAGATTAGGATACTAGAGATAGGAGCTGGAACAGCAGCAACGGCACTTCCAATAATTGATACGCTAAAAAATACAGATTATGAATATTATTTTACTGATATTACAAAATATTTTTTGCCGAGAGCGAAAAAACTATTTGAAAATAATAACAGGGTTATAATTAGTCAATTTAATGTTGATGAGGATTATACAAAACAGGGATTACAACCTAACTATTTTGATATTATTATAGGGGCTTATGTATTGGAAAATGTTAAGGATATCCGAAAAAGTATTAGTCTAATTAAAGATCTAGCGGCACCACATGGATACCTATTATTTTCTGAACCAATTAGAAACGAACCGTGGATTTTGGCATCACAAGCTTTAATGATGACAGAACCGGAGGATGAGCTTAGAAATAATACATTTTTTGTGTCCCCAGGTTGTTGGAAAGAAATTTTGGATGAGTGTGATAAATCTTCACATACTAGTATATTTCCTGATATACAATCATCTCTATGTAATCTTGGAGCAGTACTTTTTATTAAACAATTTAAAACGGATAAGAAATTGATTGACAGAGATAAAATAAGGAAAAGTATATTCTCATATATTCCAGATTATATGATGCCAAAAGAGATTTTATATTTTGAAAAATTTTTCTTTCAGAAAACGGAAAAATTGAAAGAAAAAAAATGTTTTCTTATTTTCATCAAAGCACTAAAAAAACAAAACGAAAGCTATAATGACTGTCGAACTACAAGTGGAGTAGCAAAGGAAATATTAGAAGTATGGAGAGAAACGCTGGGGTCAAAAACATTGGAAACGAATGACAACCTCTATGATTATGGGGCAGATTCTTTACTTATGGCTCAAGCGGTAACCAAGATGCGCGATAAATTGAAACTTGAAATTCCATTTGAAGAACTTTTAAGACATGTAATTAAAGAACCTACTGTTTGTGGGTGTGAGAATTATATATCTAATTATTGGAAAATAAAGATAAACCAATAGATATAAATAATAATTCAATGTTTTTTGTAAAAAGATATGATAATCATGATTCAGATGGCGTCAGGGTTTTAGTACATGGTGCATTAGGAAGCGTAGAGAATTATACTGCGTTAGGAAGCGAATTATCTAAATGGAAATCGAGAAATGTAATTGCTTTTGGCATTGCTGATTATGCTAAATATAAGGAAATTGCTTCAGAAAACCTAGTATTAGAATTAGCGGAACAATATTCGCAATATTTAATAAATTCGAACTGGAAAAATATTCAGTTAATTGGATATAGTTTTAGTGGAAGTATTATTATAGAAATGGCTAGATTGTTAGTCGAACAAGGAGCTAAAGTAGATAATGTTATTGATTATCGAAAGTGGAACTATACCAATTCATATTAAGTCAGAATTGCTTTTAGAATTATTGTTCTTAGATAGTATGGCAGTTTCTGAAGTGGTGTTAGGAATTGAACAAAGGAACCTATTAAAAGATGTATTTAATTTTGTAGAATCGGAAAATCTGACTGAAATAGACGATGAGATATTTAAGTCTATATTATGTTCAGATAAAGATAGAAAAAGAGTCTCTTATTTATTAAATATGGGTATGAAGAAACGTTTTGGATATGTATCAGAAAGCATCAAAGAATGATAATAATTTTCAAAATCTTTACCCTATTTATAAAAAATCTTTTGAGGCTCTCCAAATAACACCTAATATATATTTTGGAGATATAACATATTGCAGTGTGAAAGAGAGAGAAGGAGCGTATGAAAACTTTAATGCTGTGCTGGAAAAATGGGACGATATTTTATTAGGAAACATTAAACAAAAGACAATTGCAGGTAATCATTATACATGTATGAATGTAGAACATGCAGTGTCGTTGGCAAGAGTTATAATTAGTGAAACAGGAGATGATAATTTAGATGATATAAAATCAGAAAAAGAGGAAGTGCATTTTATAGTAACGGAGGACTGCTTAGAGAAAAATCATTTTTATATTGAATATGCATTATATAAGAGAAAAGAAAGTATTTTATGTGCGATGCTTCGCTTCTTGATGGATCGGGGGAATCTTCGTCAATGAAAACCAAGTTTATACTTTTAAAGAAATAAAAGAACGAATAAACACTTTGCCAGAAAATGAAGAGATATTGAGACGTTGGTTAAAAGTATTGAACAGTTATGGATTTATTAAAGAAGAAGCTAATGGATTCACGGCGTTGCTAAAAATAACAGAACATTTTTTTGAAACAATATGGAGTCAGATGGAAGAATTGTGGAATGGAAAGTTATGTAACAAATTAGCTAATGAATATTTATTAAAAAATATAAAAGCATTGTCAGAACTGTTTTCAGGGGAAATAAATCCAACGCATATATTATTTCCAGAGGGTAAATTTGACTATGCTGAAGCATTGTATAAAGATACATTCATATTCCAATATCTAAATACAAAGATTGCACAAAAAATAAAAGAATTTTTAGATGCAACAGAACACATAGAAATATTAGAACTTGGTGCTGGAACAGGAGCAACAACAGACAATGTATTACCGTTAATAAAAGAGCGTAAAAATGTAATTTACTATTTTTCTGATATTTCTTATGTTTTCTTACGGGAGGCACAACATAAATATTCTGAGTTTAGAAATATAAAGTACATGACGTTAAATGTAAATAACTTAGATCTTGGGAAAAAAGTGGATATAATTATTGCAAACGGAGTATTAAATAATGCAAAAAATATTAAATATACGCTTGACAAAATGCTAGAAATAACATCTGAAAAAGGAAAAATCTTTATAATTGAACAGGTGGAAGAGTCGCTGGAAATGCTTGTCTCTCAAGTATTTATGATGAAAGACTCTAGTGCGCTGGAAGAGAAAGGAGGAAAAACTTTTAGAAATACTGAGGAATGGTTGCGATTATTAAGGGATGATAGGATAGAAAAAATAGAAGTATTTCCAGAAAAATATAATATCGATCAACGATTATTTATACTTTATCACAAGTAAAATGTTATATGGCTGCTCTTGGCGATTTCAGAGAGCAGCCAAGATTTAAAATATTAGAGAGTAAAATAAAGAGAAGGGGATTTTATGGGATTCAGGGTAATAGAGCATAAAAATGGGAAGAAATTTTATCAATATACTGTATTTCCGTTGGCGGTATGTGGAAGTATTCGAGGTACACAGCACCTATTCTTTCGCTGTTTTCCTTGAACATTACTTGAAGTGCTTTCCTTATCTGTAGAATGTATACAAATAGACAACGGTAGTGTGTTTACGAAGCATTTTACAATCTCTAGAGAAGAAACCCTGATGATGTTCCAGAGGGTGCTGGAGGAGCACGGGATTCACTATAAGCTGATTCGCCCTTTCTAGGATAGAAATTCCTCCCAGAATGTTTTAAAGGATTTTATTCAGTTCAGCATAGCATATGCTTGTTCAACTTATAAAAGGCGAGAAAAATTAAAGAAAAAGGATTGAAAATACAGCTGTAATGTGATATATTAAAAACTGTGTTTGTAAAAACGTTGTTTTGAAAGAGATGGGGATAAGAGATGGCAAGTAGAGTAGAAGAATTTGACGAGAAAATTCTTGCCTGCGCAAAAGAAGAATTTTTGGAAAAAGGCTATACGGATGCTTCAATACGGACGATTGCCCAAAATGCTGGTGTCAGCACCAGCACAATATATACGCGGTATTCAGATAAAGAGGGATTATTCCGATTTCTTGTGGAACCAGCAGCTAACGGGCTGAAAGAGTTGTTGCGGCAGTCATTAAATGGTTTTTCTTCTTTGACGGAGCGCGAGCAGAATGAAAAAATCATGGAATATTCAGATCGTGGTTTTGAAGGCGTGATTGCATATATCTATGAGTATTTTTCTGAATTTAAGCTGCTGATTACCAGAGCACCGGGAAACTACTATCAGGATTTTTTAGAAGGATTAGTAGAACTGGATACGGGCTGCACAAAAAAATTCTTGATTCAAGCTGGAAGTAAAGCTCTGGCAGAGGGACGCATTACAGATGGATTTTTACACGTTGTTTCCAGTGCTTTTTACTCCGGCATCTTTGAGGTAGTAATCCATGACATGCCGATGGAAGAAGCAAAGAAGTATATCTATGAATTGCGTTCTTTTTATGGGAATGGCTGGAAAGAATACTATCGAAAATAGGAAAGAAGGTGTGAAGAAAATGCAGAAAACAAAAGATTTTTGTGTGGACGAAAACGGATGGATACACTGCCCTTTTTGTAAATGCAGAACGCGGACAAAGATACGAGCAGATACTTCACTAAAGAACTTTCCAATATTTTGTCCCAAATGCAAACAGGAATGTTTGATAGATGTTGACAACATGAAAATACGATTATCAGTAGTGCCAGACGCTAAGACGCAGAGCCGATAATTTGTTTGTGTAAATCACATGACAGATTATCGGCTTATTTTTTTGAATAAGAGTTAGCAAAAACTAACAGAAGGAGGGATTTATATGAATCAGTCGCAGGGCGGCAATCCATTTGGCAGACTTGTAGAGTTTGCAAGACCGCATAAGACGGGCTACATCATTTCTGTTGTTCTTGCTGTGTTGGGAGTTGCCTTTGGCATTGTTCCCTATTTTGCAACAGCCAGAATGACGATTGAGTTGCTCTCCGGGAATCGGGATTTATCATTTTATATGATGTGGTGTTTGATTTCCGGTGGTGGCTTTGTCCTAAAAGCAATATTGATGGGGATTTCCACAAGGGCATCCCATGAAGCAACCTTTGCAGTGCTGTCCGAGGCAAGGCGGAAAATTGCTTCAAAGCTTACCAGAGTGCCGATGGGCTATATTCTCAACACTCCGTCCGGGCAGCTAAAAAATGGCATGGTGGAACGAATTGAACAGTTAGAGGTTCCCCTTGCTCATGTAATTCCGGAAATGACCTCAAATCTTCTCGTACCAATCGCAATCATCATTTATCTGTTCATTCTGGACTGGAGAATGGCGTTAGTATCGCTGATTACAATTCCGGTTGGAATGATGTGCTACATGGGAATGATGAAAGAATATCCCAAGAAGTACGGGGAAGTTGTGAAAGCCGGAAATCACATGAGCGCAACAACGGTAGAATACATAGGCGGTATTGAAGTCATTAAAGCATTTAACCAGGCAGACAATTCCTATCAGAAATTTACAGATGCCGTACATGCAAATGCAAACCTGATTTTAGACTGGATGAAAGACACACAAAAGTATTCAGCGGTTATGATGAGTGTATGGCCTGCGGCGCTGATTAGTGTACTTCCCGTTGGGTGTCTGTTTTACATGAATGGTTCTCTGTCTGCCGCAACCTTTATTACGGTAACTGTCCTGTCGTTGGGAATTGCAGGCCCGCTTGTTGCCGCAATGTTCTTTACCGATGATATTGCAAAAATAGGCACGGTAATGGGGGAGATTGACGGTATATTAAACCAGCCGGAGCTTGTCCGGCCAGAGGGAAAATGCGATTTGCAAAATCTTGATATTTCTCTGGAAAATGTCCATTTTGCATACGAGGAAAAAGAGGTATTGAAAGGAATTGATCTGACAATTCTACAAGGAAAGATTACCGCTTTTGTAGGTCCGTCCGGCAGCGGAAAATCAACGATTGCAAAATTGATTGCTTCTTTTTGGGATGTGACCGGGGGATTGATTACGATTGGCGATAAAAATGTAAAAGAAATCTCTACCGATCAACTGAACGATTTAATTTCCTATGTATCGCAGGACAATTATCTTTTTAATGATACGGTGCGTAACAATATCCGCATGGGCAAACCGCAGGCAAGTGATTCCGAAGTGGAACAGATTGCAAAGGCTTCCGGCTGCCACGAGTTTATTATGAATCTTGAACATGGATATGAAACCGTGGTTGGCGGTGCCGGAGGACACTTGTCCGGTGGAGAACGCCAGAGAATTGCGATTGCCAGAGCTATGCTAAAAAACGCCCCGATTGTGATTCTTGATGAAGCAACTTCCTATACTGACCCAGAAAATGAAGCGGTAATACAGGAGGCCATCAGCCGATTGACAAAGGGAAAACATTGATTGTAATTGCTCACCGCCTGTCCACAATAACGGATGCCGACCAGATCGTTGTTGTAAAGGATGGGACAATCCAAGCGAAGGGAACGCATGAGGAATTACTAAAAGAGTGCAGTCTTTATCATACGATGTGGACAGCCCATATGGGTGCAAAGGAGGTGAAAACAGTATGATACATTCTTTTAGAAAATTTTTTGAATTTGCGGGCCGCCAGAGCCGAAACTGGTATTTAGGACTCTTTTATGAAATCATACGGTGCATTTTAGAGGCTCTGCAATTTGCTGCCCTTCTGGTAGTGCTGGACGGATTAGTCCATGATAATATCACCGCACAGACTGCGCTTTTAGCCTTCGGTATTATGCTGGTCAGTGTGATCGGCACCGCTATTTTCTGGTATCTGGCGCATGGAAAAGAAGGCGAAGGCAGCTACCGAATGTGTGAGGATAAGAGGATTCAAATTGGCAACCGTATGAAATATATGCCGATGGGTTATTTCAATAGCCATAGTCTGGGCAACCTCACATCTGTTTCAACAGCGACTATGAGCGACCTTGAAAGCATGTCCTTTGCTGTTATCGTACGGACTTTGGTTGGTGTAATCCACGCAAGTATCTTTTCTGTTGCCATGAGCTATTTTAGCTGGAAGATCAGTTTGATTTTTTTAACTGGCGTAATTTTGTTCATGGTAATTAACACAATGCTCCTGCGCTGCTCCAAAAGATTATCTCCCATACGGTTGGATGCACAAACAGAATTTATGGACGCTGTACTGGAATACATACAGGGAATGAGCGTTGTGCGAGCGTTCCACATGGCAAAGCAATCAAATACTACACTGGAAAAATCTATTGACGAAACAAAGAGGAAAAACCAGCTTATTGAAAGACAGCGGATTCCCTATATAGCTGCCGAGCAGGTTGCCTCGGATTGCCAGTGCCGCTGCTGCTTTCTGCTCTATCGCTCTTTTCATAAACAGCACGCTGGAATTGACATATTGTCTGATAATCTTAGTATCGGCGTTCATGGTATATAGCCAGTTGGAAAGCGCGGGAGAAATGTTCTTTATGCTTTCCATGATCGATGCTTCTATTGACCGTGTGGAAGAAATCAACCAAAGTCCTCAGATTGACATTGACGGCAAAGAACAGACCCCAGACCGGCTGGACATTGAAATGCAGGATGTGAGTTTTTCCTATGGGGATAAAAAAGTAATCGACCATGTATCGCTCACAATTCCACAAGGAACCACAACGGCGATTGTCGGTCCGTCGGGTTCTGGAAAAACAACACTGGTAAATTTAATCGCACGCTTTTGGGATGTTGACAGCGGCAGCGTCCGTATCGGCGGCATTGATGTCAAAGATTATAAGTTGGACAGCCTGATGAAAAATATCAGCATGGTATTCCAGAATGTGTATCTGTTCCCTGACACGATTGAGAACAATATCAAATTCGGCTGCCCTAACGCCACCCATGAAGATGTCGTAAAGGCAGCAAAGGCGGCAAGGTGCCATGACTTCATTTCAGCATTGCCGAAGGGCTACCAGACGGTAATCGGAGAAAGCGGTGCGACTATTTCCGGGGGCGAAAAGCAGAGGATTTCTATTGCAAGAGCGATTATGAAAGATGCGCCCATCATTATTCTTGACGAGGCCACAGCAAATGTCGATCCTGAAAATGAAGCAGAGCTTCAGAAGGCGATTGAAGCACTGACTCAGGGAAAAACAATCATTATGATCGCCCATCGCTTGAAAACCGTAAAAAATGCGGATCAAATCATCGTTATCGACCGGGGTAAAATCTCTCAGCAAGGTACGCATGATGAGCTTATCAAACAAGAAGGTATTTACGCGGATTTTGTTGGCATGAGAGAAAAAGCTATCGGTTGGAAAATCAAGGCAGACAGCCTTGCATAAAAGAAAGGAGTTCCTACAATGGACAAGAAAAAATTGAATGCAAAAGACTTTATCAACATCGGTATCTTTACTGTCATCTACTTTGTTATGTTTTTCATTACGGGTATGATGGGTTATATTCCTATCTTTGCAGTGATTATACCACTGGTTCTAGGAATACTGGGCGGTATCCCGTTCATGCTGTTTCTGACAAAGACCGGGAAATTCGGTGCGGCAACTATTATGGGTACGCTGGTCAGCGTCCTCTGCTTTCTGATGGGACAAAGCTGGATTTCTATTCCGTTTGGAATCGTATTCGGTTTCCTTGCTGATTTAATTTTCAAGGCTGGCGAATATAAAAGCTGGAAACATACTGTACTGGGATATTGCGTGTTTACTGAATGGGTAATCGGTTCCATGCTGCCTATGTGGATTATGAGAGATACTTTCTTTGAGGCGTACAGAAGCAGAGGCGGTACAGACGAATACATCAATGCCATTATGGGCCTTACTGCTAACTGGATGCTTCCGGTAGTCATTGTTTTAGGCATTGTTGGCGGAGTGATCGGCGCATATTTAGGAAAGGCAATTTTGAAGAAGCATTTTGTAAAGGCGGGCATTGTTTAATGAAACCAGAATTATTACTGTCAGTTGATTCGGAGCGACGTTTCTGGCTTGATCCAAGAACAAAGCTATATATGCTTGTAATATTCAGTATTGTAATGATTGACGGAAAAACGGACGGTATTAGTTTCTGGTTAAAGCCGATTCTGGCATTGGTACCCTTTTTCCTTCTGCTTTCGGGCAGTAGGAAAAAGGTTGCCATCATCTATTTGATTGTTTTTGTTGTTTCATGGATGGTGAACATATTTCTTGTTCCGTATATGGGACTAATAGGAACAATTATAATATCGCTGCTGGCTCAATTTGGAACACGATGGTTTCCAAGCGCCATGATGGGCTATTATCTTCTCTCGACTACAAAGGTTAGTGAATTTGTCCTTGCCATGCAGCGTATGCATATACCAGAAGCATTCATTATCCCGTTTTCTGTTATGTTCCGGTTCTTCCCTACAATTTCCGAAGAAGCTGGATCTATTGGAAACGCTATGCGTATGAGAGGAATCACGGGGAAAAATTTTTTAAAGAATCCACAAGCAGTATTAGAATATCGAATTGTCCCTCTTATGATGTCTGTAGTAACAATAGGGAATGACCTGTCTGCGGCAGCTTTGACAAGAGGATTAGGAAACGGAAAAAAGCGTACAAGCATTTGTAAGATCGGTTTCCATTGGAAAGATTTTGCGCTTATGATTATTGTTACTGCTGCCCTGTTGGTGTTCCTGCTTTTTTAGGAGGACTGAAATGATAGAGTTTAAGGATGTAGCCTTTCAATATGAGCAAGGCAGTTCTAAAGGAAAAATCGAAAATATAAATTTGACTATCCATGACGGAGAGGTTGTTTTGATCTGCGGAGAATCCGGCTGCGGAAAGACTACACTCACACGTTTAATAAATGGGCTTATCCCGCATTATTACGAAGGAACGCTTACCGGGCAGACGATTGTGGAAGGGATAGATGTAAAAAATGTATCCCTTTATGCTTTGTCTGGTGTGGTTGGTTCTGTTTTTCAAAATCCAAGGACACAATTTTTTACAGTGGATACTACCAGTGAAATTGCATTTGGATGTGAGAATTTGGCAATCGACGCAGACGAAATCAATTTGCGGATAGAAAAAACGGTAGGCGCGTTAAAAATCGAAGATTTACTGAATAGGAGTTTATTTGCACTGTCCGGTGGTGAAAAACAGAAAATTGCCTGTGCGTCCGTTTCCGCAATGGAACCGGATATATTTGTACTGGACGAGCCATCTTCCAATTTGGATATTAAATCAATCAGAGAATTAAAAGATGTATTGCGGAAATGGAAAGCACAGGGGAAAACGATTGTGATTGCGGAACATCGCCTGTATTACCTGATGGATATTGCAGATCGCGTTCTATATATGCAGGGCGGGCAAATAAAAGAAAACCTTTCCATCTCCGACTTCAAAAAGAAATCTACAGGCGAATTGCACGCGCTGGGTCTTAGAACTTTACAGTCTGAAGATTTTAGTAAAATGCAGAGCACAGTGTGTGCGACAAAGCAGCTATATATCAGGGACTTTGAAGTTTCTTATAAAAATGCTTCCAGAGGTAAGAAGAAAAAGCGGAAGGTGCTGGATATATCAGATTTGATGATTCCGCAAGGTTCGGTGGTTGGAGTAGTCGGCAACAATGGAGCAGGGAAAACGACTTTTGCTAACAATTTATGCGGATTGCTCAAAACCGCAAAAGGCTGTATGAGCATGAATGGAAAAACTTATATGGCAAGTCAGAGAATTAAGACCTGCTATATGGTTATGCAGGACGTAAACCACCAACTTTTTACGGAAAGTGTAATGGATGAAATCTTGCTTAGTCTGGATAATTCAGATGAAGAAAAAGCGGCGCATGAGGCAGAAAGTATTATGGAAAGTCTGCACATTTCAGAATTTAGAGACGCCCATCCTATGTCGTTGTCCGGCGGACAGAAACAGAGGGTAGCGATTGCCAGCGCAATTGCGTCTGATAAACAGGTTATTGTTTTTGACGAGCCTACAAGCGGATTGGATTATCGGCACATGAAAAAAGTGGCAGAGAATTTGCGGGAATTGAGTTCGTTGGGGAAAACCTTGTTTATTGTTACTCATGACCCGGAGCTGATTGCGGAGTGCTGCAATTACTTTGTCTTTATAGAAAACGGAAAAGTGCTATGGAGTGATGGATGGAACAGAATAAGCCGGGAACGGTTGCAAAAGTTCTTTGCCTTTGAGGATGACTTAAGATGAAGATTCATGCATCTGGGGAGGACTATCTGGAAGCAATCCTTGTTCTCAAGACAGAAAAAGGTATGGTACGTTCGGTAGATGTCGCCCGTTATGTAGGAGTTTCAAAGCCTAGCGTATGCCATGCAGTTAATGTTTTATGTGACGGCGGTTTTCTTACAAAGGATGATAAGCACTTTATTTCTTTAACAGAGGAAGGGCGAAAAATTGCAGAGAAAATTTATGAGCGGCATAAGTTTTTTAAGGAACAGCTTATATCTGCTGGAGTCAGCCCTAACATAGCGGAAACGGAGGCCTGCCGTATTGAACACTGTATCAGTGATGAATCCTTTCTTAAACTAAAGCAGCATCATGAAAAGGATAAGGGATGACGGCGAGAACTCATATATAAATATAGGAGATCCTTTTATAATATTCTGCTTATTATTTTGCGTTTCACGTACAGAAAACGTATGTAATAAGTAGAAAAGAAAAAAGGAGAGATTCTATATGATAAAGCGAATCAGAATTGCAATCGACCATGGAAACAGAAATATCAAAACGGTTCATACAGTATTTACGACTGGAATCAGTGAAAGCGATATTAGCCCAGGCAGGGGAATTGATTATTTGGAGTATAACGGAAAATTTTATGTGCCGAGTAACCGGAGAATTCCATATCAGAGAGATAAGACTGCCGATCAAAGATTTTTCTTATTGACACTTTTAGGAATAGCAAAGGAACTGGAATTAAACCCGAATATCGAAAAAGGTGATTTAATCCAAGTTCAAATGCCAATAGGACTGCCGCCGAAGCATTTTGCGGAACTCTATGATAAATATGAGACGTTTTTCTGGGGAACTGGAGAAATGCTTCAATTTAATTATAAGCAAAAAGAATATCATGTAATTATCACAGATGTTATGGCATTTCCCCAGGATTATACGGCGATTATGCTGCAGCACCGGGAGATACGTTCTTACCCTAAAGTAGTAGGTGTGGACATTGGTGGATTTACAACAGATTATCTGATGTTCCGTTCCGGAATTGAGGATATGGAGATCTGCGACTCTATGGAAACGGGAATCATTAGTCTTTACAACCGGATTACAGCTCGGATGCGTGCGGATTATGATGTGTTGCTGGAAGAAGCGGATATTGACAGTATTATACAAGGGAAAAAAGGATTCTATGAGGAGAAAGTAGTTCGCGCAGTACTACAAGAAGCGAATCAATGTAGTTTATGATCAGGTTTACGAAAAAGAAGAAAATAATAATATCATGATCCGGATTATGAGTAATATATTGGGATCCCGTAACAGCGAGAGCAGAGAACACATCCTGCATATTAAAACAGCAACGGAGATGATGCTAGACAACTGGTAAAAGTAACAGATGCTTATCCTTTGACAGAGGCAGATATTGCTTTGATTACAACTGCTTCTTCCCTTCATGATATTGGTAAGATTCGTATTCCGGAAGAAATATTGAATAAACCAGGCAGACTTACCGATGAAGAATTTAAGATTATGAAAACCCATAGTGAGCTTGGCGCGGCTATAATTAAGGACATGGATTTTCCACAAGATCATCTACTGGTACATACCGCATGGGAAATCTGCAGGTGGAATCATGAAAGATGGGATGGAAAGGGCTATCCGGATGGATTGAAAGGTGAAGAAATACCAAACTCCGCACAGGTGGTATCGATTGTTGATGTTTATGATGCACTTACAAGTGAAAGATGCTATAAGAAAGCTTTTGATCATGATACAGCGATTCAAATGATCCTGGACGGACAATGTGGACAATTCAAGGTCATGCAGGAAAAAATCGATTTCTTCAAATCGAACAGTGGAATGAATTCGATTGATTACAATGCGGTTTCAGGTCAGCTCACTATATTAAATGGAAAACGGCAGATATTATGTCAGAGAAATAATTCGAAAATTGATCTGTTCAAAGAATTCGGAGTAAATGAAGAAGATGTTCAATATATTCGGGTTTTGTTACACCAGACATCTGTACAAAATAAAGAAATCTCTGTGCAGTTAAAAGCGACAGTGGAAAATAATAGTCAGAAGTATAAAATGAAATTGCATACGCTGTGGTCGCCAATGAAGAAAGACGTATGCATAGGAATTATCGGGTATTTTGACACTGTAAAATAAATATGAAGATTACAATCATAATATCGTTTATACTTTTTTACAGATGAGTATTGGATCAATTACCAGAAAGGCAAAGGAAGTGAAGAGTTCCAAAAGTATATGGAAGATCTGACAGACATGCAGAATCATGTGCTTCCGTATCTGCATAGTTTTTGTAATCTGGAGGAAAAAGGTGTGAAGGAGAGACGAGAACAGCAGATAGCAGAAAGATATGAAGGAAGAGCAGATGAGAGGGTAACAAGTACCGAAGCGAATGCAGTTGTTAAGGATGTAGGAAAAACAGATAGAAAACCGGCACAGCAGAAGCAGGCGGTAGATGGAAAAGATAAGAAATTATCCATTCATGAACGGCTTGAGATTAATAAGAGGATTATTCAAGAAAAGCAGGGAAAAGATAAAACGGAGAGAGGAGTTGATTTGGGTGTAAGGACAGTGTAGAATAAGCAGAACGAGTCGGAGGTCATGGATGATAACGTGGCTTCCGGCTTTATTGCGTATTGTCGGAAGAATTATAAATGGTATAATGAATGTAAATGCGATAAAAGAATGTCGCCTGTTATGCGACTTCCAAATGAGAAAAGTGTGTTATTCTGAGATCAAACAAGAGGCTAATAGAGTCAGGAGGATGACATTATGAGTAAAAAAGGATATAGCAGACCAGGATTCTTTGGATCCATAAACCATTATGATGCAAACGGAAAAAAGTAGGCGAGAGCAGACCAGGATTCTTTGGTGGTATGAACGACTATGATGCAAATGGAAAGAAAATCGGACATAGTTCGCCTTCCTTTTTTGGTGGTATGAATCATTATGACAATAACGGGCATAAAGTAGGTGAGAGTCGACCAGGATTCTTTGGCGGTTTAAACCATTATGATGACAAGGGGCATAAGCGGGGGCATAGCAATCCAGGATTTTTAGGTGGATTCAATCATTACGGTTAAAACTGCACAGAGAGCAGCACAAGCGGCAAGGGCTGCGGCAAAAGCCGCCGTGGTTACGGTAAAGGCGATTGCCAAAGCGACCGCACTTGCCATTAAAGCGATTATTGCCGGAACGAAAGCCTTGATTGCCGCTATCGCCGCAGGCGGCTGGGTGGCGGTTTTGGTTATTATCGTGATTTGCCTGATTGGTATGATCCTCGGCTCAGTATTTGGCATTTTCTTCTCAGACGAAGATTCCGGCACTGGAATGAGTATGCAGACCGTTGTGCAGGAAATCAATACCGAATACGATACCAAGCTGCAAGAGGAAAAGAACTCGGTATCCTATGATGTTCTTGAAATGAGTGGCAGCAGAGCCGTTTGGAAAGAGGTGCTTGCCGTTTACTCTGTAAAAACGAATACGGATCAAGATAACCCCCAAGAGGTTGCCACAATGGACGATGGCAAAAAGCAACTCTTAAAAGACATCTTTTGGGAGATGAATCAAATATCTTCCCGAACAGAGAGCAAGACCGAAACAGTTATTACCGAAACCGATGACGGACACGGTAATATCGTGGAAACTGAAAGCACGGTCACACAAACCTATCTGTATATTACCGTCAGCCACAAGACTGCCGAGGAAATGGCGGCGCAATATGGTTTTAACGAAGAACAGAAAGGCTACCTCGCTGAACTGCTTGCAGATGAAAACAATTACCTTTGGTCACAGGTGCTTTACGGCATTACAGGCGGCGACGGACAGATCGTGACCGTTGCACTCTCTCTGGTTGGCAATGTGGGCGGTCAGCCGTATTGGTCGTGGTACGGTTTTAACTCCCGTGTAGAATGGTGTGCTTGCTTTGTATCTTGGTGTGCCAACGAGTGCGGCTATATCGACGCTGGAGTTATCCCAAAATATGCAGGCTGTGTCAACGGAGTACAATGGTTTAAGGATCGTGGACAATGGCTGGATGGCAGCGCCGAGCCTGCCCCCGGAATGATTATTTTCTTCGATTGGGCAGACGAAAGTGGTCAGGATGGATTATCCGACCATACGGGTATTGTTCAAAAGGTCGAAAACGGCAAGGTTTATTACGGTCGAGG
>ENA-OQCO01000163-OQCO01000163.1-human-gut-metagenome-genome-assembly--contig:-NODE-163-length-38898-cov-7.625777_pt1 | contig 38898 bp, 33 predicted proteins | sample MGYA00242500_ERZ504582 | MGnify/ENA primary metagenome ERZ504582 (study PRJEB26092, sample SAMD00036346) | human gut metagenome | host: Homo sapiens | study: EMG produced TPA metagenomics assembly of... | reverse complement strand
CTATAAGTTGTGCCACGTACGGGCACGCCGTCCCTCAAGAGCTCTCGGTCATCCGGATTCGACGACGTACCACTTGCCGCAAAGATCGGCCTGACCACGTTGCATCATGATCCGTTCAACATGGGTGAAAACGCCGCACGTAAGATGCTGAGTGTCATGTCCGGAAAAACACCGAAACCGCTGCATGAAACACTACAGGCACAACTCATGATGCATGAAACCACCGCATTCATCGACTGACCAAGCCACTACTACCTCGCCAAAGGGTTCTCTATGGCACATATGCTGTAACTGACTGCCCAACCGGCCATGAATCCGAAATCACCATTCAGAGTGACCTTGGCGCATCGGCATCATCATCGGATCTCTAATTCTGTCCGGAATGGCAGGAAGATGGCATTTTCGAAAACCACGACACGCAGATAGTCATGACATCACGACTGGAATCCGACCAGCAATTCACCAAGACCCTGCAGGATGACCTACTCATCATCGGCACTCCGGCCCTTCAGCCTGCCTATGGTATGCGCCCCCTTCAGCAAAGAGGGTTTGAGTGTAGTGGTTAAAGGCCCTGCAACAAGCCAGATGAACACATACGCATTACAGTGAGGTTCAGCGTGGCAAATCTTCGCGGTCCCGGTGAAGCTCAACCTGACTAGTCCTATATCGTAATGCGCAAACGGGGCTTGGAGGTTTATCCGCCAAGTCCCGTTTGCGCATTCGATGAGACTCTATTGCGCTCAATGAGTGGTCTTATATTCAGACGCCCAACCATCCACAAATGCATCATGCACGGTGTCCCATGTACCGGTCTCCTGCGCATATTCCAACATTGCGTTGCCCAGCGTCAACACCCACTGAGTGCTTGGCAACGGATAGATCACAATATCGTACTTATCTGCCTTGGCATAGGCATCGTTGGCGCGATGAATCGGGTTCTTGGTCTGGTAGCCGGCCTTCGCATACGACTTAAACGGTGTTTCGAAACCCGCCTCATTCGTGATGATGTCACGTGCCTCATCATCGTTCAGGATGTAGTCAAGGAACTGCTTGGTGGCCTTCTGATCTTTTTCAGAGGCGTTCTTGTTCATCGCAAAGTACAGGAAGCTCACGGTCAGGCCTGCATTCTCCTCACCCTTCACACCCATATAGATTGGCAATACGCCCATATCTTCATCGGCGACCTCTTGATCGCGAATCTGCGAATAGCCCAAGAGCCATTCTGCAAGAACACGGCCTCACCCAGTGCGAACTCGGAGTTGGCGTCGTCCATGGTGGCACTGGCGAGCTGCGTCTTCGGAATCGTGGCGTCGTTGATGTACAGGTCGAAAATGTTCTTGAAGTTCGATACGTACTTGTCGGAAATAGTGGCCGGCATTTGCGTGACACCCTGATCGCGATACTCATAGTAGACGGAGATATGCGCCAGCTGATCACCGAAACGTTTGATGGAGCTGGTGTCGAAGCCGGCGGAGGTGAACGCACCTTTCACGCCCATCTCAACCTTATGTGCTTGTATTTCATCGGCAACTGTCTTCAGTGTCTTGAAATTGTTGATGCTGTCAACCGACTTAATGCTTGCCCAGGAAGAATCGAAGTACTTCTGCAGCAGCTTCTTATTGTAGATGCCATATCGTTATGACGTAGGGCACAGCACCAACCGTATCGCCATCCTTCAGCGCATAGTCGGGGTTCTCCTGATCCTTGTAGATGTTGGTTCCCGACATGTCGGCATAATAATTAGTCCAATTCAGAAAGTCGTTGTTGCCGACATCGAACAACGTAGGCGCCTCGGATTTGGCCAGCTCACTCTTAAGCGACTGCTCGTAGGTGTCGGATGATGCAGTGGCGATATCGACCTGGATACCGGTCTTCTTGGTGAACTTTTCGGCCAGTTCCTTGAACTGGTCCTGTTGTTCCACCTTCATGCTGAGAAAATATACATGCCCTTTGTCAGCGTTGACATTTGAGCCGCCGCATGCGGAGAGCGCACCAACGGACATGGCGAGCGCCGACACTGCGGCGATGGTACGAGTGAGTTTCTTCATGATCTCCTCCAAAAAATAATGATTCTGACAGCGTCGTCAGATGATGACAAACGTCGTGCATCGTGCGATATGTGGTACCGAAGTATACGAAATCTTTGGTTGTGGCAAGATCCCAGCCGAACGGCTCTCCGAACGGCTCCGGGTTGCGATTGTCCCGCTGGTGGAACAGGAAGAATTCGTCGCCCTTGCCAAATGGCATGCAGTCACCGAACCAAGTGCCAGGGAACTGGTAATAAAGCTTCATATCTTTACCTTTCTTCAGCTGCTTTGCCTTTCGCTCGGCAATCGTCTGCGATTACCTTTTGAAGGAACCAGTATTACTTCGCATTATTCAGTTTAAGCGCTTAAACTGTTTAAGCGATTAAGCATAGATATAGCACTAAAATCAAAATGTCAAACGATTGACGCAGTCACCTTGCACAATGCCGTTTTTCCACCGTTTCGTGAGTGTTTCCACGAGTGTCGCAGCACTACGACGACCATGCTACAACCTCTTCACCGAATCCCTAGATACCGCCGGACATTGCACGAAAATCGGCTCGAACGTCCTCGTCACTACATGTTCATCACCATCATCCTCATCGCGGCCGCACTGCCGCAACAACGTTCGTACGCCCATCACACCGAGCTCATATTGTGGCAGACCCACGGTGGTCAGCGCGGGATGCATGTGCGCGGAAATCATTTCCTGATTATCGAACCCAACCACGGAGATATCATTCGGTCTCGCCAATCTGGCCGCAGGCATTGCCTGCGTGGTCCTGCTTATCGATCGAGGCGCCCTCGACCTGCAGGAAGAAGCCGTTCTTCTGGCCGTTCGGGTTGTCGTTCAGCAAATCGAGCGCCTTCTTGGTCATGTCCTTGAGCGAGGAGCCCTGGTTGCCGAGCCAATTGGCGTTCGGGGTGCACACGGTCGGGTTGGCGTCCTTGGCCGGATCCTTGGCGGTGGCCTTGGACGGGTTGAACTTGGTCGGCATGTTGCCGTCGCTCATCAGGGCGAGCACTGGCTGGCCGTCCTTGTACTGCAGCGCGTTCATCGCGGCCGGATCGTTCTCGACGGTCTGGAAGCCCATTTCCTTGGCCTGCTCCCACACAGTCTTGCCCTTGTATTCACCGCCCTGCACGGTCTGACGGAAGTACTTGGAACCACCGCCGATGGTTACGTCGGCGCGGGTGTCGAGCAGCTGCTCGGAGATGGAGCCGATGCCGCCGTTTTCCTTAAGCTGGTTGATGAGGCACTGCTTGGAGGCATTGTTGGACGTGCCGTCGGTCTTGCCCTGTGGGCCGTAGCAGGCACGTTCGGACGAATGCGATTCCAGCACGGCCGGGGTAGCATCCTGGATTTCGGCGGTGGTCACATTGCCGGTGGCTTTGCCGGCCGCCTTGGCCAGCTCGAAGAGATTCAGCTGCGGATTGCCGTAAATATCAACGTCAACGGCGTTGTTGTAGGTCTTGGTGCCGGTGCCCCAGGAGGAACCGGAGGCGGAGGAATCGGTTACGGGGGTAAGCTTGCCCGGATTGGGGTTGGCGACCAGCTTGCCGTCGCCATCCTTGCCGACAGCGCTGTCCTTGCTGCCGTTGCCGACCGAGAAGGTGGTGTACTGGCCAGTACCAGCCTGCACGTCACCAAGCGCGCTCGGCTGGCCGACCGCGTCAAGTCCGTCGAAGTGGCCGTTGGCGCCCTTCAGATAGTCACGGGCGACGGTGATTTCCGAATCGCCCATGCCGTCGCCGAGGAACAGGACGACGTTCTTCGCGTTCTTGTTGCCGATGGTGGCGATGCGCTGCGCGCCGCCATGCTTGGCGAGTTCCGCGACCGGCTTGCCGTTGGGGCTGTAGGTGGTGTCAGCTGCGAGCGCCGGTGCGGCGAGCGCGCCGAGCGTTGCGACGGAGGCGAGGGCCGCGATTGCGCCCGTGAGAGCCTTGTGCTTGCTCATGTTTCTTCTTTCTTCCATGCAGTTTCGTCTGTGCCGTCCGGTTTCGTCGATTCGTTGCGATCGAGGCGGTTTCCCGATTCGGTTTCCCGATTTCGGAGTCCCGTTTTCGGCTATACCTTCCAGCTATGCGGAACCTTTCCGCAACTGCATTTGCTTGGATCTTTCGATTCCACTGCTCACGCTATGCGCCGCAAGCCAACGCACACCGCACTACAGAAGAACGGCAGATGAACACTCATCGCCATATGATGACCGCAACATATCCACCGCATGAACAGGGGGAATACGGCCAATAAAATCGCCATATTCCGTCAAACAACACCCCCACCGCACCCCACAAGCCAAAATCCCCCACTGGCTGGATAAATCCAACCTCTCAGACCCCACTCACACGCCAAAAATCCCAGTGACTGGATAAAAACCACCTCTGACGCACCACTCACGCGACTAAATCATCCAGCCACTGGGAAAAATGCCCGCGCCACTCAGCCCCGCGCAACCCGCGCCGCGCGCGTGGCCTTTACGGCCACGAACACGGACCGCACCAGCAGCACGCACAGATAGCAGGCGAACATAATCGCCCCAACTCGTGGCGAAACCTCCCCCGCAATCCACGTGCCGAGCGGCGCGGTCGCAGCCGCCGTCACGCCAATAATCAGCGCGGTTTTCACATGCGCTAGCCTGCGCTTCAAGTTCGCCGCGCTGGTCGTGATCGAATTCGGAAACATTGCCAACAGCGAAGTGCCGCGCGCAACCAGGTCGGACGCGCCAAACAGCATCGACAGCGACGGCACCGCAAGCGCACCACCCCCGATGCCCAGCAGTCCCGCCAACGTGCCGATGATCACGCCCAGCAACGCCAGGCAGATGCCGGTCGTTACGCTCATGGCGATCTGGTGGTCGCGCGACGGAACGAAACTCACCTGATTGATCACCACAAACACGAGAAACGCTACGAAAATCCACCGCAGCACCAATTCCGGCAGCCGTGACAGCAGCCAACTGCCGATCTGTCCGCCAATGAACATGCCGCAGAACAGCAGAGCTGCGGCGAGCCAGTCGACGTGCCCGCCGGTCGCGTACGAAATGACGCCGGAAATGGAGGTCGGCACGATCGCCAGCGTGGACGTGGCGGCCGCGTTGCGTTGAGATAGCCCCAGCCAGACGAGCGCGGGCACGATCACCGTGCCGCCGCCGATGCCGAACATGCCTGACAGCACCCCCACCAACATGCCGACCACAATCAGCACGATGATGCTGCGCGCCGACCCGTCAAGCGCCGTCTCCCCCGCTCGCGATTCCATCTTTTGCGATTCCGTTCGTACGGCATCCGCCTGATCCGCAGTTTCCCCTTCATCACACATGGCAGCTCCTTCCACGTCTTCCGCGCCCGATACTACCCACCTGCCGCGCGCAGTAATCAGCCGATTCCATAATTTTGCGATTTCGCCGCCGCAGCGCCCGGTTCACGCGCTTTCTCGCTTATAGATGGCGGATTCGCGGGATCGACGGATGGTATCTCGCTTATAGATGGCGGCCCCTTGCGGAAACAAGACATCTAGGGGGCATGCATGCTACCCCCTAACGACCTATTGCCCAAACCGACCCGCCACCTATAAGCGAGATACCACCGGACGCCCGGCCAAATCCGCCATCTATAAGCCAGATATCCAGCCAAAACCACGACCGCACGCCTACACCCACGCCTACACCGGCACACCCGCGCGCCTACACCCACGCAAGACCCATTGCACACACCCCCGTACGCACACGACCGCGCGCGGACCGACAAAATCGCAAGTCATGAGCGAAAAGGGGCATCAAAAGCGTCCGAAACAGGCCGAATCACACCCCCATCCGCTCACAGACAAGCAAAACCAGCCCAACTCACAAGTCGTGAACAAAAGGGGAGGCCACCCAACATCAAAACAGGCCGAAACATCCAGAATCATACCCCCATCCGCTCACAACCGCGCTAAAACCGTCAAAATCGCAAGTCATGAGCAAAAGGGGCATCAAAAGCGTCCGAAACAGGCCGAATAATACCCCCATCCGCTCACAACCCATGCTTCAGCACGATTCAGGCCATATGCGCACCGCAACAACACCCCTGCGCAACATCAGACATGCACACGCACGCAAACACAAGTACACACACTGAAACGCAACACGTACCACAAGCACACAAACACCACGCACCACATACCGAGCACGACCAGACGCACACCCCCGCACACCGGAGAAGCGATGTCACCGGCCTGCGGCGGCGCTAGGCTAGACACTACCCCCGAACACCAGACGAATGGCGCGCGCCGGCCCCGGCGCACAACCCGTGCCGCACAATCCAGGAGCGTCGCCATAGCCGCGCGAGCCCCACAAAAGCGCAGCCAGCCACAAACACGAGCAGTCCGATCACCACAGCCGCCACAGCCGTCATCTCCCCCGGCTCGTCGTATTGCGTGGTGTCCGGGACCTTCGGGTTCGGAATCCTATGGCCGCGCACCAGCAGCCGGTGCGAGTTCACTCCGTATGGCGTGCAGGTGATCAGCGTCGCGTAGTCGCGCCCCTGCTCAATATTCAGCTTGCTGATTTCGCTCGGCAGCACCACTGAGATCTGGTCCACTTGGTACGTGTAGGTTTCGTCGAGCACGTGGAATGCGAAGGTATCGCCTTTTTGCAGCTCGTCCAAGCCGGTCAGCAACCGGGCGGACGGCAGGCCGGTGTGCCCGGAGACCACCGCGTGCGTGGTCGCTCCGCCTACGGGCAGCGATGTGCCGGCCAAATGTCCGGCGGCGATCTGCAGTACGCCGTCACTTGTGCCGTGATAGACGGGCAGTTTCACTTTGATGCGCGGGATGGTCACGTATCCCATGATGCCGGTGCCGGTCACGTCGAGCGTTTCATCATATTCGCGCTTCTGCGCGTCGGTCATGTGCCACCGATCGCCGTTCGCGGCGAGCCGTTCGTTGTATTCGTGCGCCGCTTTCAGCATGGCCTTGCGTTCGGCGCCGGACATGTCTTTGGTTTGTTCCACGTAGCCTGCTACGGCGTATGACTGGTGCATGCGGTTCCACCAGTCGCTGAATGTCGGATATGCGATGAGGCCCAGCGCGCCGATCATGGCGATTGCGGAGATGGCAATCATCACATTGAGCAGCGCATTCGATTTCTTATGCTTGGCAGCCGGTTTAACCTGCGCATCCAATTCGACTTGCGCAGCTGGCTTGGCGTCCGATTCATCCGTCACGTTACTTATGCTACGCCCGCTTCCGCAAAGCCGTCTTGGCAACGATCAGCAGCACCAAACCCGCACCCAAGATGGCCACGGCAATCCAAGCGGCCTGCTGCACGTCGGCGCCGGTGTGCGGCTGGTCCGGCGTGGTGGGTGGCGTGTGCGTGTTGGTGATTTCAGTGGAGTCGCCTTCCACATCGGAGATGGTGGTGTAGCCGTCGGGCACCGCCGCTTCGACCACGGTCCATTCGTGGTCCGCGTCGAGCGCTGTCCACGAATGCGTCCACTTGTTGGACTCGTTCAGCTTCACGTTTTCCACGGGCTCGCCGTCACGCAGGAGTTTCACGGTGATGGATTCGGGGCGCTTGCCGTCAGAATTGTTCCGGTCATTCCAGATTTTGCGCACGGTGCGTTCCACGGTTTTCGGCGGTTGCGCCACACATTCGGTTTTCGGTTCGATACTCAGCACACGCGACCCGCCGGAGACGCCGTCTTCGGGCACTGCGACGAGCATGCTGCCGGAAGAGCACGTCCATGTCTGGTTCTTTCCGGAGGCGTTGGTGACCTTCACGTCAACGCTGTCGGACACGGCCAAGTACAGGCCGTCGGACAGTCCGGTGAAGGTCAGATGCCCGGAGGCGTTGGTGACACCGGTTGCCGTGGCGTCGGGCTTGTTCACTGCGATGAGTCCGGCGAGCGTGTTGGCCATGTCTCGCCACACCTGCGCGTCCTTGCCGGTCATCTTCGACCAGTCGACGGGGTAGGCGGTGGAGTCGGTGAACGGTGCGACGGGTTCGAAGGTGGCGCCGCCGCTTGCCGGGATCTGTCCGACTTTGTAGAGGTTGAAGCTGGCGTCCGAAATGGCGAAGTTGGTAGAATCGTCGGACGTTTCGGAATCCGAGCTCTTATGGTGGTACGAAATGGCGATGCTGCCGCTGGCAGAGTCTGTTGTTGGAGCCGCGACGGCATCGCGAGTAGTGAATGCACAGGCTGCCGCGGCGAATGTGGCGGCGATTGCGCAGCATGCGGCGATGACGCGGCTTGCGATCGTGCGTTCCTTCATTGCCGACCCCTCTTCTGTGGATTGGAAAGTAAGCATGTTTGATTCGCCCCCAACGGCAAACCGGAAAATATATGGAGCCAGGCTGGATACTCAAGAAAATTAGGCAGTGTACAAGGGATTGAGGTGGTCCAGCCCAGCATATGTGGGTTCAGTTATTATTTAATTTTTAGTTTTTAAATTATGTATTGCGATTCCCGTAAGCCGCTGCTGACTTGCGTCAACGCGGCTCACGGGTTTCACATGGTTACTTCAGATTCTTATGGAATCCGGAGGATCAGGCGTTGCGGCGACGCAGAGCCATCACCAGGGTCGCGCCAGCGAGGACGAACACGGCGATGCCAGCCACGTACAGCAGCACGGTGCCCATGCCACCGGTGGACGGCAGGTTGGAGCCCTTCTTATCCACAATCTTGTTGTCAAGGGTGGAATCCTGAGACAGAGTCACCTGCGGATTGCCACCATTGTCAATAGAGTGAGTGGCATCAATCTTGATGGTCGTGACCTTGGCAGTGGTGTAACCCGCCGGAGTGGTGGTTTCCTTCAGGTAGTAGGTACCAGCATCGAGACCCTTGATCGGGAAGGTGCCGTCCGCAGCGGACTTCATCTCCACTGCGCTCTCTCCAGCCTTTGCCGGACGGTAAGCGCCCAAAGTGTCATCCTTCACAAGCTCATACTCCTGAGTGCAGGCCTCATCTTTATACAGCTTAAAGCCTGCGTTTGCAAGAGCTTCGCCGTCCACGCTGTTAATAACCTTCTTGTTGGTGATGCCAAAGGTAAAGGCGTAAACAGTCTCGTCTTTGGTCTTGCCAGTGCCGTCAGCGTTCGGATTGTTGGAGTACTCAAGGTTGACGGAGTTCTTGTTGTCCGTAGTGCCGGAAGCGTTGTTGATAGTGGCCTTCTCATTGAGGTGCGCATTATAAATCACTTCAACGGTGAAGCCTTGGGCAATCTTGATGCCTTCGCACTTGGCGATGACATCATCGATGGTCAGAGACCAGGACTGCATGCCATTTTCCGCAGCTGTGGGAGTAGTTGCAGCGTAATCAGTATCAGCAAGGGTCCAAGTCTTAGCGCCAGTGCCATCGTTACCGTTCACCTTGACGGATGCGATGGATTCGAAGGTGACGCCCTTGCTCATCGTATCGTTGAACTTAACCTTGTAGGTCTTGTAATCAGCGAGATTGGCTTCTGCCGGAATAGTGGCGTCGAGCTTGAACTGGAAGGACTCATTGATGTCATGATCGGCGGTATTGCCCCAACCATTAGTCGCATCTGCTTCAGCGTCATCAGGCTCATCCTGAATCTTCTTGTCGACGGTCGGCTGGGTGCTCTTCGGTGCAACCGTTACATCCTTGCCGATGATCTGCAGAATGAAGGAAGTATAGGCATCGTTCTTCCCGTTCAGAGTTCCGGCCTTATCCTGAATAAGGTAGTAACCGTCACTCAGGCCAGAGATGGTGTAGGAACCAGCACCAGTCGAGACGAAATCACTGGAATCAGTATGAGTGGTGGAGAGCACGCCACTGAACGCCGTGGCATATGCCTTAGCCTCCGTGGAATTACTGCTCTTAGCAGCCAAATCCTGGGAAACAGCTGCAGCATCCTTGCCCTTAATTAGAGTATCGGTGCTTTCATCAGTAAGCTTGCTCTGGTCAACGCCAGTACCCCATACGACATTGCCCAAGGAACCGTCTGCGCCAAGGTTGCCAGTGAAAATCTGGTATGCCTCGTACGTGTGTCCAGACTTGGCCGGGCTGATAGTGACAGTATGTGTACCCTCAGCCGCCATGGCGGTGGAGGCGCCGGCGAAACCGGCGACGGCCATTGCCGCGGTGGCTGCCACGGCTACGAGGCCCTTGAGAACCTTATTCATTGTTCTCCCTTTCTTTCTTGTTTGAAATTTTTGGAATCTTGAGTTATTCGTATTCAGTTATTGCCTAGAGGGCAGCGAGTTCGCTACGCTACGGACCACTCCCCCTTCTCCTAGACGTTTCCATCATTGCCGCCTCCTGACCTTGAGGGCCATTCCAGCCGCAACAACACCTATCAACGCAGCCACCAAAGCCGCCGCGTAAATCCAATAGTCGCCAGCTCCACCAGTCCCCGGCAGAATCACTCCCGGCTTGTTCTTGATGTTGCCAACCGTGAAGGTGAAGACGGAGGAATCGTAATCCTTGTCGGAAGTTGTGAATGCGCCAGTCGTATTGCCGGTGGCAGCCGCAACACTGTTCGAATTCCACTTGCCGGTGCCGTCAGAACCAGCGACCGGGCCGAACGTGAACGTGCGGACGGTGGAATCGACGTCGTATCCGTCAGGAGCCTTGGTTTCGACCAACGTGTACCTGCCCCAATCCAGGCCTTCCAGCTTGAACTGGCCGGCAGCAGGGTCGACGTCGTACGGCTGGTCTTCCGCAGCGCCTGCCGGCGCGGAACAAGTGGTCTCCGCCGCAGTCTTGTTTTCGGCAGGCACGCAGTCGGTGATCGCAATCGGCTTCTGCTGATCAGAAGCGATGTCGGCGTACTCAGCCTTGCCAGTAGTCGCATTCCAGCCGAAGTTCTTCGTCTTCGTCAGCTTCCACTCCGAGCCGGAAAGCTTCTTGTCATTGTTGGAATCCGAGGAAACCTTGTTCCACGAAATCGTGCCGGTATTGCGGATGTTCGGAATCTTGTTATTGGCAATCGAACCGCCAGTAGCATTCGTAATCGAAACCGATGTAACGCCATTCGTGGTCGTAATCGTCACCGTATACGGACCGGCGATGCTGTAGCCATTCGGCGCGACCGTTTCAGTCAGCGTATACGTACCGTCTGCAAGGTCGACCACCTTGAAATAGCCAGCCTTAGTGTCCATATCGCACTTGCCCTTGGCGTCGCCGCAGGAGTAGACGATGGGAGCCGCACTCGTGCCGGAACCCTCGGCATCGTTGACGGCGATCACATCTGTCTTGCTGGACTTCAGCATCGCAGTGGACACGCGAGCCCTCACCTTGGCGGCAGAAGAGGCGACCTGACAGCTCTTCGGCTTCGTTGGTTGCTTGTCGGAATTGGTATTCACGTACATGTCGGTGTAGGTGCCACTCCAGAATGTGAACTGATCACCGTTCGCGTTTTGACCGTTGCTGTTGTACCAACCATCGCTGTTCGGACTACTACCATTGCGGAAGTAATAGCCGTGATTCGCTGCAACGTTCGCCTTCGGGATGCTGGCCACCACGTAGCCACTGCAATCCGCATCCGTCATCTTGACCGCAGGCCAGTTCGTGCCGGTCTTTGGCTGATAATGCAGGTAGTACTCTTTCCAATTGACCGTGGACTTCTGGAAGTACACGTTGATGGTGGAGTCATCCCTCACTGTGATGGTGACGGAAGCCATGGCATTGGATGAGGTCACCACGGTAATGGTGGACCTGCCGGCCTTCTTGCCAACGACAGTAGCGGTTTTGCCTCTACCCGCTACAGTAGCAACACTGGTGTCGCCACTGGACCACGATGTGATGGTATCGTTGGCCGGATCTGTAGTGGCCGTCAACTCGATGGACTTGTTGAGGCCAACCTCCGTAGAGCCAGAGATGGTGACGGTACCGGTGGTGGTGCTTCCGCCGCTACCGGAGCCGCCGCCGGTACTGCAGTCGGAAGGAGCAGTACTCACGGCTTTGTAATTTTCGACAGTCGCCACGGTCTGGTTGGCATCTGTAGCGAAGTTCCCATCAGGGCTATTGTCCTTGTGGTACCAATTGCTGCCCTGGTAAAACAGGTACGTCACTGCTTTAAGGTCAGGATTCTCAATTGTAACGGTCAAATAACCAGTGCAGCCTTCGGCAGAAGTCATCACGGCATCTTTCCAAGAGCTCGTGTCGTCCGGAGTAAACGAATAATGCAATTTCGTGTTGCCGAAAGTGTATCCATCTGCCTTGAAATAGAACGTGGTGCTGTTCTTTGGCGTCGGCTTGATAATCGTGCCAGTCGGAACAGTCACATTGACAGTCGCGCAAATATTCGTGGCGGCAAGAGAGCATGCGGTAACGGTACCATCGCCATCGTTGACGGCAGTAACCTTGCCATTGTCATCAACCACTACGGAACCGGTAGCAGTCCATGCGACGCCTTGCGGCACACCGTCGGTCTTATTATCAGTTCCGAAAACGGAAGCAGTGAGATCGAACGGAATACCGTCTTTCATCATAATAGATTCCGGCGAATCCGCACCGTTGTAATAAATCTTGACCGACTCGACGCTCTTGGTTGAATCCGTGATCTGGTAAGCGGTCTGACCGTCAGAAGTGGTCAACTGCCATTCCGAACCGGACAGCACCTTGCTGGTGGAATCAGAGCCGTCGACTTTCGACCACTCCAGCGAGGCGCCCTTCTTCACATTAATAATCTGATTACCCTCGACGTCAGTCCATGTGGTACCATCAGCCGATTCCTGCACATTTTGAACAGTCGAACCACCTGCACCAGCAGTGATTCTATATACCTTGTCAGAAACCTGATAGCCATTGGCGGAGGTGATTTCCTTCACATAATATGTGGCTTCCGGATTCAAGCTACCGATTTGAATGGTGCCATTGTCAACGTTGTCAAGATCGAGGCACCACCGTCCTTGACAACGCGCAAAGCGTTTGCCCCGGCCTTTGCATCCGCATAGTTCTTGAACACGCCCCACGTGGTGCCGGCGAGCTTGTTCTTGCTCGAATCCACCTTGTTGATCTGGATTACCGCACAGGAGGAGTTGAACGTACCGTTCCATGGGAGGTTATGACGCTCCTGGTCCATGTTGATTACGGAGGCGGTAGCGCCTTCCCAACCGTTGCTGTTGGAACCCGGATTGACATATGGAATGGCAGTCGGATTATACATGCTGAAATCGCCACCGACATACACACGGCCATTGGTGGTGACATGGTCTTCGAAGTTGCCGTTCGGAATCAAAATGCTGCCAAGCATGGCTGCGGCAGGGTCGTCATTGGTGGACTTGGCCTTCTCATTACCGTCAAGCTCGCCTGTGCTTTCGTTGGCAACGCCACCGTGGATGGTTACCTGAGTGGCCTCCTTGAAATTCCACATGATCTTCTGGGCGGCAGCAGAATAAAGATTCTTTTGATTATCTTCAGCAGCCTTGGAGTAGCCATCGCCGATTTCAGTACCGTTCCACCAGAATCGCCAGCCATTGTGGAAATCGATATTGGTTCCACTGACATTCACCACGACCGAAGCATCATTCGGGATATCAGTGAACGCGAAATCAACGCCTCGATAGCCCGTAGAAGAAAGCTGCGAGGCAGTGACGTTGAAGACCTGCATGGCAGAGCCCTTGCCGCTGGCATCAGCATCACCTTCGAAAGTGATGAGCTTTTCAGCGTTGTTGGCATTCTCCACGCCAGAGAACTTGAATGTGTACGAAATCTTGTTTTTACCAGTAGCGGCTGAATCGTAGCCGTAATGATGACGAACGTAGGCGCTGTCCGCAGCAGCCGTGCTCACCACAGCGTCAGCGACATGCACGCCCTCGCTCTTTTGCAATCCGGCGAGCTGCATGGACAGACCTAAGACGTTATCAGCGTAGAAAGTGGAGTAGTTCTTCGTGGCACCATTGAGAAAGACGCCGCCTAAACCGGCAGAGCCGAATTTGACGTTTGTGTATGCATTTCCATCAGCATCGGACGAAGCTGTGGCATCCCAGACAGAACGACCAGCATTAAGTCCAGAACTGTTTTTATCAGCGTTAAAATGCCAACTGGTGTCGCCGTTGATGCGGGCGGAATACCATGTTGGATCGCTATCGGTGCCCTCGTTCTGCACGAATGCGCGACCAGTGGAACCATTATCGAAGCCACCGAGAGCGGAAACGCTCTTGCTCGGTTCGTCCGCATCCCACATCTTGCCCGTGGAATTACCCGTATTGGATGTGTTGTTGCCAGCCACCACCAGCACATCGCTACCGGACTTCGGACGGAACTGCGCGCCGAAACCAACTACGCCGAATCGGAAGCCTTTGCTGTTCCAACTTGTTTTCGCGCCGTTAGTGGCAAGCTTACCGTTGACCAGCGTGAGGCCTTCGGCCTCCACCGCATAGGACTTGTCAATCTTTTGAGCCGAACTGAGATCAGCGTAGGTACCACCATTGTTCTGGTTGTTGGCGCCCACGTACATATTGCCGCCCACATAAGTGGCCACACCAGAATCGACAGTGGAAGCACTGACATCGTCGCCCAAGCTGATCGACTGCGGCGTGCAAATGCCCGGTTCTGCGGAAGTGTCAGCTTTGGCATTGTAGGCGGGGAGGAGGGAAGTTACTGCTACGGTGGCCATCATGGCTACCGCTATGGCGGCGGCGGTCAGGGAGCGGGTACGCGAAAGCGCGCAACCGGTTGCCGATCGCGTTCCTGCATAGTGTCGTGGTGCGTTGCCGACACCATTACGCCATTGCCTCATCTTGTCCCCTATCCGCAAAGTGTTCACCCTTCTGAGTCCCTCAACTCGAGGGTTGATATCCTTTGCATAATGCCGTTATCACTTCTGTTTTACGTATAGCTTCTGCGCTGTTCCCATCTCCGGCAACACAGCCGGAAACCTCTGTTTTCCCTTTTTCTCTGACCTACGGTTTACTATGATAACCTTTGCAGTTATGAAAACAAAATGAAACAAAAAGAACCCACACCCCCTCCCCCGATACGTTTTTTCGTCCCCTCTCACGGGGACAACGCTTTAAAGCCTGATATTCAACGGTTTGTCAACGATTGCAAAATCAAAAAACACATGCTGATCATTGAATGAAATTCATCATTCATCAGCCCCCGATTGGCGTGTCATGAAACACATCACTGCAAATTGTTTCATTTTTTTTCCTGAAAACGTATGCCACACACCGTGACTACAGTGGGGGTATCCCTTATCAATCCACCCCAGGCCATCACAATCAGCCCGTCGGCATTGACGGGCTACGGAAGGGTAATGAGACTCGGCTCTCAGCGGCCAGTGCCGTACACGGAATCGGTGCCGCGTAGTACGAGCTGGGCGCGCACAATCTCATGCGCGTTCTCAAGCGGCTTGCCTTCGATAAGCTTCATGGCCTTTTGTGCGGCCGCGCGACCCATCGCATACGGATCCTGGCGCATGGTAGTCAGGTTCACAGTGTCGGCGTACGGCGAATCGTCGAAGCCGATAATCGAATAGTCACTCGGCGTGTGGTGGCCGTAACGTTCCAAACGCAACACCAGCGGAATCGCCATCATATCCATCTGGCAGCAGATCGCGTCCGGGAACTCGTCCAACGCAAGCAGCGCGGTCAACGCCGAGTCGGCGAAGGTCTTGCCACGCGGCACAGAGACGACGCGCCACTTGAAGTCATGGGAGGCCCCCATCGTCTTGCAGGCGCGGATGAAGCCCTGTCCTCGCGCATCGATGGAGGAATTAATGGAATCGACCGCATCGGAGCACACGTACACGATATTCTTGTGCCCCAGATTGATCAGATGCTGGGCGGCGGTGAACATGCCGTCCTCATCGTCGATGGAGATGGTGGCGTCGAAGCCGCTTTGCGTCGGCGTATTGATGCCGATGATCGGCACGTGGATGCGTTTGAGCTGCTGGATTTCCTTCGGATCCACGCCGAACGACGTTACGAATACGGCGTCCACGTTGCGGCGGACGGGCAGATTCGTGAAGAAGTCGCGGCGGTTTTCGGCGGTGTCGACGTGCTGGAACAGCGATACGTCATACCCGGCATTATGCATGACGGATTCGATTCCAGCGAACACTTCCGTATTGAACCAGCTAGTGATCTCTTCATTCATCAGCATCGCCACACGGTACGATTGGCCGGATTTCAGCGACGTGGCGGAACGTGAGATGTTGAAATCAAGCTTGTCGGCAGTTTCCAGCACCTTGCGACGCGTACGTTCGGACACCAGTTCCGGCCGCGTGAACGCGCGCGATACCGTGGAAATCGACACACCCGCGGCCTTGGCCACCTCGCGAATGCCTGCTCTATCCATCTCTCAACCCCTTTGCGGTTTCTGCATCATAATCACAAACGTTCCCAGCCTTGGAAACACTCGCTTGAGCGGCGATGCTCTCTCAATCTGTTTCTATCATACTGCGAACGTTGTCAAAAATCACGCCAGTGTTGCACAAATCGCACAAATTATCAAAATAACCGGGTAAACCGCGTAAAAAGCCCATTTCGTCCACTGATGCTTATAGCCCAGCTTGCCGTTGTAGTAGTGCACGAACGCCACGCCCACGCCCGGCGCGATCATCATCACGGCGCCGAACAGGCCGGCTGTGAACATCATCGAATTCTCATACTGGCGCATCAGAGCGAAAATCAGCACGAAGCCAAGCGTCACCGAACCGATGCTCATCATGTGCTGGCGTAGGCCGATACGCAGCAGCAGGTCCCACAGCAGACCAATCACCACCAGTCCGACCGACAACAGCACCTTCATGACCTTCTGATAGCGCGACGCCACCCAATCGAGCGCGGCAAGCACAACAAACGCAACGAACAGGCCGAAAACGGGATTCTGCGAGCCCAGGTCGAAAGCCTTATGCGATGTGGCGAGGTCGTACGGCACCTCGCACACCACGGCGAGAATGAACAGCTGCAGGCCGTACGCGACCCGGCTGTGCGTTTCACGGAAACCCTGCACCAGCAGCCACGCGTAGATCGGAATGGCGAACCAAGATACGACCTCGCTTAAGACCATCGCCGTGAGCGACGTCATATTATTGACGTCGGAACCGAAAAACAGCGGCACAATGGTGGTGCTACCAGCTGACAGAGCCAACGCCACAGCGCCGATGACCTTGAGCTGGAACACCGTCAGTCCGCGGTGCTTCTTCTTGGTACGGCGAGCGCCGCCGAATCCGATCTGTTCAATCGAATCAGCTCCAGCACCCTGCTCGGCATAGCTTTCCATATGTCCTCCTCAGTTCCGCATACGGCCTTTCGTGCGCCCAAGACGCCCAGTACGCCCAAGACGCAACCTACGCGCGTTTCACGCGTCCAGCACGAATTTCAGCAGCCCGTCGTAGTCGGCACCGGTAAACGAACATACCGCATGCTCCGACTTGGGCGGGTCGCTCATCGGCGAAATTTCCGTACGGAAGTATGCTGCGTCGAGACCGGCGGAATTGGCTCCGATAATATCGTTTGCTTCATCGTTGCCCACCATGAGCGCGTTTTTTGCGATTACGAACTCGCGGTCGAGAGCCAGCATGTACAAGTCGCGGGCAGGCTTGCGGATTTTCTCTTCGCTGGAGATAATCACGTCGTCCAGTACGTTCGCCAAGCCGGTCATTTCCAGTTCGGGGCGAGTATAGCAGGCTTGTGCGTTGCTTAGCAGCGCCACGACGACGCCGGCCTCCTGCAATGCTTCGATCATGTCGAGTGCGCCCGGATACAGGCGGATCATGCTGGTGCTGCCCTGCCGGAACGCCCATGCGGCTTTCAGCGCGGCTTGCGGCAGTGCCAGTTTCTTTTCAGCCTCCTCACTACGGTTCATCAGCAGCGACCGGTAGACCGGCAGGATGTCGAATTCGTCCCACCCGTTGCGAACGATTGCACGGTCGGCTTGGTGGACCATTTCGCGGGCTTCGAGCTTTTCGAACTGGTCGCGCATCACGTCGACGGATTCGTACTGCGCGCCCAATTCGGTCACGCAATCGTACAGCGCCTGCCATGCGGCCTCGCTCTGCTCATCGGTACGAATGTCGATCAGCGTTCCGTACAGGTCGAAAAACACCACCTCGTACCGCGGATTGCGCGCTCCGATTCCCACTGTCGTATCCTTTCTGGTTTTCCGGCCCCATTGCCGTATCGGTTACGGCGACCGCAGCTTTGCGGTCGCCGTTTTGTAGCTTCCCTACTGAGAGTATTACTGCAACCGCCAGATTGCAAACGTATGCGGTGGAACAATCAAATAATCGCCATCACCTGCGCTCACATTGCCTTCCATCGGACTGACGGACGAGCCGAGACCACACCAGTATCTCCGTATTCCGTCAATCGGTTCCAAACCCGTTACGGCCACGTCAATAACGCCGACGTGTCTGCTTGGATTGGCGGCCATCAGATAATCGCCGACGCGGAACACGAGTTCGTCGCCTTCCGTATCGACGATATTGCGATTGCCGTCGAACCACTGTGGATCAGACTTGCGCAATGCAATCAACTTCGCGTAATACTCAATCAAATCGCGCTTCTGCCATGCACGGTTCCAATCGAGCCAGTTAAGCTCTTTGGCGGAATCGTAAGAATCAGAGCTGCCGAATTTGGTACGTGCGAACTCCTCGCCGGACAGCATGAACGGGATGCCAGCGGAGGTAAGCGTGATACCCACAGCCAGCTTGTTGGCGTCCATCACGTCGGTCAGCGCGGCCGCAATCTGCGGACCGACACCGGCCAGCCCTTCCGCCGAGAAATCGGCGTCATACATGACTTTTGGCACATCCACGGTATTTTCGTTAACGCCTTCGGCCACGGTGCTGCCCAACGAACCAGCCGCAAAGCTCGCGCACAACTTGTCCCACAGCGTGAGGTCGTCGTGCGCGGACACGTATTGAATGACCTGGCCTGCCACTCCTTCCGAATGTTTGCCGCGACGCCACGCGTCCACGGCCTCACGCGCAGCCGCTACGTTCTCGTGCATGCCACCGTTCACATAACCCGGGCGGTCCGAGAAGAACACATGGCCCTTGATGGTGTCTCGCGTGGTGTCGCAGAAGTGGCCGATGCGACTGTCAAGCTTCGACAGGCCTGACTTGTCAGCCAGCACGGTGTCGCTGGGCAGCGGCGCGGTGGCGCCCGCGGACCACGGTTCGCCGTACATGAGGATGTCGCGTCCACGGCCGGGAATCTCATCCAGCGCGGCACGCACGGCATTCATGGTGTCCACGTCAATCAGACCCATCAGGTCGAAACGGAAGCCGTCCATGTGGTATTCGCGCGCCCAGAACGTCACGGATTCCACGATGAACCGGCGGAACATCTTGCGTTCGGTGGCCATATCGCAGCCGCAGCCGGATCCGTTGGCCAGCGCGCCGTTGGGCTTACGGCGCAGGAAATAGTCCGGCACCGACCGCTCAAACCAATTATCGGGCGAGAACATGTGGTTGTAGACCACGTCCATGATCACTTTGATGCCGGCGTTGTGCAGCGCCTGCACCATCTGCTTCACTTCGCGGATGCGCACCGACCCGTCGAACGGATTGGTGGAATACGAGCCTTCCGGCACGTTGTAATTGACCGGATCGTACCCCCAGTTGTAGCGGTCGCAGGTCTCTTCGTCCACGGAACCGAAATCGTAAATCGGCATGAGCTGCACCGCGGTGACGCCAAGTTTCTTGAGATATGCGATGCCCGTGGGAAAGTCGGGATGCCCGTCCAGAGACGTACCGTCGTCGGTGAACGCCAGATACTTGCCCCGATGCGATTCGGGGAAACCGCCGGCGGGATCATTGCTGAAATCGCCCACATGGGTTTCCCAGACCACCGTCTGCGCAAGCGGCACGTCCGGCATATGGTCGCGGTACCAACCATCCGGATTGGTGCGGCTGAAGTCCACGACCATGCTGCGCCGGCCGTTCACACCGGCCCCGCGCGCCCACGGATCGGCGACGCGGTCCACGGAACCGCAATCGCGTTCAATCAAAAAGTCGTAATACACGCCGTGCTTGTTGTCGGCGAAATCGTACGTCCAGGAACCGTCGGATTCCGGACGCATCGTGTACTGTCCAATCAGAGCGTCGCCGCTTTCCCCCATGGAGCCACGCGAGAACAATCTCAGGGTCACCTTTTGTGCGGAAGGAGCCCAGAGAGCGAACTGGGTGCCGGATTGAGCAACCACGGCACCCAGAGGCCGTTCCAAACAAAGCGGGAACGGTTCGGCGACGCTCGTGTTCGGCTGTGCAAAGTTGTCTACGAGCGTCATTATTGCGTTACCTTTCCGTCAGCCCTTCACGGAGCCCGACATGGACTCCTGATAGAAGCGCTGCATCACAATGAACAGGATGGCGATCGGAACGGAGATCACGACCGCGGCCGCGGCGAAGCGGGCAAACCAGTTCTGGATATATTCCTTCTGCAGCATGAGCCACAGGCCCAATGCCACGGTGTAGTTGGATTGCGTACGGCAGATCACCTTGGCCATGACAAAGTCGAGCCACGGGGTCAGGAAGCCGATGATGGCCTGGTAGACGATCATGGGCTTGCAGATCGGGATGATGATCTTATGGAACACCTGGAAACGGGTGCAACCGTCGAGCAGGGCGGCTTCGTCCAGCGAGGTCGGAATGGTGTCCATATAGCCCTTCATCACGTAGAAGCCAGCGCCGGAACCGGCGGAGTACACGAGAATCAACGCCACGGTAGTCATGGTGCCGCTTGACAGGCCCAAGGCCTTCAAGATGAAGTAGATGGCGGTGACGGCCATGATACCCGGGAACATGCCAAGAATCAGCACAACGTTCATGAAAGTCTTGCGCACACGGAAACGCATACGGCTCATGCAGTATGCCACGGAGAGCACGAAGATCAGAGAAATCGCACAGGTGAAGCAGGCGATGATGAACGTGGTGCCGAACATCTTCGGGAAGTCCAACACGTTGCGGTCGGTGAACAGCACCCTATAGTTGTCCAGAGTCCACTCCTTCGGGAAGAAGGAGCTGGTGTACGGGGCGGTGTTCTTATTGAACGACTCCGCGAACACCCATACGATTGGGACGAGCCAGATGACGGCCAGAATGGCCAGGAACAAGTGGGCGAACACGTCGCCGGTGATACGGCGGATCTTCTGGTCGTGCAGAAGGCCGTGGCTTTCCACTTTGGTTGCGGAATGCTTGTTGCTCATCGGAATGCCTCCTCATTCTTATAGGAGCCGGAATTGCGGTAGGTGATCAGCGAAACGATGGCCAACACGACGAAGGTCATGATGCCGATCACGGCACCGAGATTGTAATCCTGCTTGTCCACGGTCAGCTTGTACAGCCAGGTGATAAGCAAATCAGTGGAGCCTGCGGAATCGCCCAATGGCGTAGGATCGCCGCCGGACAGCAGGTAAATGACGTTGAAGTTGTTCACATTGCCCGTGAAGGTGGTGATCAGATACGGGGTGAGCACGAAGATAATGTACGGCATGGTGATCTTAGTAAAGATCTGCCACCAGTTGGCACCGTCGATCTTCGCCGCCTCATACTGATCGGCCGGAATGTTCTGCAGAATACCGGTGATCTGCATGATGGTGTACGGGATACCGACCCACAGGTTGATGATGATCACGGTGACGCGGGCCCAAGTGGCGTTGGTGAAGAACGGCAACGGGCCGTCAATCCAACCCCACGTCTGCAGCATGCGGTTCACCGCACCCTGCGGCTGGAGCATGGTGTGCATGACCAGCAGAGACACGAACTGCGGAACGGCGATGGACATGGAGAAGCAGGCACGCCAGAAACCCTTGAAGTGGGTGGTCTTGCGATTGATGATCATAGCCACGAACATGCCGAGGAAGAAGTTCAGGAAGGTGGCGAAGAAAGCCCAGACCAATGTCCACACCAGCACACGTCCGAACAGTACGGCGTTAACGGTGCCGCCGCTGTTGGAGAAAACCTTGGCGAAGTTCTCAAAGCGACCCAGTGGAACAGCACGAGGTGCTTGTGGTCATAGCTGGTGAATGCCATTGAAATCATGAAGATCAACGGCAGCACGGTGAACACGACGATGCCCAGCGTGGGCAGGAACATCAGCAGAACGTGCGCCTTGGCATCGAGCAGCTCGCGGACATCGTCCATGAAGCTCGGAGCCTTGCCGTTCTCCTCGAGCAGCACCTGGGACTTGTATGCAGAGCGCACGGACATGACCCACAGGCCGATGAAGGCAGCGGTGATAACCAGAGTGGCGACACCGTACAACAGGATGACCACGGAACGGTCAGGTTCGGTGTAGACCCAGAAGCCGTCGACCAGCTTCTTGCCGCCTGCATTGGTGCCCAAGGTCGGCAACTTGGAAAGATAGTCCACACCATTGATTGCCATGAACACGAAGTATGCGATTTCCAGCGCCAGCATGGCAATGCCCTTGACATACTGCTTGCGCACGATATCGCCAAGACCAAACACCACTGCGGAAAGCTTAGTGAACAGGTCACCACGCCGGAACGCCGCCCTTACCGTGTAAGGCGACGGAGAAACATAATCAGCACCCTGCTTCCGAAGGCGCTTCATCTCCCGTGGGGAAAGAGTTGTTGCTGTCATTTCGACTGCCCTCTCATATGGATATTGAAAGATAAAAAAAGCTTTGCTCCCGGACAAGGGGAAGGAGAATTTAAAAACCTTGCCCGGGAATGCAAAGCTCGGAGGAGGAGTGAGCCACTATGCAAAGTGGAGAGAGACACCGCGACTCGAAGCATCTCTCAAAGCTGCAGGATGACTGGGGGGATTTGGCAGTGCCAACCACCTGCATTCTTCAGTTATTGGATTTTTAGGATTACTGATTTCACTCAGCGATCTTGCCACCGGCCTGCTTGACCCAATCCTGGTACTTGGCGGCAGCGTTGTCCTTGGTGATTTCCTTGTTGACCAGGGCCTTGCCGAAGGTTTCGGCCGGAGTCCACCAATCGTTCATGCCGGACAGACCGGACTGCAGGAGGGCGGTGTTGGCCATGGTGTCGGCCTGGGCCTTGGCTGCGATGTCGTCGGTGGTCAGGTCGGACAGGGACTTGTCGGTCGGCGGGATGGCGCGCATCTCGTAGTGCAGCTTCTGAGCTTCGGTGGAGCCGAGGTAAGCCGCGAACTGAGCGGCGGCCTCGGGTTCTTGGCGTCGGGTTGTAAGCAGCGGCCTTGGTGGCGGCGAAGGACTTCATCTGCTTCTTCTGGCCGTTCACGGTGAAGGTCGGCAGAGAGGTGGCGGCGTAGTTGTCACCCAGGGCCTCCTTCACGTCCTTAGCGGACCAGGTACCGGAGAACAGCACGTCGGCGGAGCATCCTTGATGGCTGCGAGGCCGGAAGCGCCATCGTCGTTGGAGAAGTTCGGGTTGGCGACCACATCAACCAGATAAGAGGTGATATCGGCGCCGTCCTTCGGGAAGACCATGCCTGCGTCAGCATCATTGCCCTTCTCGCCGAACAGGCTCAGGCCATCATAGAAGCCGTTGATGTACCAAGAATTCTGCAGGGAGAACGCGACCTTGGCCTTGGAAAGGATGGTATCGAAGTCCTTGGCCTCATCCTCGGTGATCTTGGACTTGTTGTAGTACATGAACCACGTGTTGTCGGTGTACGGCACGCCATAGAGCTTGCCATCGGTGCCGGTGACGGAGTTGACTTCGAGGTCACCGTTCTGTTCCTTCACCTGCTTCTCAGCGTCGGTGCCCAGCTGGCCAATGGCCTTGGCGTCCATTAGAACACCCAACTGATCGGAAGCGAACATATAGACATCGGCCGCCGCGGACGGATCAGTGCTGACCTGCTTGGAAGCATCGCCTTCAGAGACCACGTCATTCTTCCACGTGATATTGTATTCCGGATGCGCCTTGGCGAAGTTCTCTTCGACCTTGCCCAGCCAGTTGGTGTCCTTGGCCTGGTCTTCCTGCGGGGCCCACACGCTCAGCGTGACGGCCTCGGTGGAGCCGGAAGCGTTCTTATCGCCACCGTCGGAGGAGCCACCGCACGCAGCGAGCGGAACCAGCATAGAAACGGCAGCAGTAAGTCCGATTGCCTTCTTCCAATCGATCTTCATTGATCTTCCTTTCCTCACATAACCTTGTGTTCCTCAACATCTCCGGTTAAATGGTACGGACCAAAACCCTGCATACGTTCACATCATCGTTCTTGGATGATTACCAACAACACTGGGGCCACCAAAAATGTATCAGTGATTGTTAGTGTAGCACGTTTCTGCCAACGTTTGCAATTCAGCGCTATGATTGTTTCAAAGAAACACCGCAAACCGCGAAATATCAAGGAGACACACCCTCATGCTTCCCCCCGCGAAACACCCCCACCCCAAATGGCTTGCCGACGCAATTTTTTATGAAATCTATCCACAGTCCTTCGTCGACTCCAATGGCGACGGCATCGGAGACATCCCCGGAATCACTTTAAAACTGGACTACATCAAGGATCTCGGATGCAACGCGATCTGGCTCAATCCCTGTTTCGACTCGCCATTCAAAGACGCCGGCTACGACGTGCGCGACTACAAAAAGGTGGCATCACGCTACGGCACCAACGACGATCTCATTGCGTTGTTCGACGCCGCCCACCGGCGCGACATGCACGTGATCCTCGATCTCGTGCCAGGCCACACCAGCGAGGAACACGAGTGGTTCCACCGCAGTTGCAAGGCCGAACGAAACAATTATTCCGACCGCTACATCTGGACAGACTCATGGATCTCCGGTGGCGACGGACTGCCATTCATCGGCGGCGAATCGCCCCGCAACGGTACCTACATCTTGAACTTCTTCAAATGCCAGCCGGCGCTCAACTACGGTTTCGCGCACCCCGAACGTAGCTGGCAGAAGCCAGCCCTTGGTCCGGACGCGAAGGCCACTTGCGACGCGATGGTGGACGTCATGCGGTTCTGGCTTTCCCGTGGCGCAGACGGCTTCCGCGTGGATATGGCCGACAGCCTCGTCAAAAAGGACGATGAGGGCAAGCCTTACACCATCCGCACCTGGCAGTACATGTTCGCCCGGATCCGCCCGGCCTTCCCCGAAGCCGCGTTCGTTTCGGAATGGGGACGGCCAGAGGAGTCGATGGCCGCCGGCTTCGACATGGATTTCTATCTCGATTGGCGTTGGGACGGCGTTCCCAACGGCTACAACATGCTGTTGCGCAACGTGGACGACCCGTTGAGCCGCAAGGGCGACAAGAGCTATTTCAACGCCGATTCCGGCACGCCGATCAGCGAATTCCTGGACGAGTACGAGCCGCGTCTGCGCGAAGCGGAAACGGCCGACGGAAATTTTAATTTCATCACCTGCAACCACGACACCGCACGCGTGGCGCCGCGACTGTCGCAGCGCGAAATCGCCCTGGCATACTGCACGCTGTTCGCGATGCCGGGCGTGCCGTTCCTGTATTACGGCGACGAAATCGGCATGCGATACCGCGCACTGCCCGGCAAAGAAGGCGGCTACGTGCGCACCGGTTCGCGCACACCGATGCAGTGGGGTGCGAACGACGCATCCGGAGCACTTCACGTGTCCGATTCTGCAGAATCGGACACTCGGCTGGCGATGTGACCGGTGGCAGCTACCTGCCCGCCGACCCGTCCGCCGACGCCCCGACCGTCGCCGCACAGCAGGCCGACGCCGAATCACTGTGGCATACGGTGCGCTCCATACTCCACGTCAAGAGGGAATGCGACGCCTTGCGGTCGGGGGCTACGTTCCATGCAATCGAACGCGATAGAGTGTTCGTTTTCGAGCGTTCCACCCACCTGCAGAAGCTGATCATAGCCGTCAATCCAAGCCGCGATTGCAAAGCTTTGCAGTTACCAGATGGTAGTTATCGGACGATTTTCAGCATCGGCGAAAACGAAATTAGCGGCACTTCGCTGCGTCTAGGTCTGCAAAGCTTTGCAATTCTCGAAGCCGAGTAGCAGACGAGCAATGCCCCGTTGGAATAATCGTTTGCAATGCGGAGCGCTGCGCCTTCGTATTGCAAACGATAGTCAATATGGAAAAACAATTCCGGTTATCTATATTCCTGAAATTAGAGCAAAATCGCAATATAGCAACACTCTCTTACCGCAAAACACGCTTTGAAAACGATATCATACCGTGATATAGTTATCTTTGGGGCGAATGCCACCAGCATCGAAGCTGCGGCAATCGCAAGCAATGTAGCATGTCAGCCGTCACAAACGGCGCGGAAAGAAGGGACCTATGACACAGACCCAGCAGACCGAAAGCGCAGAACGCATCGCACGGCCTCTTATCCAGCTCGCCAAGCTCAATGGCATTTCCACGTCGTATATCGACCAGCTCGGCACCTATGTGGAAATCCGCGACGAAGTGCTCGTCTCCGTATTGGCCGCACTCGGCGTGGACGCATCCAGCGACGAAGCGATCACCGCCTCCTATGCGGCGACCCAGCAGCGCATCGCAGACACACTTGTTGAGCCGACCGTCGTGAAGTTCATCGGCAAGGAAGCCGTCACGCCAATCCGCGCGAAAGGAAACGACGTGGCGCTGAAGCTGACGTTGGAAGACGGCACGGAATATGCGGGCGATCTGACCGCGTATCTGACGGGCTCGAACGCAGATGACGGCTCGCTGCAACTGACGCTGCCGGACGATATTCCCGCCGGCTACCACACGCTGGCCGTCGATGCCGGCCCGCTGCACGCCGAAGCCGCGCTGATCTGCGCACCGGCACGCATCGAACTGCCGCCAGCAGTAGCGGAAAAGCAACGTTGGGGCTGGATGGCACAGATGTATTCCATCCGTTCCGCTGAATCCTGGGGCGTGGGCGACTATGGCGATCTGAAGCTGCTGCTGTCCGACGCGGCAACGAAATCGCATGCCGATTTCATGCTTATCAACCCGATTCACGCCACCGCGCCGGTGCCGCCGCTGGAGCCGTCGCCGTATCTTCCCGAATCGCGTCGTTTTCTCAATGTGACGTACATCCGTCCGCAGGATATCGCTGAATATGCGGAACTCAACGAGGCGGACCAGGCCGAAGTGGCGCGTCTGCACGCGGAAGCCTCGCCAGCCAACGACAGTATCGAGCCGCTCGACATCAATTCCGCTTGGTGGCACAAGCGCCAGGCGCTGCAGCTTGTGTACAACGTGCCGCGTTCCGTCGAGCGTCAGGCCGCGTTCGACGCGTTCAAGGAGGCCGCGGGTCCGGATCTGCGCGCGTTCGCCGCATGGTCGGTGGCGTTCCAGGTGTGGGGCGCGCCGTGGGAAGGCACGTGGTTCAAGGACACGAACCGCGATTCGCCTGAAGTGGTGAAGCTCATGCGCGAGCACGCCGATATGGTCGATTTCGAATGCTGGCTGCAGTGGATCGCCGACGAGCAGGTGACAGCCGCGCAGAACGCCGCCCGTGACAGCGGTATGGCACTCGGCCTCATGCAGGATATGGCCGTGGGCGTGCACTCGCTCGGCGCGGACGTGTGGTGGAATCCGGAACGTTTCGCAGTAGGCAGCGTAACCGTGGGCTGCCCACCGGACTTCTACAACCAGCAGGGTCAGGATTGGGGCCAGCCGCCGTTCAATCCGAATTATCTGGCCAAAACTGGTTATGGCGTGTACCGCGAGATGGTGCACAACATGTTCTCACACGCGGGCGCGGTGCGCATCGACCATGTACTCGGCCTATTCCGTCTGTGGTGGATTCCGCAGGGCGAAGGCGCGCGCGGTGGCGCGTACGTTACGTACGACTATGAGGCGATGATCGCGATCCTGACCATTGAAGCGTCCCGCGTGAACGGTTTGGTGGTCGGCGAGGATCTGGGCACCGTGCCTGATTACGTACGCACGGTACTCGGCGAGCACGGCCTGCTGGGCTGCATGGTGGAATGGTTCGCCCGCGTGGACGACTCCCCCAACGCCGGCGACCCGTACGCCGATCCGTCCACGTACCGCAAGTACGCGCTGGCTTCCGTCACCACGCACGACCTGCCGCCGACCGCCGGCTACCTGCAGTTCGAGCACGTCAAGCTGCGCGAACAGCTGCACCTGCTGTCCGGCCCGGTCGAGGAGTTCCAGGCTTCCGCCACCGCCGAACGCGACGCGATGATGGACCGTCTCGTGGAGTCCGGCCTGATCACGCCGGAAGTGGCGGGCGATGTGGAAGGCCACATCCAGGAAATCGTCGAGGCGATGCACAAGATGCTGCTCAAGTCGCCGTCCGTGCTGCTGCAGGCCGCGCTGGTGGATGGCGTGGGCGAGACGCGCACGCAGAACCAGCCGGGCACGTCCAGTGAATACTCCAACTGGCGTGTGCCGCTGGCAGGCCCGGACCTCAAGGTGGTGCACACCGATGAAGTGTTCGATCTGCCGCGTGTGCAATCGCTTGCCGCCATCATGAACGGCGAGAAGTAGCGTTTAGACTTACCATTCCCCTTTCCTTACAAACCAAAATTCCGGTCCTCCTTGTGGAGGGCCGGAATTTTTCATATATGCAAGGCGATTTGGGAGCGGTTAGGCCGCCTGAGAACAATCGCAACCTCAGCCAGCAGTGCAACGGCCAGATTCAGCGGTCGATCAGCCCAGCAGCAGCCATACGGAGGCGTCGCTATCCAGCTTGCCGTCGTCCGTCAACGGCACGGAATTTGCGATGGCGACCGCATCGTCCGGCAGGGCGATCGGCTCGTCGCCGAAATTGGTGACGGACAGGAATCGACGGCCTTCCGTGGCCGGACGCGAGTAGGCGACCACCGTATCGCCCATGTCCAGCAGGTCGGCGGACGTGTCTCCGGTTGCCGTCAGCACCGTCTGTCGCAACTGCAACAGCTTGCGGTACAAGTGCAGCATGGAACCGTTGTCATCGGCCTCGACGTCGGCCGCGAAATCCTTGAACCAGGCCGGCTGCGGCAGGTGCGCGTCGGCGGAATCGCCCTGCTCCGGGCCGAAACCGAACGTGCCGCCGGTGATGAAGTCCGGGCTCCACGAAGCCGGTTCGCCGCAATCGGCAGCCTTCCACGGCATCGGTGCACGGCAGCCATCACGACCCTTGTCGGTGAAGTTGCGACGGGTGTTGAACGGCGTCGGATCCTCAAGACGATCCCACGGAATGTTCGCCACTTCGAACAGGCCCAGTTCCTCGCCCTGATACACGTAGGCGGAACCCGGCAGGCCCAGTTCCATCAGCGCGGCTGCGCGGGCGCGACGGGTGCCGAGCTCACGATTCTCGCGGTAGGTCTCTCCGTCACGCAACAGCCAATCGTGCGCCAGCTGGTGGTACGGAGCGTCCTTCACCTGCGGCAGACCGAAACGCGACGGACTGCGCGGCACATCGTGGTTGTTCATAACCCACGTCGTGGTGGAACCGTGCGTTTCCTCGGCGGCGCGCAAGCCGTCAGCAATGGCCGTACGGAACTCGTCGGCGAACCAGTTGGCTTCGGCGAACTCGAAATTGAACACCTGGCCGAGCTCGTCGGTGGACGCGTACAGATGCTGCGATTCGGCCTTCACCCACGCCTCGCCGACGGCGAAACGCGGCGGATTGTACTCGTTGAACACCTGACGCCATTCGCGGTAGATGTCGTGCACTTCCGGACGGTCCCACAGCGGGCTGAACGCGCCGTCCGCCGGCAGCACATGCTGCACCGCGGCCGGATCCATGTCGGCCAGCGGCACGGAATCGAGGTCCTTGGCCAAGCCGTGCGCCACGTCGATGCGGAAGCCGTCGGTTCCGTGGTCGGACCAGAATCGCAATGTCTTCTTGAATTCCTCGTGCACGTCCGGATTCTTCCAATTCAAATCCGGCTGCTCCTTGGCGAACATGTGCAGGTACCACTGGCCGTCGTCGACCTGCTGCCACGCCGGGCCGCCGAACAGCGACTGCCAGTCGTTCGGCGGCAGCTCGCCGTGCTCGCCGCGGCCTCGCGGAAGATGTAGCGGTCGCGTGCGGCCGAACCGCGGCCGGCGGCGAGCGCCTCGATGAACATCTTGTGCTTGTTGGACGTGTGGTTCGGCACGATGTCGACGATCACCTTGATGCCGGCTTCATGCGCGGCGGCGGCCATCGCGTCGAAATCGGCCATGGTGCCGAGGCGCGGGTCCACGTTGCGGTAGTCGATCACGTCGTAGCCGCCGTCGGCCAGGTCGGACGGGTAGAACGGGCTCAGCCAGATCGCGTCGATGCCGAGATTCTTCAGGTAATCCATTTTCTCGGTGACGCCGGCGATGTCTCCCAACCCGTCGCCGTTCACGTCTTTGAAGCTGCGCGGGTAGATCTGGTAGACGACGGCTTGCTTCCACCAATCGTCACGCATGTTGTTTGCTGTCACGATAACCCCTTTTGTCGTAGTCCATCGGATGCGGAGCACTGTCTCCGCTACATGAAAACGATAACATCAAGCAAAGCGAAACGCCAATGAAAACTTAATCATTGCAGCACATCAAACGTTTGACGAAAATGTGCATACTCCAGCTGTATCGAGTAGAATCGCGGAAGATTCGACTTGCATACGTTGCCAACGGATGCCATACGAAAGGCGATTATGAAGTTCCTCTCCCCCGATTCCGGCTTTATGCGCGGCCTGAGCGACGCCGTCGACGCGATCTGGATCAACATTCTGATGCTCGTCACCAGCATTCCGATCATCACGATCGGCGCGGCACTGACCGCCGGCCACGACGCCGTCCGTCGCACGCTGTCCGGCGAAGGCACGGCGACGCGCAATTATTTCAAGGCGTTCCGTTCGAATTTTGCGAAATCGACCGGCTATTGGCTGATTTTCGGCACGACCGGCACGCTGTGCGTCTACTCGTGGATCGTGCTGCAGATCACGCCGCTGCTCATTCCGAAATTCGCGTTGACGATTGTGTGGCTCATCGGTTTCGAATGGGTGTGGGCGTTGCAGGCGCGGTTCGAGAACTCGTTTTGGCGCACGCTTGGCAACGCTTTTGTGTTCGGCGTGAGCAACATCGGCCACACGTTGGCATTGGTTGCGATCGACGCGGTGTACGTGGCGCTGCTCGTGGCCAGCTGGGTTTACATGCCGCAGGGCCTGTTCCTGCTGCTCATACTGGGGTATGGCACGATGCTGATGCTGCATTCGCCGATTCTCGAGCATGTCTTCCGCAAGTACATCAGCAAGTAATTAGGCACGAAAAAAGGGACTGATTCGCATCAGTCCCTTAAATTTTCTGGGTGAAAATCAGCCCTTCACCGCGCCGCCTTCGGCCCTGCAATTAAGGACCGCGCTACGCGCGGGCTCAACGTTACCCTCGCGGCATAGCCGCTCGGGCTGGAGCCTGGGAACAGCGCACTGCGCTGTTCCCTAAGGGCTGATCGAAGATCAGCCTTAACGGCTCCAGCCATAACACCCTTGACGATGTACTTCTGGCAGATCAGGTAGAAGATGATGATCGGGATGATGGCCATGACCAGGCAGGCCATCATGGCGCCCATATCCACAGAACCATAACCGCCCTTCAGATACTGCACGGCCACGGAAATGGTCTTGTACTTGCCCAGGTCGAGCGTCAGGTACGGCAGCAGGTAGTCGTTCCAGATCCACATGGCCTGCAGAATGGCCACGGACACAATGGACGGCTTCATGATCGGCACAACGATCTGGAAGAAGATACGCGGCACGGAAGCACCATCGATCATGGCGGATTCTTCCAGCGATTCCGGAATGCCCTTAACCACACCGGTGAAGATGAACACGGCCAGACCAGCGCCGAAGCCCAGGTACACGAAGCACAGACCCCACGGGGTGTTGAGCTTGAGCATATCGGCCAGCTTGGAGAGGGTGAACATGACCATCTGGAACGGTACAATCATGTTGAACAGGAACAACGTGTACAGCAGCTTTGCAGCCCAGTTGTTCACGCGGACGATCCACCATGCGCACATCGAAGTGCACACCAGAATCAGCGCCACGGAACCGACAGTGATGAGCAGGGTCCAGCCGAAACTGGCGAAGAAGTTCGTGGTATCGAGGCCACGCGTATAGTTTTCAAGTCCAACGAACGCCTTACCGGTCGGCAGGGAGAACGCGTTACGAGAAATATACGCCTTCTGCTTGAAAGAGTTGATGATCACCAGCACGATCGGGAAGATCCACGCCAGCGAAACCACCGCGAACAGTACGGACCACAGTGCGCCGTGCTTGACTTTTTCTCCGGAGTTCATGCCTCCACCTCCTTGCTCGTGGTGAGCTTGTTCTGGATGAGCGCCACGATGGCCACCAGGATGAAGAACAGCACTGCCTTCGCTTGGCCGACGCCTTCCCAGCCCATACGGCCGTAGAACGTGCGGGTAATGTTCATTGCCAGACCTTCAGACATGTTCGACGGAGCGCCGTTGGTCAATGCAAGGTTCTGATCGTACAGCTTGAAGCCGTTGGTGACGCACAGGAACGAGCATACGGTGATAGACGGCATCATCAGCGGAATGATGATCTTGAACATGGTCTGGGTGCCGTTTGCGCCGTCCACGGAAGCCGCTTCGAGCACGTCGGTCGGCAGCGACTGCATACCAGCGATGTAGATAATCATCATATAGCCGATCTGCTGCCAGCAAACCAAGATGACCAAGCCCCAGAAGCCGTAGGTTGCGCTATACGTCAACGCGCGGCCCCAGTGAGCGAGAATGCCGTTGAGCAGCAGCATCCAGATGTAGCCCAGGATAATGCCACCGATGAGGTTCGGCATGAAGAACACCGAACGGAAGATGTTGGATCCCTTGATGGCCTTGGTCAGCATGTATGCGATGGCGAACGCGACTACGTTGATCACGATCGTCGTGATGATGGTCAGTGCCGTCGAGAAGCCCAGCGCGTGCAGGAACTCCTTATCGGCAAAAGCCTCTTGTAGTTTTTCAGACCGACGAATTCGGCGTCGGTGACGGTGGTGAACTTGCAGAAGCTCAGATACACACCCATGATGAACGGGATCACAAACCCGATGATGAACGCGGCGAACGTTGGCAGCGCGAAGAGCGCCCACCACTTTCGTATCGCTTTGCCAGCCATGCTGATCATAGCCTGCCTGCTTTCTTTCCTTCTCCATTCCGCGTACCGCGTCAACGCGGGCGGGAATTCCATTCCCCAGAGGAACCATCCACAGCATTGTTTCCTGTTTCTCCAGTGCTTACATCAGTCATGATAAACGGCATGACTGCAAATGTCAAACGTTGTCATTTTCGTATGTCACGCACGGCAAAATATGAAACGTTGTCACCAAAACCATCTCTAGAGAACGCTTATATTCCACGCAATGCCCAACTACCACCACTTTATGAAAACGTTTGTAATGAATAAGTTGCAAATTGGACAAGAACACGGTCTTAATGGTGAGGGGAGGTAGCATTACATTATTCAAGCAATCACTGTACAGGGGACTCGATGAAAAGCAGTAGCATTCAGGATGTTGCGCAACTCGCGCACGTGTCCATTTCCACCGTCTCTCGTTCCTTCACGCGCCCTGACCTGGTGTCGAAAGCCACCAGAGACAAGGTGATGAAGGCCGCGGACAAGCTGAATTTCTCCATCTCGCGTTCTGCCGCGGCCTTGAAAACCGGCCGTGCGCTGCGTATCGCGGTACTCGTCTCAGGCCGGCTCAACCTATGGTTCAGCTCCTCCATCATCGAAGGTCTGAACGAGGTCTTCCACGATGAGGGCTACGACATCTCCATCTACCAGATGTCCAGCACCGAGGAACGCAGCGAGTTCTTCGACATGCTGCCGGTGCGCCGCAACGTCGACGCCGTGATCGTCATTTCCTTCGACATCGCCAGCAACGAAATCGAACAGCTCAGGTCGATCGACGTGCCGATCATCGGCATCAACTCAAGCCTGCCGGAAGAACACGGCTTCAACGCCGCCGTCCGCATCGACGACAAGCAGGGTTCGGAACTCGCCGCACGCCATCTGATGACGCTTGGCCACCGCGACATCGTCTACATCCGTTCCGACCGCGAAGTGACGCTGCACTTCAGCGTGCAGGGCCGTTACGAATCGTTCATGGCATGCTGCCAGGCCAACGGCGTCGAACCGCGCGTGCTTGTCACCGACGCTGGCAGGAACAGGATCAGCAAGGTCGTGACGCAGCTGCTCAGCCTCGACCACATGCCGACGGCCATCGCCTGCCAGGAGGATGGCATCGCGGTGCCGCTGCTGTTCCAGCTGGAACGCAACGGTTTCACCGTGCCGAACGACATCTCCATCATCGGTTACGACGACAGCGTCTACGCGCGCGACCTCGGCCTGACCACCATCCGTCAGACCCCTGTCGAGATGGCCCGCGAAGCGGCCCGCATGACACTCGCGCTAATCGAGAAGCAGCCGCTCGACGAACCGTTCAAGACGTTCCCCGCGCAGCTGATCGTCCGTTCGACCACCGCTCGTCTGCATAGCTGATTTTCCGGCAACATACAGCGAACGTAGCGACATACACGAAGGGCCGTCATCGTAATTACTTGCGATGACGGCCCTTCGTGTATGTCGTCACAACCAACTGCGGCCGAGAGAAGGAAAGGAAAAACTCTCGGCCGCAGTTGTTCTATTCAGTTATTGGTTTGATCAAGCGGTGATCAGTGAACAGCGTCGTACTCGGTCTTCCAACCGTCCACGAACGCCTTCTTGACTGCGTTCCAGTCGCCGGTGCCCTGAGCGTACTCAAGGAGGGCGGAACCAAGCTTGTTCTTCCACTCTTCGGACGGCATCATGGTGAAGTTCCAAGAGACTGCAGTCTTGCCGGAGTTCTGATCTTCAACAGCGGCCTGCACCAGCGGATTGTCGGACTTGACATCGCTGAAGGACTTGAACGGAGTGGTGAAGCCCATGTCGCTGGACAGAGACTTGATGCCAGTCTTGCTGGTGACGACCCACTTCAGGAAGTCCTTGGTGGCCTTCTTATCCGCGTCGGAAGCCTTGGAGTTAATGCACCAGTAGTTCTCGGAACCGGTGGCCAGACCCTGCTTCTCTTCGCCCTTGACGCCGATGTAAATCGGGAGCATGCCGAGGGAGTCGGCCTTCATGCCAGCCTTCTGCAGATCGGTCCATGCCCAAGTGCCGTTCTGATAGAACGCAGCCTCGCCGAGGGAGAACTCGGAGGTAGAATCATCACCGGTCTTGGAGCTCAGCTGGGTCGGCTCGGTGGTGGAGTCCTTCAGATACAAATCGAAGATGTTCTTATATTCCGGCAGATAGGTGCCCTTGATGGTCTCCGGCTGCTTGGTGACGTTGTCATCCTTGAACTCATAGTAAAGCGGCAGGTTAGCCAAATGGGTCTTGAAACGCCAGTCGGAGCTGGAATCGAAACCGGCGGAGGTGAACGCGCCCTTGACACCAAGCTGGTCCTTCTTAGCCTGGATGTCATCGGCCACGGCCTTCAAGGTATCGAAGTTGTCGATGTCATCGACGCTCTTGATCTTGGCGCCGTCAGTGGCAATGTACTTGGCCAGCAGATCCTTGTTGTAGATCAGGCCATAGGTCTCCATAGCGTATGGAACGCCAACGACCTTGCTCCCATCCTTGAGGGCGACGTCCTTGTTGATGAGCTGCTTGTACGGCTCGGTGTCCGTCATGTCATCAGTGTAGGACTTCCAGTTCTGATAGCCGACCGGACCGTTGACCTGGAACAGGGTCGGGGCTTCGGACTTGGCGATCTCGGACTTCAGGGTCTGCTCGTAGGTGCCGGAAGCAGCGGTCTGGACCTTGACCTCGACACCGGTTTCCTTGGTGTAATCCTTGGCCAGTTTCTGCCATTCGTCGTTGGATTCCGGCTTGAAGTTCAGGAAGTACACCTTGCCCTTGCCGTTATCGGAACTTGAGCTAGAACCACCGCAAGCAGCCAACGTGCCAACAGACATTGCCGCGATAGCGACCATTCCAACTGCTGCCTTAATAGTACGATTCATCATCGAACCTTTCTCTTCCATTCCTGTTCCCAGCTTCTCGTTGGGAAACAATTTGCGGTATCGCGTCATCACGATTCCTAACAACCACTATTGTGCCGCATTTCCCCGATTTTTGCAAACGTAGGCAAAATGAATTCAAAAGTCAGACGTCATACCATCGAAAGAAATCCCGAAAATCATTTATTTTCAATACTTTTAGAGAGCATACTTTTATGCAAGCGTTTGCGACACGCCGCAGCAAAGTGGCAAGTCATGCATGCAATAAAGAGGCGGTTCCAAGGAGGGACCGCCATAATATTCAGCGATATCAAACAGTTCCGTTCAATAATTCAGCAATTCCAATGTTCGATGACATTGTCACCTTTATATTGGCTTAATACACAATAATGCGCAGTGTCCAATCGCAGCAGACGCGCGAAATGCGGGTCGACGCCCAGCCATTGCGATGTCAGGATACGCAGCACGTGCGCGTGCGCCACCAGCAGCACGTCGTTGCCGGCGTCCAGCAGCGGCTTGACTGCCGCGATCGCCTCACGGGTGCGTGCCGCGGTCTCTTCGACCGTTTCGCCGGGGCCGTTGTGCACGGGCACCTGCTCGCCGTTCGGCAACGTCTCGACCCAATCGCCCTCCAGTGATTCGGGGAGCGACCGCGGTCCGTCGCGCCACACATCCCAAGCGAAACCGCCCGCCGCGCTCACATCCTGACGCGTACGGCCCTCGGCACGGCCGTAATCCCATTCCGCGATTTCGGGAAGCACCTTAAAATCGCCATATCCGGCCAGCTGCGCCGTCTGCTGGGCTCTGCGCAACGGACTGGCGAACATGCACCCCTGCGCGAAACCCTGGGGAAACGCCTCACGCAACCGTTCGCCGGCGGCACGAGCCTGATCGCAGCCAATGTCAGTCAACGGAATATTGGTGCGGCCGGTGTGCTGTCCGGATTCGCTCCACACGGTCTGCCCGTGACGCAGCAGCACCAAGCGGCCGGGGGTGATTGCGGAAGCGGCATTGCCTCCCAGTTGAGTTTCAGTCATGTCTCTACTCTAGCCGACGCAAGCTGCGTTTTCATCCCATTCCGCCACGTGTCCCGCACATATTCCGGCATGTTTTCCGACGCGTTACACTGGTTTCATGAGTGAAATGCCGAATATGGAATCCAGTGCGGACCGCGTGGTGGCGGCCCTGCACACCGTCGACGAGAAGGTGAATGCGATGCGCGACCAGAGACTGAATGATCCCGATTCATTTGGCGATAAGATTTTCAAGTCCGTCGTGCCCACGTTGGCCGGACTGGTGCTCGGCAAGGCGTTCGAGATGGTGTGGAAGAAAAGCGTCGGCCGCAAGGCCGTCCGTGCCGACGGTACCAAGAACGAAGCTGCGGAAGCGGCGCTCGGCATCGTATTCGCCGTGGTTTCCGCCGGTTTCGGCGCGCTCGTATCGCAACTGTCCGGCCGCGGGTCGAAGGCGATTGTGGACAGGCGGCACGCACGGCAGGCGCATCGCAAGTAAATACGTCGCAAATATCGCAAAGCAGTCTCAAGTAGATATGTTCTCACAGGGAGACGGATTTAGCCCGATTCCCTTGCAAAATCGCGCCGCGCGGACAACAATGGCGGTATGAGCAACATTCTTCATAACGCAACCGTCGACACTCTGCTGGAGCGTCGTTCCATCCGTAAATTCAAGCCGAAGCCGCTGCCGGACGACGTCGTCGAAACGTTGGAGACCGTGGCGCAGCATGCGGCGAGCAGCCAGTTCCTGAACGACTGGTCCGCCATCCGCGTCACCGAGCCAGCCGCCAAGAAGCGTCTTGCCGAAATCGGCGGGCAGCCGTATATCGCGACCGCGCCGCTGCTGTACGTGTTCGTGCTGGACGAGCATCGCAATGCCGCGATCGCCGCGCGCAAGGGCGTGGAAGTGGCGTCCGACGCGTTCACGCTCAATGGCAGCTATCGTTTCACGCAGGCGCAGAACGACGCGGTTCTGGCACTGCACGCGATGGAGACGGCCGCGTACTCGCTCGGCTTGGGTTGCGTGATTCTCGGCTCGCTGCTCAACGATGTTCCCGCGCTGATCGACCTACTGAATCTGCCCGAATACACGTACCCGGTGCTGGGCATTGCGATCGGCAAGCCCGATCAGGAGCCGGCCGTCAAGCCGCGTATGCCGCGTTCCATGCAGTTCTTCGAGAACGAGTATCCAAGTAGCGATGAGAAGCTGCTGTCCGGCTTGGATTCGTTCGACGTCGAAGTACACAAGTATTACGATTTGCGCGATACTGAACGGCCGGTGGACGCGTTCAGCGACCAGATTGCGGCAAATGCGATCGACGAGGGCGTGAACGCCAAGGCCGTTGCCGTGCAGGCGAAGCGACAGGGCTTCCGTTTGGAGCGGTAGACCGTATACACGTATCTTTGAGGTTGATACAGCAAGGCCCGGTGGATTGCAATGAATCCGCCGGGCCTTGGTTTTATATGTTGCCTTGTTCTCGGTATTGTCCTGTTATGCCCTGCTATTGCTCTGCTATTACCTTCTGCGGGGCTTGTAGCCCTTCTTGCGGGAATGTGGCTTGAGCTGCTGGTTAAGCGGAACATGCATGTAGCTGGATTGTGGATCGCGATGCGTGAGATGCCAAGTACCGCAGAAATCGCAACGGTATACCCAAAGCTCAGTGCCGCGTTCGCGCCAACTCTGGTCGGCGGCCTGCTGAGCCGTTGCCTTGTCGTGATACATGATCTTGTTCGACTCGGTGCAACGTTTGGGTACGAAGTAATGCATAGTTGCCCAGTCTATAAACCCATTGCGATAAAACGCTTGCGCCCTACTTGTGTTCAGGGATAAAAAAATGGTTCCTGGAGCGAAAGCTCGACGGGAAGCCCGGAAACGAAAAAGGACCTCCCGGGAGCCAAAGGCTCGACCGGGAGGCCCGATACGTTTGAAGCGGCGGCGTGCTACTCTCCCACACCCTCTCGAGTGCAGTACCATCGCCGCGCCTGGCCTTAGCTACCGGGTTCGGAATGGGACCGGGCGTCTCACCAGGGCTATGACCACCGCAAAACCGCG
>ENA-OQCO01000162-OQCO01000162.1-human-gut-metagenome-genome-assembly--contig:-NODE-162-length-38940-cov-3.216139_pt1 | contig 38940 bp, 36 predicted proteins | sample MGYA00242500_ERZ504582 | MGnify/ENA primary metagenome ERZ504582 (study PRJEB26092, sample SAMD00036346) | human gut metagenome | host: Homo sapiens | study: EMG produced TPA metagenomics assembly of... | reverse complement strand
TTTATTTATTTTTGGTAATTCCCTGACCAATCCAGATTAGCATACAGCTGCTACCACCATACCATTAATGGATGCAATTCCCAGGTTTACAACATTTGCCACAACAGCTCCCAGGATCACACCGCCTACAGCGAACCAGTTGACTACTGCAGGTTTTGCGGTCGGATCTTCATAATCTTTCTTATTCATAAAGTAAGAAAGTACCAGGATGATACCTACCGGCGGCAGAGTGCAGTTCAGGATGTTCAGCCATTTTGTGAAGTTATAATACAACCATACAGAAAGCACAGTTCCGACGATACCGGATACCAGAACCATCGGTTTTTTCTTCTGATGAAAGATATTTGCCAGACCGAGACCTGCGGTATACAGGGCATTGTCGTTGGTTGTCCAGATGTTCAATCCCAGAACCAAAACAGCCATGTAGAACAGATTCAGACGGATCATAACCTCGAAGATATCATTTCCACCGACAAAAATATAGGCGATGGCTCCGAAGAAGAACATCAGGGAGTTTCCGATAAAAAATGCTACGACCGTTGCGATCGTTCCCGTCTTCGCATCTTTCGCAAATCGGGTAAAGTTCGGGGTTGCGGTTCCACCGGATACGAAGGATCCCACAACCAGACCTGCACCGCCGACAACGGTAAGGGAACCGCTGGATACGGCAAACTGATCCACGATGGTTCCGTTGCCCTGGCGGACCGCCATGACCATAGCTACCGTACCGAGCACTGCTACCAGTGGCACTGCGATATAACTGATGACAGTCAGGGAATCGATACCGAAGTAAGCGGAAGCTGTCATACACACGCCGGCTCCGATAACAAGCGCCCACATGGCAGTTTTACTGTCACCGAATAATTCTCCTGCTACCGGAATCGCGAACATCGCGATACCAACACCGAACCAGCCGATCTGTGTAAAACTGATCATTGCAGAGGAAAGATAGGAACCTTTCTCTCCGAGGCTTTCTGCGCCAGCAGATCCATGCTCATACCTGTCTTCGCTCCGACATAACCAAGAAGTCCGGTGTACAGACCAAGGATCGCTCCACCAAACAGCAGAGATTTTAAGAATCCCCAGAAATCCAGTCCTGCTGCCAGCTGCTGACCTGCCCACATACTCGCGGAGAAGAAGGTAAATCCAAGCATGATCATAAACATGGTCACAAAGCCCTTCTTTCCTTCCTCCGGTACGACGCGATCCGCATAATCAATGTCTACTTTCTGTTCTGTCTCTTTTTTCATTTGTTTTCTCCCGTCTCAGTTTGTTTCCATAACCTTATTTGTCTTTCGGCTGATTCCATTACAGAATATATTTACGCAGTGCACCGGTAAATTCATCGATCCGCTGCTGCGCCAGTTCTTCTAATGTAATGTTCTTCATGCTCTCCACATATCCCTGTTCCTGGCGATACAGCCATTTTGTATCTGCCGGACGAATCTTTTCATAATGGTTTGCATGGATCCAGTCTTCGTAACTGATCGGAAGTTCATAACCGAGTTTTTCTTCCAGTAAAGTTCCAAAATCAATCTGACCGGCGCGCTCTTTGATCCCGTTCCAGAACTCCAGCACTTCTTCTACATGCTCATGGATCTCGTAACGTCTCGCACCGCCATCATAGATAATACATTTTTCAAACAGAGGACTGCACATGGAAAGTGTCTCCCGACGAAATTCCGGAGCCACGATACCGCCTTTCCAGTAGAAGTCGACATTCGGAAGGTTGATGCCTGACACACCTTTATCCGAGTACATTCCAAAGATTCCTTCATAATATACCGTGATAAATCCTTCAAATTCCGGCCAGAACTTCCGGATATCGCGCGTCAGATCTTCCAGAATCTCGATTCCCTTCGTTCCACCGATCGTAAAGATGATAATATTCCGAAGCTTTGCCCCGTGATTCCGATAAAAATCAGTCACATACCGCAGACAGTGGATCAACGTCTCCCCACTCGCAATAATATCCCCGATCATCAATGTGCTGTCCGGAACCATCGTCAGCTTGCTGTACTTGATCTCCAGCCCTGCGATCTCTTCCTCCTGAAATACACGCTCACTGGATAAGAAACTGATATCATGCACACGGATATGCTCCCGGTAGCAGCTCTCCTCCAGCGGATAATTCAGCGCACCGCGAAGAATCGATAAGATATTCGCTGTTGTCACTTTCTTCTGTTCTTTCAGATAATATAACATCTGAGAAGTCGACGGAATCAGGCAGTTATAAACCTCATACCCGACAATCTCCGGCGTGTTCAGAAGCTTTCTCGTCTCCGCCTCCGAAACCACATAATACTCATTCAGATAATCTCCGCCATCCAGCCGATAGCAGGCAACACCCTGCTCGTCAAACTCCGGCATCAATGTCACGTTTTCCCAATCTTTCTTCATATACTTATCCTCTTTTTCATAACCGCCATCCCACAGTCAACCCACAATCCGCCGGTTACTTCTTTTCTATTTTCCATTTCTCACCCACCAACTTTTTCAACCAGATGGGCGTACTTCTTGAATATATTACAGATATTCCTCACACCCGTCAAGACCTATTTCAAAACAAGCAAAAAATCCCACCGTTTCCATCGATTCCTGCTGCTTTTCCTCATCCACATGGTGAAATGTCTCCTGATTTTCTGCTGAAAATGTATCGGTTTTTCTTTGTTTTCTTTCGAAAATGTGTTAGAGTCATACCATACGCGAATACAGCCCAAAATCTTTCTATTTCTGTATCCGCATCTTTTGTGTACAATGGGGGATTTTATTTTGGAAACTGTAGAAAAAGAACATAACCGTATGGCGTTAAATGTGGCGGCACTTGCCGGGGATATCCTGCTGGCGAGCGGAGCGGAGATTTTCCGTGTGGAGGAAACCATCGACCGAATCGCCCATGCCTACGGCATCGAATCGTGTGATCCGTTTGTCTTAAGCAGTGGTTTCTTTCTCACGGCTGACAGCAACTCGGATCAAAACTTTGCCTGGGTACGCCACATCCCGTTGAGTGCTACCCGGCTTGACCGTGTCACTGCGGTCAACCAGCTCTCCCGTGAGATTGAACACGGATCTTATACCCCGGAGGAAGCCTATCAGCAACTTCAGGAAATCCAGCAGATGCCTGCCAAGCGGAATCTCTACCAGATCCTTGCTTCCGGCGTGGGCAGCGGATGCTTCTGTTATCTCTTCGGCGGCGATCCGGTGGACTGTATCGTGGCTTTTATCGCCGGTCTGTTGCTGTATGTCTATCTGCTGTGCATAGTGAAAGGACAGCTTTCCAAGATCGCAACGAATATATCCGGCGGCATGTTTGTGACTTTCATCGCCGTCCTGATCTATCAGTTGGGACTTGGACATCATCTGAGTGAGATTATCATCGGTTCCATCATCCCACTGGTTCCCGGTGTAGCGTTTACGAATGGCATCCGCGATATCGCCGACCAGGACTATATTGCCGGTGCGGTCCGCATGCTGGACGCACTGCTTGTCACGTTCAGTATCGCAATGGGCGTCGGTCTTGTAATGATCGGGTATCACCATTTTGTGGGCGGTGCGATTCTGCCGTGATTCATGGGGTTCTATGAATGCATGGGTTTCTTTCGTCCCGGCGGATTTTATAAAACGAGATAACATACGCTTTGCGAAGCTTACTTATTGCTTGCGTAAATCAAATATATTTATCTATCTCTCAGGAGGTTATCTTTATGTCCGTACATCTGATTTTCGAATTTCTTACCGCTTTTGTCGGTACGATCGCTTTCGCCCTGCTCTTTCAGGTACCAAAGGAATATTATGTAAACTGTGGTCTGGCCGGTGGCTGTGGCTGGATCTGCTACAAGTTACTGCTGGCTGGCTGCGGGCTCTTCGGTTCCACCTTTTTTGCCACGGTTCTTGTCGTTTTTCTCTCCAGACTCAGCGCGGTCCGGCGCCACTGTCCGGTGACGATCTTTCTCATTGCAGGCATCTTCCCGCTGGTTCCGGGAGCAGGGATCTACTGGACTGCCTATTATGTCGTGACGGATCAGCTGGCCAAAGCTTCCGACCGTGGATTCCAGACTTTGAAGATCGCGGTGGCAATCGTGCTTGGCATCCTGTTTGTCTTTGAATTTCCACAAAAGTGGTTTCGCTGGGCGGAGCGCGGTACGGCTGCCGGCAACTGATCCGCACACCGGACTTTTTCAACTGCAATCTCCCACGACTAACACAGAATCCAGATATATCCAGCAGTGTTCTACGCATCTTATGTAAGCAAATTGATTCACCAGATCAATTTTTAATATGCAATGCATCAAAAAAGCATGCATACAGGATTTTTCGCTTCTGTATGCATGCTTTTTCTTTGTGGTGATATAATTTTACAATTTTATTTTCGCATTATGGCTTTTCTGACATTTCTACGGATATGCTTCGGTATTTCTTCTCTGTCCCCGCAGATTCTTACGCTTCCACAACTACCTTGCAACCCGAAAGACTCTTCACCGTATAATTTCCGTTTCCGCCTTCCACATGCAGGTGAATCTCATCTCCCACACATTTCGCAGTCACCGTCATCACCGTCTCTCCTTTCAGATCCGGTATCTCAGTTTTCGCTTCGGCTCCCTCATCAAACGCGGATACCAGAAGGCTAACACCATCCGCATAATCATAATCCGGTTTCTGGTCATTATTGCCCAAAGCAAGCACTGTATTTGGACGGATCATCAGTGGCAGACTGTGATAATCATGCGTCTCTTTCTGCCATTTTCCTCCGGTCACTTCTGCTCCTGTGATCAGGTTATACCAGGTTCCCTCCGGCAGATAATACTGTACCTCACCGCTCTCCTTAAAGATCGGAGCCACCAGCAGGGAATCACCGAACATATACTGGCGATCCAACGTATCACACGCGCGATCCTCCGGGAAATCCAGGAACATCGGACGCAGCACCGGACGGCCTTCTTTGTGGGAGCGCACTGCCTGTCCGTACAGATACGGCATCAGACGGCATTTCAGATTGACAAATTCCCGCAGAATATCGCAGGCTTCCTCATCAAACAGCCACGGCACGCGGTAGGAAGAAGAACCGTGCAGACGGCTGTGGGAACTCAGCAAGCCGAACTGACACCACCGTTTGTAGATATCCGCCGGTGCGGTGCTCTCGAAACCACTGATATCATGACTCCAGAAACCAAATCCGCCCAGAGACAGGGAAAGTCCTCCGCGAAGCGTCTCTGCCATGGAGACATAGCTTGCGGAACAATCGCCGCCCCAGTGTGCCGGGAACTGCTGTCCGCCGACGGTCGCAGAACGCGCGAACAATACGGCTTCTCCGGTTCCTCGCTCACGCTCCAGTAATTCAAAAACTGCCTGATTGTACAGATAGGTATAATAATTATGCATTTTAACCGGATCGGAATGGTCAAAATACGCGATATCTTTCACCGGGATTCTCTCACCAAAGTCGGTTTTGAAGCAGTCTACACCCATATCCAGCAGCGTCTTTAACTTGCCCTGATACCATGCCTTAGCATCCGGATTCGTAAAGTCCACCAATGCCATGCCCGGCTGCCACAGATCGGTCTGCCATACGCTTCCGTCTGTTTTCTTTACCAGATAACCCTGCTCTTTTCCTTCTTTGAACAGACAGGATTTCTGTCCGATGTACGGGTTGATCCATACACAGATGTGAAGTCCGCGGTCGTGATACCGTTTCAACATCCCCTTCGGATCCGGAAATGTCGCAGGATCCCACTCGAAGTTACACCACTCATAGGCATCCATCCAATAGCAGTCAAAATGGAAGACATGCAGCGGAATCTCCCGGTCTGCCATTCCCTGGATAAAGCTGGAAGTCGTTGCCTCATCGTAGTTCGTGGTAAAAGAAGTCGTCAGCCACAGTCCGAACGACCATGCCGGAGGGAGCGCTGGTTTTCCGGTCAGATCCGTGTATTTTTCTACGGTTCCCATTGGAGTTTTTCCGCTGATCACATAATAATCCAGACGTTCCCCCTCCACGGAAAACTGGACCCGTTCTACCTTCTCACTGGCGATCTCATACGCCACATCGCCCTCGTTGTCCACCAGGATACCGTAGCCTTTATTTGTCACATAGAACGGGATATTTTATAGGCAATCTCACTGGCAGTTCCGCCATCCTCGTTCCACATCTCCACTACCTGTCCGTTTTTTACGAACGGCGTGAAACGTTCCCCGAGTCCGTAGACATATTCATCCACATCGAGGAACATCTGCTCCAGCATATAGTTTTTCCCGGTTTTTGTGTTCTGCATATAGGCAAGATTCCGGAAACTCGACTCTGTGAGGAAAGTATCTTCCTCATAAAATGCCATCTTGTATCCATTCGGTGCTTTATCGATCACCGCTTTCAGAGAGCCCGTCTGATAGATCAGCTGCTCCTCATTCTCCTCGATCCGCACATGCGCATCGCCGGTATAAATCTTTGCAAAAGGTCCGTTATATACGGCTCCGTCATGATGCACCGCAGACACTTTGATCACACCGTCCATCGGACTCGACAGTGTCACCGTCAGAAGCGGAATATTCAGGCAGCTTCCCCGGTCTACGATATGGGAACACGGCAGATACATCGTCAGTTCCTGTCCGTATACCCGGTGACTTCCATACTCAACTGCATAGGCTGCCCGCATCTCATCACGAAGCATCCAGTAACCATTGGTAAATTTCATAATTCATTATCTCCTTTACATTATGTTTGTTCTTGCATACCCCTCAAAATATCCGCTGTTTTCCGGACAATTCTTCTTTTATTATAGAAATTTTCTGCACAATACACAAGCGATTTTTCACAGGATTTAGATTCTATTTTCCTTGTCAATTTCCGGCATCCGTGTATAATAAATCTCAGAATATTTAAAAAAAGCACATAAAGGAGAAACTCTGATGGAAAACATTAAAATCGGATATATCGGTCTTGGATGCCGTGGGAAAGATCTGCTGGAAAATATCGTTCTGGCTCAGAAAGAACAGGTTGCTGCTGTCTGCGACAGTTACGAAGACCGTGCACAGGAAGGTGCAAAAATCGTGGAAGCTGCCGGTCAGCCGACACCTTTTGTATCTACCGATTACAAAGACATTATCGCAAATGAAGAGGTAAATACCATCATCATCGCAACCGCCTGGGAATCTCATGTGGAGATCGCTCTGGCAGCCATGTATGCCGGCAAAGCCGTAGCCATGGAAGTTGGCGGTGCTTATTCTCTGGAAGACTGCTACAAACTGGTAGACGCTTATGAGAAAACCAAAACACCGTTTATGTTCCTGGAAAACTGCTGCTTCGGCCGCCGGGAACTGATGGTGTTAAATATGGTAGATCAGGGTGTTCTCGGTGAGGTCGTTCACTGCGCCGGTGGATATCAGCATGATCTGAGAGACGAAATCGCTTTCGGAAAAGAAAACAGACATTACCGTCTGAGAAACTATCTGTCCAGAAACTGTGAAAACTATCCAACCCACGATCTGGGACCGATCGCCAAGATCCTGAACATCAACCACGGAAACCGGATGCTGACCCTGTCTTCCTTCGCTTCCAAATCTGCAGGACTCCACGAGTTCATCCTGCAGAATAAGAGCGATGACGAGGAACTGAAACAGGCGCATTTTGCTCAGGGTGATATCATCACCACGATGATCCGCTGTGCAAACGGAGAAACCATCCAGCTGACACTCGACACCACCCTGCCGAGATACTACAGCCGTAACTTTACCGTCCGCGGAACCAAAGGCATGTACGAAGAAGCCACCGATTCCGTATTTATCGACCGCAAAGCAGACCGCGACCATGATTTTGACTGGAGAAAAGAATGCAGCGGCAACGCGGACACCTACGCCGAAACCTATGAGCATCCGATCTGGAAAAAATTCCTCGAAGAAGGCGTACAGGGCAGCCACGGCGGCATGGACTGGCTCGAATTCGAACAGTTCTTCCAGTGTCTGCGTGAAGACAGCCCGATGCCGGTAGATGTCTACGATGCAGCTTCCTGGATGGCGATCACTGCCCTGTCCGAGATGTCTGTAGCCAAGGGCGGCGCTGTCGTTGATATTCCGGATTTCACCAACGGAAAATGGGTATTGGGCTGGTAAAATACAGAAAAACCCCTGGAATCATTTCACATTATCTATTGTAATAGAAATCAGCACTATTTTATAACGTTTTTGTAATGTCAGGGGATTTTACAATGAAAAAATAGCACTTATTACTGACGGCTGGCAGCGCTACGTTACCGCCGCCTGGATCATCGGTTACCGACGCTATCTCGAAGACTCTCATCTCGATGCAAGCCTGTATGTCTTCCACAGCTTCGGTAACTTCAGCAAAGACGAAAAGTACAACCAGGGAGAATACAACATCTACAATCTCCCGCGTCTGGAAGACTTCGTTTCAGAACACGGTGGAGTCTCTGTATGCAAGACTTACCCTCAAGAAAATGAACAAGCGGCTCTCCCAGCTCTACATCCGTGATTCCCTCACCGGACTTTACAACCGGATGGCGTACGATCAGTTGGCAAAACCGCTGTACCGCAAATTTATATCAATCTGGCGGATGAAGAAATGTACAATATCAAAAAAGCAAAACACGCTGCTCTATAAAAAGAAAACCAGTACAGACCATTTTTCCGATGGCTCTGTACTGGTTTCTTAGTTTATCTCGTTCTTCCCGTTCTCTTATTCTGCAATTGCGGAGACAAATCGTGCCGTGATCTCCGCCGGTCGTGTGATCGCGCCACCGACTACCAGGGCAAATGCACCCGCTTCCAACGCTTTTTTTGCCTGTTCCGGGTAATGGATATGTCCCTCTGCAATGATCTTTGCAGGGCATTTTTCGGAAAGTTCATGGATAAATGCATAATCGATATCGTCGCATCCTTTTGTCTCCGGTGTGTAGCCACGCATCGTAGTACCCACAAAATCAGCCCCCGCCTCGGCACATGCGATTCCTTCTTCCAACGTCGCACAGTCTGCCATTACCAGCTGCTGTGGGTATTTTTCTTTGATCGCACGGATAAATTCCGGTGCACTGCTTCCGTCCGGGCGTCTGGCACCGGTTCCCTGTACCGCCACGATATCCACACCACATGCGACCAGGGCATCCACTTCTTTCATCGTCACCGTGATATACATCGGTGTTCCTTCATAATCTTTCTTGATAATCCCGATTACCGGAAGGGCTACCACTTCTTTGATCTGCGTGATATCCCGCACCGTATTTGCACGGATTCCCACAGCGCCCGACTGTGCGGCAGCCTTCGCCATCAGTGGCATAATACCGCCCTCTTTCGTATACAGCGGCTCATGTTCCAGCGCCTGACAGGAGACGATGAGTCCCCCTTTGATCTGATCCAGTATTTTCTGCTTTTCCATTTTTCTGTCTCGCCTTTCCTTTTTTCAGAATTATTGATAACCCAACCACACCCTGCCGGATGCCTTTTGTTTTTATTACTCTACCAGAGCAATACAGCCATGTCAACGTTCGCCCTTTGCCCGTAACATAAAATATGGACATCATGCCCGATAATGCATGATGCCCACATCTTTTTCATTTCATATTTTTATTTTGCTCTGCGTCTTCTTGTATATACTACAAGACCTGCCAGTGCAACACAGGAAACTGCCAGCAGTGTGATCCAGATATACAGGTTGTTGGTATCTCCGGTTTTCACGCTGTTTGTTCTGGTGGATATCTTGGCGGTAGTATTTGTGTTGTTTGTATTGCTGGTTGTTGTGTCAGCTTTTAATACCGTCTGGTTATCTTTTCCTGTTGTTTTGTTGTTATCGGTTGTTGTATTTCCGTCGTTTTTATCGGTGGTGGAAGTATTGTCGTTACCTTTGTTGGTATCGTCTTTCTTATCATTACCTTTGTTGGTGTCATCGGTTCCGGTGGAATCTTTTTTGATCTCAAAAACAGCTTCTCCGGTGGAACCTGCATAATTGCCGATTCCGGTGATGACCAGCTTATAACTGCCTGCTTCTACAAATTCTGCGCCTGCAAAATCTTTCGCAGTTGTTTCTTCCCCGTAAATGTAAGTGATTTCGTAATCCGTTCCTGCAACCAGTGTCTGGTCACCGTCTTTTACTTCTACGGTCGGAGTTTTGCTTGTTCCATCGTATGTTGCAGAAGCCGGATCTGTAGTCACGCTCAGAGTGGTCTGTTTTGGTTCCACGGTAAACTGGATTTCCTGTATTCCCCCATAACTTCCGATACCATTTACTACTACGGTATAAGTATCTGCCTGTACAATGGAATCTGCGGAAATCTCATTTCCGTCTGCATCTTTGAACGTAAGGAAGTAATCGGTTCCTTCTGTCAGTACGGTTTCTCCGTCTTTTGCTGTTACAACCAGATCCAGTGCACTTCCGGTATAGGTTGTATTTGCAACTTCCACATCACTGATAGACAGTGCCGGAGTTGTTACAAATTTATCCAGCGGCGGAGTTGGGTTAATTCCAGTCTTCCAGTACAGATCTGCCAGTGGATCGTTGTCTGCGCCGGAGATCTCGGTTCCGTCTTCGATGTGTTTGCTTGTGCTTGTCACTTTTACATTACCGTCGGTTGCTTTTCCAGGTACGGCTTTGTTGGAAGTGTTTGCAGTTGCTCCCTGAAGGAATGCTTCTTTTGTGGAAATGATTCCGTTTCCGGTTGCACCTGTTCCGCCATTGCCCCAGAGTACATCTCCTCCGATTGCTGTTACTTTTCCGTTTCCTGTGATCGTTGCATTATCCAGCTCAATTGCTGTTCCTCCTTCGGTATACAGCAGTGTCTTGCCGCTTCCACCGTAAGCTACCAGTTCCGCACCGTCTTCTAGTGTCAGAGTTCCGTTGGATACGCGCAGGGCCATCTGTCCGATATCGCTTCCGCCGTCATCGCCCTTGATAAATACTTTGCCTTTGATCGTAACATTTCCGGTTGCGGTTACTACCGGCTCGGAAGTGGTACGGTCTGTCAGGTTTCCATTTGCAAGATAGTTTGCATGAGAGTAGATAGCTACATTTTTCAGGATTGCGCCATCTGCCAGACGAAGCTGTCCACACAGAGATGCACCTGTGGTAAATTCGTTGTTGTAGCTGCTGTAGTTCATGGAGAAAGTACCGCCGCTCTGTACATCGATGATACCCTGTACCACAGAATCATCCAATGTCAGTTTTCCGCCATTTTCAATGACGATGCGAACGCTGCTCAGAATCTCCATATTGGTCAGTGTCAGGTTGCATCCTTCCGGAATATACAGGGTCTGCGGAATGTCTCCACTCACTACCTGTTTCCACGGAAGATCATAACCCAGATATCCGTAAGTTCCGCTCACATGAGATCCGAACCATGCTTCCAGGTCTTTCGGAACACGAACGCTTTCTGTTTCACCATCCACATTGCTTCCAAAGTTTTTGATTGCCCATGGTTCCATGATATCCCATGCATATAGACCGCTTTCATACTGTTTGAAGTTATCTGTTACCAGTCTGTCTGCCAGAGTTTCCTCTCCGGTGTATACATGGAACGGTAAGGTATTGCTGACTGCTTCTCTTCCCTGCTGATCGGTAATCTTTACAGAGATCAGATAGTTACCGGCATCCTTCGGTGTACCGCTCAGTGTCAGGGCACTGCTGATGGTCATATAGACACCCTGCATTCCGCTGTCGCTGTCAGCCGGTGTTCCGCTTGCAATATCCGGTACGATACTTACGCTGCATTTTTTACCGTCCAGTTTGATCTGGGACATATTGTCCAGTTCTTTCCAGTCGCTGTCGGTCGGTTCTTTGCCTTTTTCCAGCATTGCTCCGTATACCGTTACATCACTGTTTTTGTTGCTGGAAGCGCCACCGACACTGGCGCTGGATACTGCATCGTAATTGTCCTGTCCTACCAGGGCAGAATCGAAAGTACCTTCGATCTTTACATGCAGTTCATAAGGATCTCCCTTTCCGTCATCTGCTACCAGAGATGCTTTTCCGTCAAGGTCGATAACCAGTTTTGCTGTAAAATCTTCATAACCTTTTGCGGAAATGGTGATCACATCACCGCTCTTTAATACCGGGATCACCGGTGCAGAGCTGTAATCTTTTGCTGCAAATACCAGTTTGTTATCGTCTGTATGTTTCTTATATGCACCACCGGAAGAAATACCGTAGGATTTTTCTTCCCATGTTGTTCCGTTTACTTTCACTTCTGTGATCGCTTTTACATAGCCGTTCACATCTTTAAAAGTTACTTCCCAGTCATTTCCGAATGTATCTGTTGCGATGCTTACCTGGCTCAGATCGATCGTTTTCGGTGCTTCTTCTTTGAAGGCTGCAGTAACTGTCACATCAGAAGCAGGCATGGCAAATGTACAGCCTGTTTTGGTAGCCTGTGTTGCTACTGCTTTGCTGTCTGCAGCGGCAACGGTAAGGGTATCCAGTTCATATCCCTCGTCCGGTGTTGCGGTTGCAGTTACTGTCTCGCCTTCTTTGATGCCTTCGCTCTTGCTCAGAGTAACTTTGCCGTGTGTTGCAGCTGCTGCAGTTGCTTTGTAAGTCTTTTCTACCGGCTGCTGCGGTACTACGGTTGCTGTATAAACATTCTGATAGCTTACAGTTGTTTTTGTCACCTGCATGGTCAGCTTCTGATAACCGGCTGCTGTGATATCAACAGTCAGCGGATAGGTATCCGGACTGACAATTCTAAGCGCTGTGTAGCTTCCATAAGCTCCTGTTACACTTCCTATATCCCAGATATTGGTATCACTTCCAAAGCTGCTGATCGTTTTGTTCGTATACACTGTACCATTGACGGTCACACTGTTGATCGCATTCATCCAGGCAGTGTCCTTAAATTCAAAGTTCAGGACTGTCGTCCAAAGTCCGCTGGCTGTACAGGAAGCCACCTCTGTCGGCGCTGCTTTTGCTTCTTCTGCCATAACAGGAACTCCCATCATAGAGAAAACAACCATGACGGACATAAGCAGTGATACGACTTTTTTCCATGTCTTTTTCATCTTTTCCTCTCCTTGTTAACTATTTTTCGTTAGCGTATTCTAACGGTAGTATCAGCATAATAACAAGGAAATTTTTTCCTGTCAACAATGCAAAGGACTATTGAAAAAATTCATCAATTAGATTTTTTATTGATATTTTTTTCATTTTTTGGTCTTTAAGCAGAAAAAAGCAGCCCCATCACAGGACTGCTTACTCTCCTGGAGCACGCTGTTACCCCAGCTTATTTTTTTATCTACCTATTATATACTTATATTTATACGCACAATATCACAAACTATGTATTTCGATTAATCATCATACTCTTCTTCCCAGTAATCATAAGCATCATCGTATCCGTCATCATAATCCCCATCTCCAAAATCTTCTGCCCATTCTTCCGCAAAATCATCGGGATCATCGTAATCATCCACATCGTAGGGATCTGTCTTTTTCAGAGAACCGGAACCACTGGAATGCCCGGAAGTGCTGCCTGAACCGGATCCACTGGCATTTCCGTAAAAGCTGCCTGAACCGTATCCGCCGGCATGCCCATAGGAACTTCCGGAACTGTTAGTACTGCCTGAATTGCTGTTCGAACCGGCATTGTTTTTCGATTCATTATCCTCTTCCATGTCTTCTTTCGGATAAATCTTTCCTCTGTTCGTATAAAGCTCATACCCGTCTTCTCCCTGCGCCAGTCTGTAATACACTCCATACTCCCGGGAAATTGTCAGTTCTCCTTCCGGATCTCTTTCATTGATCTTTACGGCGTATTTTCTATCTCCAACAAATATTTTATAAAACCCATCCACTTCTACCGGCCGCTGATCTTTGATCTTGCACTCCCGTTCCATCAGTCTATAAAAGAATCATAATTTCCATCTTGCGTAGCTTCTTCAAATATAGAATCTATCGAGTCACAGTAATAACTCAGTTCATAATAAAAATACTGATAGTCAGGATCATCGTCCCAGTAATTGTAAACGCTGGAATACGTGCTCTGATTGTATTGCTCATAAGATACTCTGATATCCTCAATTCCGGCAGCCTGCATACTTTCCTGCAGGCTGATCCGGTAATTTTCCATATATTCTTTTGCCCGCTCATACGCCTTCTCTTCCGCCTCTGCCTCGTCCAGTTCCTTCTGTTTTTTTGCTTCTTCCTGCCCTCTTCTGCTCGTATTATCCCACTGGATCAATTGATAAAAGCCGAAGATAAACAGAATTATAAGACAGACACATCCTGTATTTACTGCAATTTTTCTTTTGTCCATATTCTGACTGTTATAGCCCCTCTCTGTAGATCCGGTTGATCGTTGCCTGTGCATGTTCCAGTTCTTTTTTCTGAATGATCGCGTTCCGGTCACTTAAGATTGCCAGCATCTCATCCACCACATCTTCCGGGCGTGGGTTCGATACGCGGTACAGATATCCCAGCATCCTTGTTGCGGTATAATCCGTATTCATCTGCTTATATGCGATCTCCCGGCAGAAATCATCGGGGTAGCCTTTTTCCTTCAACGCGTAATATAATGCATCTGTTCTTGCTTTTTCCATATCTGTCCTTTCTGTGTAAACCGCCCTCACAAACATAGGGTTTCACATTTTTTCTCAGTATAACATATTCCACATCGATTCGATACTTAATTTATTTCACACAACCCTTCTGTTGCTGCTCACTCCATCCTCGCAACACGCTTCGCCGGATATTGTCAGTGAATTCACTTTCCTCTCTCATCCTCTATTCATATTTCGAATTTCCCCGGATACGACAACAGCGTACGGAATACTATCCGTACGCTGTCGCAACACCGGCCTTTCCCGACCGGTTTCTTATTCATTTGTATCCGTGAATAGCAACGGCTATTTTACTTCATCCAGCGCTTTGCACTCACGCTCGCGGGCTTCCCATGGTTCATATGGCTGTTTCAGTTCTGCGATCAGATCCCGGCCGTGTTTCTTCAGATAAGAGATACGGATCAGAATGTAGATCACAAACAGCACAACCGCACCCAGGATCATCAGCCATACCGTCATACCCAGCGTGCTGATCATCGCATAGGCCAGATAAGCCGCAACGATAAAAGCAAAGGCAGACAGCGCATACACCAGTCCGATCGCCATCTTAAAGGTAGAGTGATTACATGCATGAGGATATTTCTTCTTCAGGAAGAACGGCACCATACAAAGCACGATATCAGACAGGGCATTGACAAAGGAAAATACCGTCATCAGCACACCAAAACTGGAACCGGTGGCAACACATGCAATCGAAAACAGCATAACGAAACAAAGAATCACCGGTGAGACACCGTTTTTATTCTTTTTCGCTACAAATGCAGGGAACAGATCATTGTCTGCTGCCGCCTGGATCTGCGCACAGGTTAACATAATAACCGGAACCATCGAAGTCAGAACACCGAACAGCGGACCTCCTACGATAAAAAATGTCAGAAGACCGGAAGGCAGGAATATTTTTCCCACCTCTGAAAGTGTGGTCAGTTCTCCTGCCGGCATGCAGCCGATGGTAACAATACCCATACCGATATAGATAAATGCAACAATCGTTGGGGACAGGAGCAATGCCAGCGGAATGTTCCGGTTCGGATTCTTTACATCATCTGCGATCTGGGAAACCGCGCTTCCACCGGACAGCGAAGATGCCAGCACACCGACTGCTGCCGCAAAGCTGGTCAGTTTCACTCCCGGATTGAAGATTTCACCCAGTGTCAGTCTGGCGGTATCGATGCTTGGCATGCCGACAAAAATATAACAGCCCATAGCCACCATCAGTACTACTACCATGATATTATTGACAAACGCAAAGGTATGATTGCCCTGCCATGCGATTCCCGTATAGGTCAGCAGAATCACAATGCTGATCAGCGTTTTATATCCTTCCAGCGCCGGGAACAGCGCCACAAAATAATCGCCAAACAACACCGCAAACACAGAGATCAGTACCGGCTGTAGCAGATTCTGTGCCGCCATAAACACTCCAACCGCCGGATGGATCAGTTTTGTCGGTGCGATAAAAAAGCTTCCCGATGCCGGTGTTACCGATGACAGATAAACATTTGGAATCGTCTTGGCTAAGGTGTATACAATCGTCGCCAGCAGTGCCAGTACAATTCCGGTTCCAATATCATTGATCACTGTGGGCAGTGAACCGAAAATTCCGGAACCGATGATCGCACCGATTCCCGTTCCGATACAGCCCAGAAGACCGATCTTCTTTTTTGTATTTGTTTCCACGTTTTTCCTCCTGGTTCTGCCCGGAATCTGATCCTCTGTTGGATTCCTGCCAGCATTCCGGGCCGTTCTTTTGATCTTTCTCTTTTAAAATTCTGTTTCAAAACGCAAAGTCAATCCATCGGATCATCGATTGATCTGCATGGCTCATTTTGCAAAGAACATTTTCAATCCCCTTCTAATTTTCTGGTTCCGGCTTTACCGGGACGAATTTTGCACGGTTCATCACCGGATGCTGCAGACGGAGTGCGCCTTTTTTCGGACATACCATCACGCAGGCTCCACAGTAATAACATTCTCCCGGAAACATCACGATCGGAGGTTTCCCTTTTTCCGGATTTGGCAGAATAATATCGCACTGGCAGATTTCTGCACAGGCGTTGCAGCCGATACATTTTTCTTCATCGTAGATCAGTGGTGTGGCACTGCACGGAATCACTTCAACTTTCATCTTACTCATCTTGCCTCACCTCCGATATAATCCTGGTTTCTCTTCTCATACTCTGTTTTCAGATCACCGAAATAATCCCCCGAAACGGTTCCCCGTACCGGAACGCCATTTTCCTGGCGGATCGTGATGAAGCAGTGGTCTTCTTTCGGATCCATCTGCGGATAATCGCTTCGATAGAAACACAGCTGTTTGGAACTGGATTTTCGCATCAGACAGGCCTGAAGGATCATCTCGGAAACATCCAGAATGTCCAGCACCTCATGGGTACGCATCAGTTCATGCGGGTTGTTACAGTACAGCTGCGGAACGATCTCTTCTCTGTAAGACTTCAGCAGATCGATTCCCTGGATCAGAAGATCATCATTCTTCACGCCACCGCAATAATTCTGCATCGCCTTGGAGATCGCCATATTCAGTTCTTTCCAGGTGACGCCTTCTGTACGGTTCATCGGTGCATACAGACGTTCTCTCTCCGCATCCACTTCTGCCTGGTCGATCTCAGCCAGTTCTTCGATCGTATCACTGTAATCTGCCGCTTTTCTTCCTGCATAGTATCCTGTAGAACATGCAAACCCTGCACAGTCAGATGCAAACAGCTGATCGCCGGCCGCATAGATACCGTCAATATTGGTCTTCAGATCCCAGTCATGCATGATTCCGCCCGGCGCACCGAACAGCTGTCTTTCCTGGTCCAGGAAAGCCGCTGACTGCCAGCCATTGCCATAACTTTGCAGCATATGTTTCTCCGGGTCAAATCCACGTTCTGTATAATATTGAAGGATCGGAATCTTGGTCTTTCCTTCCTCTCCGACCATCATGCCCCAGATGACTTTCCGCTCCATCTCCGGCATTCTGCTCAGATCCGCATAAAACGGCAGTTTATATCCCCTCTTGATCAGTTCGTCAAAAGGCATCGTCTCCGGCCCGCGGTACTCGTACTTCGGTTCATCGATCACGCCGCCTTTTAAGAAAAACTTCTGACCTTTTACCGGATAATAACGCTCAGATACAGTCTTCAACACATTGCCGTCACGATCCAGATACGGAATTTCCACGCCTCTGGCATCCACCATCGTCGCTGCATACCAGGTATTATGATTGTTTCCTGTTCCGTAAGGAGGGAAGCTTCGTCCGGCTGCAGAGAATTCACCTTTCACCGATTTTTCCATCATGGTAAACTCCATACCGGCTCTCCATCCCATGGCATGACCGCTTCCGATGGACTGCATCGGCCGGAATTCGCAAAGTCCGGTAAGATCCGGGTTAAATAACCACACGCGGGCCGGTCTTGACATCGTCAGCAAAGTAGCTTTTGCCCGGAATACCAGCAGTTTTCCGGTGTGTACGTTCATACCGATGGCACCGATTCCCCGTTTCTTTCCATTTTCTATCGTTGTAAGAAGGGCGGTAGCTTCCGTTCTGTCATAAATCGTGACACCGAGACGTTTCAGTTCTTCATAAAGCGCCGGTTTGAATGTAGAACCCCAGACACGCAGCGTAAAACGGTTCTTATAATCATAAGCAAACATCAGCTTCGTCTCATCATCCCGGAATTCCGCACCCTTAAACTCATCTTCCGTATCACGGATCTTGCCACCGAAACTTTCCAGATCCAGCATACGGTCATACCCTTCTCTGCACTCGATATAATGTGCGATACCGTTGCTGTAATGATCCTGCTCATCCACATAAGCATTGGCAATTTCTTCCGGTGTCACCTGAGAACACGGATTGGTACAGGCTGACTCCCAGTGGTCAAATCCTGTTCCTGCCGCTCCGCTTCTCTTGGTTGCCCCTTTCTCTACCAGTACTACTTTTTTCCCTTTTCTTGCTGCCGCGATCGCCGCAAAACATCCTGCAAGTCCTCCACCTAAAACCAGAATATCGGAGTCTACTGTTTCCGTCTGTCCGAACTCATCCGGATAAGGCCAGTTATATTCTGCCATCTTCTATCGTCCTTCCTTTCATCCCTTCTTTGCTGACTCTGTGATACCTGTATCATCATCTTTCGTATCTTCTGATCAACCATTCACCTTTATCTTATTTTGCATTTTGCAAAATGTCATATGTTAAATCAGACTATAACACTTCAACGCGTTAATGTCAACGAAAGAAACGTATTTTTAAGGCAAAAACCACAAAAGAATAACATTTCTCATATAGATTTCTGTTATTTACAACAACTCTACATGATTTAGGACTCGATACTCAGAACAGAACAAGCAAATAGCTGCAACATATTCGTGCATAAAAATCCGGAATACAGCTAGATCTTGTTTGAATACAGACTCTTGATTGACCGTTATGTACTATGTTAAAATATTTCACATAATATCTACGTGCGAGCTTCCGGGAAGATCCGGCTGCTATCATAGACACAGGAATAACAGGAGATTTTTATTGATGGGATTAAATAAATCAACTTTATCAGAACAGATTTATCAGATTTTGAGAAATGATATTTTGACACAAAAGATACCATGTGGAGAAAAGCTCACCCTGAAGGTTCTCCAGGAACGCTTTCAGGTAAGTTCTACCCCGATCCGGGAAGCTCTGACCCGGCTGACCCAGGATCAGCTGGTTTCTTATTATTCTAATGTAGGCATCCGGGTGATCAGCTTTACTGCCGATGATCTCCGGGAAATCTATACTTTTATGGGGGATCTTGACGGGCTGGCGATCCGTTATGCTTCTGCCTCTCCGGATCAGGAAAATTACAGGCAGCGGTCACAGAGATTCTGGAAAAGGAATGTGCTGCTGCCAAAGCCGCTGATGTGCAAACCTGGAACCGGTATTCCGACGAATTCCATCTCGTTTTTACCGCTACTGCAACAACTCCAGACTTGCAGAGTCCGCCGAACGGCTGCGAAGCGGGATTTCTATTTTTTCCAACCAGTACTGCCGGGAAACCGTGATCCAGACTCGGATCGATGAGGAACATCTGGCTATTTTTCAGGCTTACAAAGATGGTGATATTGAAAAAGCCGTCCAGATGATGAAAACACATCTGAACGACTCCCTGAATTATGCCCTCCGGTTTTTACCGGAAACTTTTTAATATCCTATTTTTTCTTTTTCAAACCCATACACCCATTTTCCCCGCAAAAACAGATACATGAAAATGCCGGAACTGATGCTCCAGGTCAGCGGGTATGCCCAGAATACCACACGGATATCCGGAATAAAATGAACACCGACGGTAATATAACTTACCCGGAACAGACACCAGACGCAGAGCATGACGATCATCGGAATCGATGCATTGCCGGATCCCCGAAGTACCGCTGCGATACAATGAGAAAACGCCAGCAGAAAATAGAACAGCGCGATGGTTCTCGCCTGCATCACCCCAAAATGCACCACCTCCGGATCGCCATTAAACGCTCCGATCAGGGAATCGGCCGTATTATATAACTGCTGAAACAAATTCATTATAATGAATCTGTTATCAAATAACAAGGCTGGAAGGATTTTTCATACTCGACACCGTAACCTCCGGATGATGATACTGGGTCGATGAGTTAAAAATGGCACACGCAGCAATGTAGCGTGTTTCGGACACCAGTGCAGGCAGGCATAACACGCCGCACACGCATGTCCGTGCACTGCTTTTTTATCCTGTATCCGAATATTTCCCATCGGACAGACTGCTGCACAAATGCCGCACCCATTACATGCTTTTGTAACCTTAAATCTTTTCATCAGCGTCAGATGCCGCAAAGAATGTTCTCCGTAAAAATTCTTCTTCGCTTGCCACCTGTTCTCAGATGTGCTATATTGTATATATAAGAAGGGGAAGTCAGTGACACACGACCTACCCTTGATAGCTTAAAGAACTGTTTTATTTACCAGCCGTTCACTATTGCAGTAGTGGGCGGCTATTTTTTTCTCCCAAAGATTGTATAGCACAATCCTATGAGAGTGACAATGAAGATACCTATCTGGATCAGATCCGAATATGTAACATACATTGGCATCCCTCCTTTCTTTCGTCTGGAGGGTTGCCCCTCCGAAGAGGGTAGGCCGCCTTGAAGTGTTCTGACTTCCCGCAAAATCAGTATAACATGTACTCCTTGCCTATAGCAATCTGCTTTTCTTGTGTTTATTATAATATCCAGAAAATGTATTTCTTCTATATAATCTCAAACACAAGAATCTTTTCTCTCGGATTTTCTCCCTCAAACAGATCCATACAATCTATCTCATCTGAGAACATCAGCTGTTCTTCCGTCATAAGATAACTGACATAAGCATCCGCCGGATAATAAAAAAATAACTGTATTTCTCTCGGATCTTCATAAAAGGATTCGTAGATCCTCGCGAGCACCTTCTGTAAGATTTCTATTGAAAATGGGTTAAAAAAGTAACACCGGTCAACTTCTTTCGGTACCGGATACTCTCCCGCATCTGCTTTCACAAAGCAGGTACGTGCACCGGATACTGCCATCTCCCGGTTCTCCATGGCTCCCGAAAAAATCCGCTCATCGTATTCGATTCCCACTGACCGGCACCTGGTCTGATAGGACAGATAAAAACAGACGCGCCCTTTCCCTGTCCCATAATCCAGTACCGTATTCTGTTTCCCGATCATCCCGCTGTTCGCCAGTCTCTCCAGCACGCAATACGGTGTCGGCTCATACGGATACCGGTATTGATCCGAGTGCGAATCATCCCGGCCGGTTGTCCTGATTTTCAGCAGTTTATCCCATTGTGTTTCGTTCTGATCCATCGTTGTCTTCCTTTTCTCCGCCTGCAAAGCCTTCTTTCCTTACCGGTAAGCGCACTCCGAAACCCGTAGATTGTGACGGCCGCATTGCCATAATTTTGCTAAATGATCTTTCCCGATAAATGATCGATCTCATGCTGCGCGATCTGAGCTGTTCATCCGGACAGTTTCTGCCGTTGCTTTTTCCAGCTGGAATCATAGTATTCCACTTCGATCTCCTGATATCTGGTTGTCTTGCGAACTCCTTCCAGGGACAGACATCCTTCCTCCGTCTCATATCTTCCCCGTCTGGAATGATCACCGGATTAAACATCACCACATCGATCAAGCCCATGTTCACGATAATAATATTTTTCTTCACACCGATCATATTTGCCGCCATGCCCACACAGGCCTCCCGATTCGCCTGCAAGGTATCCAGCAGATCTCTTCCAACCGAAAGATCCGCCTGCGTTGCCGGCTCCGAGGGCTGTCCTAAAAAGAAAATATCTCTTACAATTTATTTTACCATTTTGCTACTCCTCAAACTCTTTCTCATGTTTCTTGAAAAACTCATAAAAATACCGCACATTTTCCAGTTCGCACCATTCACAACATCGGTAATCGTCTGTGTCTATATTATAAATCTTTGCATCCAGCGTTCCAAGCATAAACGGTGAATGTGTGGCAATAACAAACTGGCAGGAGAGGAATCTCGCCATTTTATTAATTTCTTCTGCCAGCAATACCTGATTCGCAGGCGACAATGACACCTCCGGTTCGTCCAATAGATACAAAGCATCCGGCAACAGGTAGTCTTCAAAGAATTGCATTGCTGTTTCTCCATTCGAATATTTTTCCTGCGCAAATGTAATATATTCCAGCTGACGTCTTCCCTCCCGTGTCTGAAAATACTCTTCTGCCTCTTTACGGGAATGTCCGTTTTTCATATAATCATATTCCATTCCATCCGCCAGAATCTGCTTCTGCTGAATTTTCTTGATCTCATATAAGATGTCTTCGCTTTTGATAAATCTGCTGTTTTCAGGAATCTTTCTGATGGTATTGCCAAACTCATCCTCTCCGTAGCTAAAACAACATTCTGCCGAAAATTTACCACAATAATCTACAATTCCGAAAGAATTACTGGTAGCATATTCTCTGCCCTTTACCATGAGCTTGTTTGCCATGATATTTAATATCGTCGATTTCCCCGATCCATTATTGCCGTACAGCACCGTGATCGGAGAAAATACAAAAGGCTCTATGTCTTTTCCTCGAAACACATGATAAGGATATATGTTAGGATTTTTTACTTGTTCATTACTTAACCTGAAACTGCTTAAATATATCACTAAAAACTCCTTCCACACATGGTTTTATATTTTTCAATGCTCATGCCTGTCAATCTGGATGCTAGAGCGTGTTTGAAAAAGGCTTTCTGCAAGATGTGCGTCACAGTTTGTGGGAGATGTTGCCTGAATGAGGGCGGCGTAGCGGGCTACGTCAACCGAATGAAGGTAAAATATGCCGCAAAGTGGGGCGTGCAGATTGCAGGAATGATTTTTCAAACACGCTCTAAACATGTTTCATACTATTTTATCATAAAGTAACACATATGAATCGCATAATTTTGCCGTTCTCCCGATTATGTGATTAAGCCGAACATATACCGAGGAAAATACAGAGTTTTTTTCATTCTCTCTTTCTACTGATTATTGTTTGTTTTTCATGATTCCAGTATAATAAAATACATACAAAAAATACGTATACAGCATGCAGACTTACAAGATCCAAAGGCAGCGAGCCACCAAACCTGTAAGTTCAGTGGCTCGCTGCCTGTTGCCTTTCTACATATGCTGTAATTGATTTATTATGTATTCTGTTCTCCGGATTGCCTCATCCACCTGGCGTCTTGCCGTATTGATCCGGTCCTGTACCATCCAGTCCACTACGAACCCATCAAAAAAATAATCCGCAAAAGAAAGAAAGTCGCCGGTATCCATATGCAGATCACATGCCAGATTAACATCATTCAATTCCTTACTGAAATTGCGAAGATCGTATTTTGCCTGCTCCATGTTCTGCTTTGCCTGATCCATCTTGGAATGTTTCAGCATCGTAGTAAAAAATCCACCACCAAACATATCAACCAGTCCCCAGTTCTTTGCACTGTTCAGGTTCTCTCTGGCTGTTCGCAGACTGTTCAAAGCTCTGTTTCCTGCTGTTGAAGATAAAACATTGCCTTCTGCGTTTTGAGCATACGATAGTAATACTGAGATTAAATATTCCGTTGTAAAGTTCTAACACTCCAGGTCTGCTCTGCCGCTTCCTTTTCATACCAGTCACGGGCTTCTCTATCTGTTCTCCATAGGAATTCATAATCACTAAGTTCAGTCAAATTGTGCATTGTTAATGTGCTCAGTAATTGGTACTATTCTCGTAACCATCTACAGATATCAACCACTTGCACTCCTTTATAATCATAAGTTTCATGATGTGTTCTTGCAATTATCATCTTAGGATATGCATCTCTTATTGCAAGCAAAGGCGAATATTCTCTTTCAAATGTTTTTTCATCTGAAATATTGTCGCTTACCTGAATATATATTTGAGCCTCACGTTTCTTAGCTACAAAATCCACTTCCTTTTTATAGAGTTTTCCCACATATACCTCATATCCTCTTCTACGCAACTCCAGATAAACAATATTTTCGTAAACTCTTCCAAAGTCCATGTTTCGTGTACCATTGACTGCATAACGAAATGATGTATCACAAAGATAATATTTACTATTATTTGCCAGATATTTTTTCCCTTTTAAATCATACCGTTTTGCCTCATAGAACAGAAAGGCATTTTCCAAATAACCAATGTATTTTGACACCGTCTTTCTGGTTATCTCACTCTGGTCATTTTTTAAAGTTTTGCTGATATTATTAGGCGAAAGTAAATTACCGATGTTATCCATCATGAATTCAGATATGTTAGTGAACTCTGATTTATTTCTTATCTTATACTTTTCAACCAAATCTCTGATAAGAATGGTTGAATATACATCCCTAACGTAATCATACTGTCTGTCCTCAGTCTTATACACATAAGCGCCAGGCATACCACCAGTTCGGACATACTGATCAAAAGCTTCATCATATCTATCTGTAATTCCATAATAAGTTAGATATTCCACGAAAGAAAATGGATATACTTTTATTTCCATCGTTCTTCCGGTAAAAAGTGTTGCTAAATCTGAACTTAACAAAAATGCGTTTGAACCAGTAATATAAATATCATAAATTCCTTTTGTATAAATACTATTAATTGCAAGTTCAAACTGCGGGCATAGCTGAACCTCATCAATCAGTAAAACATTCGTCATTCCCTCTTTGTACTGATCCAGGATGTACTTATGCAATGCATGATACTCCAACAAATGATCAAACTCTAATTCCTGAAGGTTTATCATAACAATATTTACCGCTTCCTCTAATGACTGCAGATAAGAGACAAACTCTTGCAGCAATACCGATTTACCGCTTCGTCTGATGCCCGTAATTACTTTTATATCCGGTGTCCCATACAATTCAATCAGTTCGTTTAAATACTCTTTTCTTACGATAAGCTGCATGCTACTATCTCCTATTCCCACTTTTAGAATTATTTTTATTTTTCGGTAATATATTTTATAGACTGATATTATCACACTCTGTGCCTTCTGTCATTATTCTATTCCCACTTTTTTAAAATTATTCATTTTTTGGTATTAATTTTGATCTTCTAGACATTTCCCACACTTTTTAATGGAAAAAGGGGCTGTAAAAAAACTTCCCTTTTCATCTATACAGTCTGTTACTTAAATTCCGATTGAGATTTCACCTGTTTTAGAAATTTAATAGCTGTTATATTTTCTGGTAAAATTGTCATGATTTCCGGTAGATTTTTCCTATCTGGTAACCAATCCCGCCGATCAGCCACCCGGTTATTACGAATCGAAAAAGCCGTCGAGATGATGAAATCTCATCTCGACGACTCTCTTGCATATGCGCTTTCCTTTTTACCGGAAACGTAACCCGATCCCCTTGCCCGAAAACACTGAATACTCATCTCGTTACTATTTGTTCAAAAAATGCTCTCTGTTCGGATACTCCTGGCGATATGCCCGGAGGGCGGCTTCCCGGAGCAGGGTGAATTCTTTTTCCATACGAAGCAGGCGGGGCGCCCTGAAAGCGATCGCGCTGATCTGTTCGGCGATCTTTTTCGCGATTCCTTCTTCGGATAATTGTCCCATGCCGAATACCATGGAGGTGAATCCTCTGCCTCCCCTGCTGACCTGAATAAACTTCAGGAATACATTGTACAGTTCATCCTCAAGAATTTTCTGATATTCCTCCTCTGACTGCATGGCTTCTGCCAGGCACAACGTGGAGAGGATCCTGCTCCCATCTTCCTTCTGTCGCCACCGGGATCCAGAGAGGTTCCTTCCGCCAGATATTTCAGTTCCATCAGACATCTGACAAACTCATCCTTCTGGAGCCTGCGCTGTCCGTATCGGGCTGTCCAGAGCCGGGTTCTGTATTCTTCTTCCCAGGCTTCCTCCTCTCCGATATGTTCCTTTAAAATCTGCTGCCGTTTCGCCGGATCTGTTTCCTGATAAAATTCTTTGGTCCATGTATGTTCCATCTGTTTTTTCCTCATTCTGTGAAGTGGATATGCATCATCCACTTTTTCTTTCTGTCTGTACATGCAGTCTTCCCGCTTACATTTCTGAGTGGGCAATTGCCTCTTCTGCACTCAGATATTCATCTATATTGCTGCTGTCTACCTTCTGATATTCTGAAAAATAATACCGGTCTTCTTTCAGGTTTTCCTGATCAAAATCCTCTCCCTCGAACAGTTTCACCGCCATTTTTTCCATTTCCTTTGCCTGATCTACTCTGTCATTGAGGATGCTGCCCTGCATCTCTCCTGCCTTTACGGCTTTCAGTGCATCTTCCAGACCATCGATTCCGAAGATCACCGGCCAGTCTTCACGGGCATAACCTACTGTCCGATAGGCTTCCACAGCCCCCAGTGCCATCTCATCGTTGTTAGATATGACGAGTTCGATCTCTTTTCCGTACTGGCTGATCAGACGGTTCATACGGTTCTCCGCCTGTCCACGGTTCCAGTCCGCTAACTGATAACTTAGCTTTCCAGTATGACATCATTCTTCATTAATGTCTTTACGGAATACTCCGTTCTGCTGATGGCATCCTGATGACCTGCTTCTCCTTCCAGAAGCACGTATTGAATCTTTCCGTCCTCGTTTTTATCTACTTCCGGATGGCTGTTGATGTATTCTGCTGCGATCTCCCCCTGCATAATCCCGGACTGTTCTGCATCGCAGCCCACATAATACAGCTTTTCCCACTGCATCAGGTCTTCCCTCACCGGTTCCCGGTTAAAGAAGATCACCGGAATATCTTCGTTTCTTGCCATCCGGACGATCCTGGACGGAGCTGTCCGATCCACAAGATTGATACAGAGCACATCACAGCCTGCATCGATCATCTCTTCTACCTTTTCATTCTGTTCCTGTTGATCGTCATTTCCACTTTTTGTCGATACGATAATCCGTCGCTGCTTGTTTTCCATGGCTTTCAGCTGTACTTTCAGCTCATCGGTCAGTCCATTGATAAAGGGGTCATCCTGACTGTAGGTTATCACTCCGACCCGCAGGGTTTTCTCTGTCTGTTCTGACTTTCCGGAACACCCGGACAGCACGAGCACCGCACTCCCTGTAACAGTAGCTAATACTACTGCCAGCCTTCTTTTCTTTTTATTCATAGGAATATAAAAACCTTTCTAAATCATCATCCATAGAGAAATCTTTCTTACTGAATATCTGATATTCTGTTGTGTAACCTTTCATTTTATAAAACTTATGTTCTATCTTTCCGGCTATTTCTTTCACACTTTTATAGCCGATCTCATATCCGTCCGGCACAACAAGACCCTGGATGTTTCCTTTATCCAAAAGCGCGACTGTCTTCAGATTGTAACCTACTCCATAGAGTTTCGCACCCTTGTATTTCCCATGTTCTGCCTGTCTCCGAACTCTTCCAGTACCCCGGGATCCAGTATGACAAGGGCATCCGCCTTTGTTTCCTCCTTCATCCGCTCCGTAATGTTCTGCTCTTTTCTCCGGTAAATACACCAACTGATCTCACTTCCGCTGCCTTCCAGCGCCTCAGTCAATCCGCTGATCTCCGCCTGTACAGCCTCGGACATTTTCCAGTCGGCTATGATTCCGATCTTCTGCTTTTTTGTTTTCAGCTGTTCTCCCAGCCGTCTTCCGATTTCCCGATGATCCGGCTGGATCGTGGGACTTGCAGTTTCTCCTTCTTTTACCGCCAGACTGTCTGCGATCAGTAAATAGGGTTTATTTCCACATTCTTTTTTCAGCATATTTTCGGTCTCATGACCGGGTGCGGGATATATAATAAAGCCATCGATGTCGTTGTCCTTCTGTTCTCTGATAAATTCCCTTTCCACCTCCGGTCCGTCGATCTCTTCCGTGTTACAGATGATCATATGGACGTTGTTCTCTACTGCAGACTGTTTCATACCATTGATCAGGGCATCCCAGCGTTTGTCACCGGATTCCGGAAGAATTACGGCGATCCTGGTCTCTGCTACGTTCTGATCAAAAATCTTCCATACAAAGAATACTGCCAGCATCAGCAAAAGAAACTCAATCATAAGAAATTTTATTCTATTCTTTTTCATCTGCCTGTCTCCTCTGTATATATTTTTGTAATTCCAGTGTTTCTGCATTTTCCGGCGTGTATGGGATTGCAGGAATACGAATCGTGACTTTTGTTCCTTCGTCCGGTTCGCTTTCTATGAAAAGTCCATATTCTTCCCCAAACATCAACCGGATTCTGGAATGTACATTGATCACACCCACACCGGAGCCATGCTTCGGAACCTTGCTGCTATCCGTCAGAATATTTTCCAGAACTTCTTCCCGCATGCCCATGCCATTGTCTTCGATAGTGATCAGGATATCCTCGTCCCTCTTTTCTCCGGTGACAATGATCATACCGTCATCATCCTCATCCATGTTGCCGACACCATAATAAATGGCATTCTCCAGGATGGGCTGAATCACCAACTTAACGATGCAGTAATTTTCGATCTCTTTATCAATCCGGAATTCTGTTTTGAACCGCTCTTTATACCTGGCCAGCTGGATATTCATATAGCTTCTGCTATGCTGCAGTTCATCCTTGATGGGAATGATGGTCTTGCCCCGAGACAGGCTGACACGAAGTAATTTTGCCAGTTCAGAGATCATGCGAACCGCTGCTTCATTTTCCTGGGCTTCCACCATCCACGTGATCGACTCCAGTGTATTGTACAGAAAATGTGGATTGATCTGGCTTTGCAGGGCGTCCAGTTCGCTTTTTCTTCGTTCATTTTGCTGTTGGATGATCTCATCCATCAGTTCTTCGATCTGCTCATAAGACTTCTGTACCGAATGTCCCAGATGGCGGATCTCGGATGAGCCTCCGATATAGATATCCGGCTTTCCTCCTGCCTCGTAGGCCTTGACGGAAGCATCCAGTTCCCGAATAGGCTTGGATATCTTTCGGGACACAAGCTGGTTTCCCTCCAAGAGTATGACCAGAAGTACCAAAATGGTGGCAAATACATAGTAGCGAAAGTTCTTATAGTTTGCCGCCTGCACACTCTCCGGCACAACACCGATCATCTTCCATCCTGTATAGGCTATGCTTCCAACGATCACGGTCTCATTCTGACCGTTAGAACGGATCTCATAGGTTCCGTCCTCGTATTTTTCCGCTTCCAGGCTATTTTCTTCAAATAATCCGCGGTTTAATTCTGTTCCCCTTGGATGATAGATCATCTCTCCGTCCTGACTGATCAGATAATAGTAGATTCCGCCGGAGCAATCATTGATCTGTTTCATTACGTCCCTGATCACAGAATATTTCATATCCAGCAAAAGGATACCGGTTTCCGGTATCTCTCCCTTGTTAACATCTACATACCTGCTCAGGGAAACTACCCATTGATACCGATAGGATCCATCCTCAAACAGTTCCTGGATATGCGGTGTGGAAAAGTGTATATTTTCAATGACATCTTCCGCATTTTTAAACCATTCCTGCGTCTGTACCCTTACATTTTTCTTTTCTGCTGCCACCGGCTCCGATGCGATCAGATTTCCTTTTTGATCATACAGCGCCACACTCTGAATCTTATCAGAGTTGGTCTCATAGAGCAGACTGAACTGCTCCGAGAATTCCCGGCTGGATATATCAAACTGCTGGACTACGTTATAGTTTGCCCCATTGAGGATCTGGCGGATATCCAGCAGGTCTGCATTTAACCGGTCCACGGTAGCCTCCACGGTAGCTTCCGTGTTATCCACTGCTGTCTTTTCCAATGCCAGCTTGAATCGATGGTAAAGCAACAATCCCATGACAATGATCGTAACCAGCGAAATCGCCATAAGGACAGACAGAATGATCGACTGTATGTTAAATACGATATTTTTCCGGGAATCCAACCCTCTTTTCCTATATTTCATACATGTTCCTCTTCATCTATTCCCTTGTCTCTATATATTTCGTACCTTTTTTATGTCTTCACTCTTTCTGCTTTTCGCTTTGTTGTTTCCCGGAAGCTCTGTATTTGGAAGGAGAAACACCGAACTTCTTTTTGAATACATAGCTGAAGTAGTTCGCATCCTGATATCCCACTTTTTCTGCGATCTTATAGCTTTTTTCATCGGTGTTCAGCACCATTTCTTCTGCCCTGTCCATTCGGTAATCGGTAAGATAGGAGACGAAGGACTGACCTGTTTCCTTTTTAAAAATGGACGAAAAGTAAGAATTGGACACACCAAGATCTGCGCACACATCATCCAGAGAAAGCGCCGATTCCATATATCTGTCTTTTACGATGTTCTGCGCATCGGTGATGATCCGTCTTGAGGTACTGTATCTGGTGCTTCTCAGTTTTTCACTGATAGCCATAGACATATTGATGATCCAGTTTCTCATAGAGCTTTCATCCAACTGAGTCACTCTTTCATAAAGGTTCTGTACATTTCCGGAAATTTCATTGAGATCCATGGAATTATTGGCACAGAATTTGAAAAATCCGCTGACAATCTCCATGGTAGCCAGATTGTACTGGCTGATGGTGGCTGCATTCTTATGGAGCTTTTCTGTCTCTTTGATGGCTTCTTTCCGGATCTTCTCCTGATCCCCTATATGGATGGCACGAAACAGCTCCTGCATCCTTGTTTCTTCTAAGGGAACTGCCTTTTTTGACTCTTTGGGAACGATCTCTGCGATATTGATGGATCGTTTCGTTCCGTACAGGACGCGGTAGGATACCGCCTCTCTGGCTCCTTCGTAGGAAATACTGATATCGTGCAGATTGTTGCAGACGGTTCCGATCCCTGCGGTAACCGCCGCCCCCATAATTCTCCATGCCCAGCGGCAGAACCGGTCACACTTGTCCGTCAATTGAGCTATCTCATCTTCTGAATGAAGTTCCATAATCAGAATGGTATTACCCATATAGATGAATTCCTGGCAATTACAGTTCTCCATCAGCCGCTGTTTGATCTCCCGCTCCACGGACATGGATAACAATAAGGAATTCATGCCATCCGGCACATCATTTTCCGATGTGTGAAAAATGATGCAGCAAAACAAAGGTCCCTTCATATCCACCCGATAGTCCAAAAGGAATCGTTCATAATCCTCTTCTCTGACTCTCCCCTCGATCAGGGAAATAAAGAAATTGGACTGCAGCTTTGGTAATACCTCCTGGAAATAGTCTTCCAGTTTTTTTACATTTAACTTTTCTTCCCGTTCCCTGTCCAGTGTGGTTTTCAGCTTCATCAGGCTTTCTGACAGCTCGGTGGCGCTGATGGGTTTCAGCATATATTCCTTGATCTCCAGATGGACGGCCTCTTTCGCATATTCAAATTCGTCAAAGCCGGTGCAAAGCATAATGTAAATATTGGGATAGTCCCGGTTCAGTTTTCTTGCCAGCTCCAGTCCATCCATGTAAGGCATTTTGATGTCCGTCAGTACCACATCCGGCTGAAGTTTTTCCACCAGCTCCAAAGCCTTCACGCCGTTGGTGGCACTTCCCACTACGTCAAATCCCAGATCATTCCAACGGATCTTTTTTTTCATAACATCGATGACCTCTACTTCATCATCGACAAGAATCACTTTATATTGTTCCATCCGTATCCTCCTGTTTTGCGGAGTATATTATTATTCTTTCATTATAGCAGAAGATTGCTCTCTGCTGAATGAATAGTTACAAAAATTTTGTAACTATTCAGAGCCCCATCTCGATTCCGCTTACGCTGCATCTCGATGTTGCTTCTCGCCATATGAAATTCCAGAAAAATAGCTCATTCATATAAACATGATTCGCGATTTTTTCTTCCATTTCGCATGGCTCTGAATAGTTACAAATTTTGTCAAAACAGAATAAAAGACCGCCCTGGTCATCCATCGGACGACCGGGCTGTCTTATATTCTGTCTGTTTATGAATATTTGATTATTTTTTCTGTACATATTTCAGACAGTCAAGTGTTACAGCTGCCAGAATGATGATACCTCGAAGATGAACTGAAGGTTTGTATCAATACCCAGAATAGTCAGGGAGTATGTCAGAGATGTAAAGATCAGTACACCGGTTACAACTCCGGAGATCTTACCGATACCACCGGTAAAGGAAACACCACCAACTACGCAGGCTGCGATGGCATCCATATCCCATCCCTGTCCATAAGCTGCACTACCGGAACCAACCATACGGTTACATTCCAGCCAGGAACCGAATCCGTACAGGATACCTGCCAGAATAAATGCTCCCATAGTTACTTTAAATACAGAGATACCGGATACTGCTGCTGCTTCCGGGTTTCCACCTACAGCATACAGGTTTTTGCCAAATGTTGTTTTGTTCCAGATAAACCATACAATGATAACTGCTGCAACTGCCCACAGAATGATGGTCGGGAATTTGCCGATCTGCGGGATGAAGGTATTCGGGATCACAGAATCAATTGCACCGAAAGATACACCCTTAGTAGCATAAGTAACCAGACCGAAAATGATCAGCATGTTAGCCATTGTAGAGATAAACGGATGCATTTTGAATCTTGCCATGAAGAAACCGGCAATCATAGAAAATACAGTTGTAAAGATTACACACATTAACAGTGCGAACAGTGCTTTCGCTGTGGAAGGTATGGTAGAGAAATCAAATACCTGTCCGAATACGGCACCTGTATTGATTCCGTTATGCATGATAATGGTTGCCGTAACCATACCCATACCAACCATACGTCCTACGGAAAGGTCGGTACCTGTTAACAGGATCAGACCGGCAACACCAAGTGCAAGGAACATACGCGGCGATGCCTGCTGTAAGATATTCAGGATGTTGGTAACTGTCAGCAGCTGTGTATTTTTGACGATTGGTGTGATGATACACAGTCCGATAAAGATCAGGATGATTACGATATACAGACCATTTTTGTACAGGAACTGGGATAAATTGAAGGAATATCTGTAATTTTCCAGTTTCTGTTCTCTCTGCTGAAGGAATGTGAACTTGGAGGTTCTCAGCAGATCGATCAGATGGTATTTATGCATGAATGCATCATGTCTTCTGTCTTTGATTTCCTGAATTTTGGATTCGTGAGCCATCTGTGCGTCAAACAGTTTGTTTTTGAACACATATTTCTCAGCCTTGATATCTTCTGCATCTTTCAGAGAAGCAATCTTTTTCTGGTGCTCGCTCTTCAGATCTGCTTTGACTTTCTCATATCTGCTGTTTTCTTCTGCTTTTGCAGCTTTGCAGCTGTTGTTTACTACATCGTAGTAATCTTTCTTGTAGTGTTTCGCCAGATAGTCCTCAGCTTCTGCAACCAGCTTTTTGATTTCTTCTTTGTTGGCTGTTTCTACTTTTTTTGCACTTTCCAGCTCTTTTTTACTGTTTTCAATGATCTTATCTCTCTGGATTTTGGATAAGTTCTTATTTTCTTTTGCGATAGCGATCTGGTTTTTCAGATCGTTCACTTTATCAGATCCGTCTACGCGTAATGCATCGATTTTTTTCTGGATCTTTTCCACATATTCATCGATCGGTTTCAAAAGTTTTGCTTCTTCTTCAGCCGAAATAATAACGCTGTTTTCTGCCATTTCCAATTTTCCTCCTGTTACAGATATTTAGCACTGAGTCTCAATAATTCTTCCTGGTTTGTTTCTTTTGTGTTTACGATTCCGGCAAGGCGTCCGTTAGACATAACACCAATTCGGTTGGTAATACCAAGAATTTCCGGCATCTCGGAAGAAACAACGATGATTGTTTTTCCCTGTTTCGCCATATTGATGATCAGTTCATAGATTTCATATTTTGCTCCGACGTCGATTCCTCGTGTCGGATCATCCATCATGAATACGCTTGGTGAACGCTCCAGCCATTTACCGAAGATGACTTTCTGCTGATTACCACCGGAAAGATTGGCGATCATATCATCCGGTCCCATACATTTTGTATGCATGATCTTGATTTCTTCAGCTGTTGCACGTACCATCTTATCATGTGATAATGCGATTCCGCTCTTATAATGATTCATATTCGCAATGGTAGTATTGAATGTAATATCGCCTTTCAGGAACAGGCCATTGGCTTTTCTTTCCTCTGTGATCAGAGCAAATCCGTGATCCATAGCATCCTTCGGAGATGAGAAGTTCAGCATCTTTCCGTCATATACGATATTTCCTTCTGCTCTTGTACGAATTCCGAAGATCGTCTCCAGAAGTTCTGTACGACCGGCACCAACCAGACCATAGAATCCGAAGATTTCTCCTTTTTTGATATCGAAAGAGATGTTCTGCAGTTTTGGTGCATATTTTGTTGATATATTCTGTACAGAGAGAATAGTTTCTCCCGGTGTATTGTCTACAGGTGGAAATCTGTTATCCAGAGAACGTCCAACCATGGCGGCGATCAGTTCATTCATATCTGTTTCTGTACTCGGCTTGGTCATAACCAGACTTCCGTCTCGCAGTACTGATATTTCATCACAGATTTCAAATATTTCATCCATTTTATGTGAAATGTAAATCAGAGAAATTCCCTGAGCCTTCAGCTGACGCATCATCTTAAAGAGTTTTTCAACCTCCGGTGCAGTCAGAGATGAGGTAGGCTCATCCAGTACGATGACTTTGGAATGATAGGAAATTGCTTTGGCAATCTCACACATCTGTCTCTGAGATACAGACATTTTCTTCATTGGCTGTGTCAGATCAACTGTGATTCCCAGCTTTCTGAACAGGTCTGATGTTTCTTTTTTCATTCTTCCTTCGTCGACAACCCCAACGGAATTCTTCGGGTATCTTCCAAGGAACATATTGTCTACAACACTTCTTTCAAGACACTGGTTCAACTCCTGGTGTACCATTGCCACCCCGTTCTCCAGTGCATCCTTTGGTCCGGAGAAGTTTACTTCTTTTCCGTCCAGTACGATGGTTCCTTCATCTTTCTGATAGGTTCCAAAGAGGCATTTCATCATCGTCGATTTTCCGGCACCGTTTTCACCCATCAGTCCCATAATGGTTCCAGGTTTGACATTCATACTAATATGTTTCAAAACCTTATTTCTACCGAATGATTTGCTCATGCCGTTAATCGATAAGATATATTTGTTCTTATCTTCTTTCATAGCTGCGCTTCCTTTTCTTAGTAAAGAAGGGTATCATCGCTGACACCCCTCTGTAATTTCATCAATTTACGCTTTTATTCTGTCTCAAATTATTTGGAGAGAAGTGATGTATATGCTGCTGCATTGTCGGTCTTAACCATGTTAATTGCGAAAGCATCATACTCGCTTGGGTTTCCAAGACGGTTGGTGATATTGGACTCTGTCTGTCCGTCTCCACCGATGTAATCTACGTTCAGGTTCAGCAGATCATCATAGTTCTCCAGCAGTGGCTGGTATGTAGAACTCAGGAAGTTATCCGATGCATTGTAGATATCCAGCCATACTTTTTTGGATGGGCTCTTGCTTTCATCCAGCTGGTTAGCAACTTTGTCATAAACTTTTGTAGAATCTGTGAAATCGTTGTAGTTATCGGCTGTTACAGCAATATTTAATGCGTAGTAAGATCTTTCTTCTTCGCTGTATCTGTAATCTTCACCCTCTGTCAGGCAGTTGCCGGCTTCATCTGCTGTACCGATACCGGTATCGATATCTACACCGTCCAGTGCGTTACGCAGAACTCTCAGTGTCAGGTAAGCCTGAACGTCTGCATGCTGAGAAATTGTTCCACCGTATCCTTCAGCGATTGCTGCTACAGCATCGCTGTTTGCATCGTAACCGAAGGTAGGAACTTTGTTGTCTTTCGCCCATGCATTGAACATTGACATTCCCATACCATCGTTGTTGGAAACTACAACATCAATCTGATCACCGAAGGAAGCTGTCCATGTTCCGATCGCGTTACCGGCTGTTGCAGCATCCCATGTTGCACCTGCTGAGTTTTTCATTTCCTGAGAAGCCAGCTCACGGATGGTATATGTCTTTCCGTCTACATCCAGAGTTGCATCCTGCACAACTTTTGCTTTTCCATCTACGTTTGTTCCGGCTGGTGTAGAATCTACTCCGCCGTCTGCATCTACACCTGTTCCAAGTGCGGAACGAACACCACGTGTACGAGCGATAGAATCATTATGTCCGATGTCGCCGATTGCCAGAACGTATCCGATCACGCCGTCACCGTTTCTGTCAATAGTGTCTGCATTTTCTTTGATGTAATCCAGAACCATCTGTCCCTGCAGTTCAGCACCCTGGTTTGCATCGAAACCTACGTAATAAGTATTTCCGTTGAAGTTCAGAGCTTCTTTGTCCAGTTCGCCGGTAGCACTGCTGGATGGCTGACGGTTGAACCAGCACAGAGGTTTATCTTTGTTTTCTACAGTTCCGTCTGTTGATGCAGCAGAATCTGTTGCTTCTGTTTTTTCTGTTGTTTTTGTAGAGTCTGCGGACTCTGATGTGGATCCGCCACAGCCAACCATAGATAATGCCATAGCTGCCGCCATAATTGCTGCCAATGCTTTTCTTTTCATTTTTATTCCTCCTGTTTTCCTGTTTGGTGATTTTGCCGGATTCGCTTCGTTCCCGGCTGATGAATTCATTATAATCACAAGAGTCTTGAAAAAAATAGAATTTTTTTTGATAAGTTATTGAAATTTTTAGTTATTTCATAAATATGACTCTATAGAATTACAGATAGCGCGGAGAAATCATCCTGAAACAGGAATCCCTGGTTTCACAAAATATTTTAAAATGATACATAAACGGGCTGAATAGCAGGAAATGCCATTCAGCCCGTTTTCATTGTACTGTTCCTTTTATATGATAATTCCAATGTTCCCCTGATTACTCGAAATCTCTGGTAATATTCGTAAGCCATTTTCCTCTGATATAATGAACGAATACCACCGGCATTTTCTCGAATTCATCCAGGGTCATTACAAAGTATACCCAGATCGGCGGCAGCTTGAATACATATGCTGCCAGGTAAGTAAGGGGAACTGCAACAAGCCACATAAATATCGTATCCGTGATCATTCCAAATCTGGTATCACCGCCACCTCTGAAGCAGCCGCATATCAGGCAGGTATTGATGCTTTCCCCCATAAGACGCCAGGTTGTCATAATGATAAAGACACCAAGATAATAGATGGCGGTCTCTGTCAGTTTGTCACGATAGAAATTCAGTATCACTGGTCGAATCGCCAGAATAACACCACATCCGATCAGGCTGACAACAATTGTGATCCTGAGCATGCGTTTTCCGTATTCTCTGGCTGTGTCAACACCGTTTTTGCCCAGCTCCTGACTGACAATGATCGTAGTTGCATTGGAGAAGCCACGACAGGCGATGGCACCAATATTTACCACCATAACAGCAACTGCATTTGCCGCAACCATATCATCGCCGATATGACCAAGGATCGCTGCAAATGCTGAAGTGGCCAGGCTCCAGACAACATCATTAATCACAGCCGGCGTTGCGATCTTCATAAAATCCTGGAACAGAACACCTGCTTTGGCAAAGAAGTATTTTATCCGGAATCTGACATCGGAACTATGTAACGAGTAAACGAGACAGATCACTACCTCTACGATTCTGGCAATCACCGTACCAAGAGCAACTCCGGTAACACCAAGCTTCGGAAGTCCAAACAAACCAAAGATAAAAGTGGCATTACAGATTACATTGACGCAAAGAGAAACTACATACGTAACAGAAGGCAGCATGATCTTCCCGATGCTTCGAAGGGCACTCATAAAAACCTGAGAGAATCCCATAAATACAAACGAGAAGGAAATCACCCTCAGATATTCACCACCGGAAGCAATCGTCTCCGGACTGTTGGTAAAAATCTTCATAATAGTAGTCGGCATGGCAAAGGAGACGGCAAAGAATACAGCAGAAACAATCAGTGAGATTCGTTCCGCCAGACCAAGTATCTTTTCTACTGTCTTTTTATCACCTTTTCCCCAGTACTGGGCACATAAAACCGAAGTACCCGCTGCCATACCGTAGTATAAACAGAAAAGAATAAATGTAAACTGATTGGCAAGGGAGGATGCCGACATAGCCGTCTGACTCACATATCCAAGCATCACAGTATCTGCCATATTTACCAGTGTTCCGATCAGATTCTGAATCATAATCGGAAAGGCTAATCTTGATGCGTATTTTAAGAATTCTTTTTTATTTAGCATACGAACATTCTTCCTCAATTCTGAAAATTATAGTACCTGTGGTAAAACTATCTGTTTTATCTTTTTTTCTCGAATCCATATACCCATTTTCCACGTAAAAACAGATACAGGAAAATCACCGAGCTGATGCTCCAGGTCAGCGGGTATGCCCAGAAGATCACACGAATATCCGGAATGTAATGCACAGCAACGGTAATATAGCTGACACGGAACATACACCAGACGCAGAGCATGACGATCATCGGAACTGCTGCATGACCGGAGCCGCGAAGGACTGCTGCGATACAATGAGAAAACGCCAGCAAAAAATAGAACAGCGCAATCGTCCGCGCCTGCATCACACCATAATGTACCACCTCCGGATCTCCATTAAATGCCGCGATCAGCGTCGGAGCCGCCACATAGATCAGAACACCGATCAGTTCCGCGATCACTATGGAGCACAGGATGCCAAACCGCGCACCTTTTTTTGCACGGTCGTACTGCTTCGCACCAAGATTCTGGCTGACAAAGGTTGTCAGCGCCATCGTAAAGCATGTAACCGGAAGAAACGCAAATCCCTCAATCTTTGAATAAGAACCGCAGCCTGCCATCGCCATTTTTCCAAAAGCATTGATATTGGTCTGTACGAAAACATTGGCGATCGAGATCACGGAGTTCTGAAACCGGACGGCACACCATTCTGAATGATCTGTTTCATCATGAGCCCGTCA
>ENA-OQCO01000161-OQCO01000161.1-human-gut-metagenome-genome-assembly--contig:-NODE-161-length-39027-cov-2.660411_pt1 | contig 39027 bp, 33 predicted proteins | sample MGYA00242500_ERZ504582 | MGnify/ENA primary metagenome ERZ504582 (study PRJEB26092, sample SAMD00036346) | human gut metagenome | host: Homo sapiens | study: EMG produced TPA metagenomics assembly of... | reverse complement strand
CGGTAGGTTTTCTTACCCAGCGTAAGAAGGACACTTCCTTCCAGTACATAGCCCATTTCCTCACCTGCATGAGGGGGTTCCACACAGGAACGCCCCCCGGGGGGCAAGGGTCATGCGGATGGGTTCCATCTGATTTTTCTGCGCGTTTGGAACCAGCCATTCAATCTGGTGTCCAAGTTCAGGATCATCTTTCAGAAAATAATCTTCTTCCCGAAAGACAATCTGTTCCGGTGTGTCATCTGTAAAAAATTCCTGAAGGCTGCTGCCAAGACACTGCAGGATATCCGCGAGGGTACTGATGGATGGCGAGGTAAGGTTTCGCTCAACCTGGGAGATGAATCCTTTGGTAAGCTCAGCCCGGTCTGCCAGTTCCTGTTGGGTCAGTCCATTCTGTGTCCGCAGACTTTTCAGTTTTGTTCCAATGTCCATAAAAACTCCTTTAAAAAGCACACGAAAATCCCGATTATCAGCCATGTGGCAGGTAAAAAGCCTCGTTTTACCGATAATCGGGAAAGTATCGTATTACTAAATTCTGTGTTTACTATTATTAAAATCAATTATAAAAAAAAAACGATATTTGTCAATGGAAATTTATTAAAAAAGTACTGAATATTTTTGCGATTCATAGACTGAAAAAAAAGCGTGTAAAATCTATGAAAAAAGTACAAAAAGAAGGGAAGGAAGATGAGCTTCTGATCCTTTTCGTAACGATATTGACACTGGCCGGATTATTTTTTTTATATAGTACAGGTACATATAATGGAAAAGTAAAGTTTGGGGATGCAGGATACTATCTGAAAAAGCAGTTATTTGCCAGTGTGCTGGGCATGATTGCTTTTTGGGTGATGGCACGGATCGATTATCATCGGGTGGCGGCTTTTGCCACGGTACTGTATCTGTGTTCCATCGCGTTGTCTACGGCTGTCTTATTTGTAGGAAGATCCTATAATGGGTCAAAACGCTGGCTGGCACTGGGACCATTGTCGTTTCAGCCGGCGGAATTTGCAAAAGCAGCGGTAATACTGTTTCTGTCATTCAGGATCAGCAACCGGAAGAAAAAGACAGACAGTCTCTGGTTTATGCTCCGGACGATGGCGGCGCTGTTACCGATTGTCGGGCTGGTGGGAACAAATAATCTGAGTACGGCGATTATTATTCTTGGTATCGGCGTGATTCTGATCTTTGTGGCACACCCGAGGTATCTGCCTTTTCTTGGAATAGGAGCCGCGGGGATTGGATTTGTCGCGATTTTTTTGAGTATGGAAAGTTATCGGCTCGAACGCCTTGCCATCTGGAGGGATCCGGAAAAATATGAAAAAGGGTTTCAGACGATCCAGGGCTTGTATGCGATCGGAAGTGGGGGAATCTTCGGGCGTGGGATGGGAAACAGTCTGCAAAAATTGGGATTTGTACCCGAAGCACAAAATGATATGATTTTTTCCATCATCTGTGAGGAAACAGGACTGTTTGGAGCTATACTGGTTATCCTTCTGTTTGGAGGCCTGATCTGGAGACTCATGGTGGCAGCAGTTCGGGCAGAGGATCTGCTGGGAGAACTGATAGGCGCCGGAATCATGGGCCATATTGCACTCCAGGTAATCCTGAATATTGCTGTTGTTACAAATACGATTCCCAATACCGGGATTACATTGCCGTTTATCAGTTATGGAGGAACATCTGTATTGTTTTTGATGGGAGAGATGGGGCTTGCATTGTCAGTCACCAGATATTCCCGTGTTGCATAGAATAAGATAACAGGGCATGTGGGAGCAAACGAGTGAGTGAAATATGGATGCGTGGAAATGGTCCGCTGGAAGGAGAAGTAAAGGTTCAGGGATCGAAGAATGCTGCCCTGCCAATGATGGCGGCTGCAGTGCTGCATGAGGGAAGGACCGTGCTTCACAACTGTCCCCGGATTGCAGATGTGTTTGAAATGGAAGCAATCCTGCGGTCGATGGGAGTAAAGACCGCGTGGAGTGGCCATACACTGGAGTTGGACTGTAATAAGATCTGTGAGACCGGTATTCCAGGAGAAGAGACGCGCACGATGCGATCTTCCATCCTGCTGCTCGGAAGTATGCTTGGAAGATGTAAGCGGATCCGGATCGGTTATCCCGGCGGCTGTACGATCGGGGCACGTCCTGTTGATCTGCATCTGGATGCGATGAAAAAAATGGGTGTCCTGATCAGGGAAACAGAGGGGGAGATCTGCGGAGAATGTCCGGAGGGCCTTTCCGGTGCACACATTCATTTTCCGATTTCCAGTGTGGGTGCTACGGAAAATGCTTTGCTTGCAGGTGTTACGGCACGGGGGGAAACGCTTCTTGAAAACTGTGCTCTAGAGCCGGAAATCATGCATCTGTGTCATTTTTTACAGGCGATGGGAGCGGAAATCCGTGGGATCGGAACAAGAAAAATCTGGATGCGCAGAGCCGCGGCTTTGCGGGATGTAGAATATACGATTCCTACAGACCGGATCGTAGCGGGAACCTGTCTGTATGCTGCTGCAGCCACAAGAGGTCAGATCGGCCTGAAGGATGTGGATCCGCAGGAAATGAAATCTGTACTTCGGGTATATGAGAAAATGGGTGGACAATGGGAGATGAGGAGTGGTACACTAAGGGCGAATGCAGCCGGAATTCGTTTTCCGGTGGAGCAGGTGTGTACGATGCCGTATCCCGGATTTCCCACGGATATGCAGTCAATTCTGATGTCGGTGCTTCTTACAGTTCCGGGAGAAAGCAGGATCGAAGAAAGGATTTTTGAAAAACGCTTTCAGATAGTGGAAGAACTGAGAAAAATGGGAGGCAGGATCACGGTTACCGGCAGACAGGCGGTTGTCTGTGGTGGCAGAAAACTGACGGGGACAACGGTATGTGCCAGGGAACTGCGTGGAGGTGCTGCGCTTGTGGTGGCGGGGCTTTCAGCACAAGGAGAAAGCGTCGTGAAACATGCGGAGTATATAGAACGGGGATATGAACGACCGGATCAGTTGTTCGGGCAATTGGGTGCGGTAATCAGAATAAGGGAACAGGTGGAAGAATGAAGAAAAGATTCAGAAGAATAGAGCTGACAAAAGAAGGAAAAATGATTACAGCCGGAGCTGTGGCAGCCATCGTGCTGCTGGCTCTGCTGGCATTTTTCTTTTTGTTTCGGGTAGACAAAGTGTATGTGGTGGGAAATACCAGATACACCGATGAAGAAGTAAAAGAATATGTGATGACAACACCATTGACATCTAACACGGTGCTTGCGATGTTATTTGAAAGACATAAAAATGCAGAAAATATTCCGTTTGTGGATTCTTTTGATCTTGAGAGAGTCAATGCCCATACCATTCGGATCCATGTAAATGAGAAAAAATTGTCGGTTATATCACTCAGGGAACAGAGAGGCTGTATTTTAACAAGGACGGACTTGTGGTGGAAGTGACTGCTATGGAACAGGATGAAATTGATTCCATGGATCAGGAAGAAGAAGAACTGAATCAGTTAAAGGAGCAGGCCGCACAGGAAGCTGCCGCAAAAGAAGCGGATGCGGCACTGGAAGCTCTGACAGGAGAAAGTGCCGATACAACGGACAGGGCAGATACAGAAGATGCACAGAAAGAAGATGGTACAGAGAGTGATACGCAACAGGCAGACAGTACAGAGGGACAGGTACTTCAGGCTGTAGAGTCTGATACCGGGAATGAAAACGCGACAAAATTTAAGGCAGCAGTAACAGATGTGCCAAGAGTTATCGGCATCACAGACAAGGAAAAAGGTATCGCACTCGGAGATACGATTCCGGCGATTGCAGATGGTATCTATAATACAATTCTTGGAATCACCCGTATGGTGGAAAAGTATGAAATTCTTCCGGAGATGGTGTGTTTTGATGAGAATCAGGAGATTATTCTGGTGTATAACAACGGAAACATCCACTGCAATCTGGGAAAAGATACGCTGTTGGAGGAAAAGATTACCAGAGTAGCGGCAATTCTTCCAAAATTATCTGATTTTACGGGTATTCTCCACCTGGAAGATTATGAAACGGATATTACCAACATTATCTTTTCGAAAGAGACGCTGTATACACTGAAAATGAAAATTGCACAGATTGAGGGAAGAGACTTCAGCGAAGATACGGAAGATCCGGCGGCAGATACACAAACTGAAGACGGATCCCAGGATCCGGCAGGAGAGGGAGAGGGCAGCGCAGATTCTGCAACAGATGAAAGTGATACACAAGGAGACACCGTGACAGATCCTGATTCTGATGCTTCCGGTGAAGATACAAAGACACAGGATGACAGCACACAGGACAACGGATCCGGAGACGGAAGCGATAACAGTACTACCGAAGAGGACGGGGGAATGACGGACACCGGGGCAGGAACAGAACAAAACGGTACAGATACGTCGGAGACACAGAAAACTGCGGGGGAGTAAACCGCAGGAAAACAAAATCCGGAAAAACCTTACAAAATTCGAAAAAAAACATGAAATCTGAAAAAAATAGTTGATTAATTAGAGAAGAAATTATATTATATAACCATATGTAACTCTTTAAGATAAGGCAAAAGTACCCTGAAGGGAATAAATATAAGCGCAAGCAAAAAAGGAGGAAGTACTTTGTTAGAGATTATGACAAATGAAGCGGAATCATCTGCAAAGATTATAGTAATTGGTGTAGGTGGAGCCGGTAATAATGCAGTAAACCGCATGGTAGAAGAAACAATCGGCGGTGTGGAGTTTATCGGGGTAAACACTGATAAACAGGCTTTGACTCTTTGCAAAGCTCCTACCGTATTACAGATAGGTGAGAAACTGACAAAAGGTCTTGGAGCCGGAGCAAAGCCTGAGATCGGTGAAAAAGCGGCAGAAGAGAGTATGGAAGAGATCCGTCAGCTGATGGAAGGTGCTGACATGGTATTCGTTACCTGTGGTATGGGTGGCGGAACCGGAACAGGTGCTGCACCGGTTGTTGCAGGTATTGCAAAAGAGATGGGCATCCTGACTGTCGGTGTTGTGACAAAACCGTTCCGTTTTGAGGCAAAAACCCGTATGAGCAACGCTCTGATGGGAATTGATAAATTAAAAGACAACGTAGACACTCTGATCGTTATCCCGAATGATAAACTGCTTGAGATCGTTGACCGTCGGACTACGATGCCGGAAGCACTGAAGAAAGCAGATGAAGTTTTACAGCAGGCAGTACAGGGCATCACAGACCTGATCAACATGCCGGCACTGATCAACCTGGATTTCGCAGATGTTCAGACTGTCATGAAAGACAAAGGAATCGCTCATATCGGTATCGGCGAGGCAAAGGGCGACGACAAAGCACTGGAAGCTGTACAGCAGGCTGTATCCAGTCCGTTGCTTGAGACAACCATCCAGGGTGCAAGCCATGTGATCATTAACATCTCCGGAGATATCTCCCTGATGGATGCAAATGATGCTGCAAGCTATGTACAGAACCTGGCAGGCGAAGATGCAAACATCATCTTTGGTGCCATGTATGATGATACCGCAGTAGATTCTGCTAAGATCACGGTTATTGCAACCGGACTGAATGATGCAACTGCAAAACAGGCAAGCGTAAGCAAAGCTTCTGCAGTATCTGCTCAGCCAGTACAGACTGCACAGGTAAAAGAAGCAGCACCGGAAAAACCTGCATTTTCCCAGGGTATGACGATGCCGAGCTTCCAGATGCCAAAAGCAAATCCGGGAGCACCGACCAGCAGTACTGTTCCGAGAAAAGATATCCAGATTCCGGATTTCCTGAAAAGAAGATAAAACAGAAAAATAAAAACCCCGGGGGTGAACTCCGGGGTTTTTTGACTCTTACGTAAAAAGCAGACAGAAAGGAACAGATATGGAAAAAGAAGAATTACTGTTGATTCATGGAACAGAGTATAAAGAGATGACAAAAGAGATCCTGTATGCTGCCGGACTGGAAGCACAGATCGGAGCGAGGGACAAAAAGATTGGGATCAAGCCGAACCTGGTGGCTCCGTCGGAGGCTTTTCTGGGGGCAACAACTCATCCTGAAATTGTGGCTGGAATCATCGAATATCTGCAGGAAGCGGGATTTCAGAATATTATCATGCTGGAAGGTTCCTGGGTAGGGGATAAGACGAGAGAATCCATGCAAGTCTGTGGATATGAGAAGCTGAGCGAAATGTACAAGGTTCCATTTAAAGATATGCAGGCAGATCCCGGAGAACTGACGGAGTGCGGAGGGATGGAACTTGAGATCTGCCGGGAGGCAAAAAGTCTCGATTTTCTGATCAATGTACCGGTGATGAAGGGGCATTGCCAGACGAAGATCACCTGTGCACTGAAGAATATGAAGGGACTGCTTCCAAACCGGGAAAAACGTCATTTTCACGCGATGGGACTGCATAAACCGATTGCACACCTGGCAGTCGGACTGCCTCAGGATTTTATTCTGGTTGACAATATCTGCGGGGACTGGGACTTTGAGGACGGAGGCAATCCGGTGGAGATGAACCGTTTGATCGCCGGAAGAGATCCGGTACTGGTCGATGCATTTGTCTGCCATGAGATGGGGTATGGGGTGGAAGAAGTGCCGTATATCCGAATGGCAGAAGCGCTGGGGGCCGGATGTGCAGACTGGACACAGGCCCGGATCCGGGAACTGAATCCACCGGTTTCACAGGTGGTAAAGACCGCAAGGAGAAAAGTAGTGGAAGTAGCGGATGCCGTAGAGGAGGTGGAGTCCTGCAGTGCCTGTTACGGGTATCTGATCCCTGCACTTGACCGGTTAAAAGAAGAAGGCCTTCTGGAAAAACTGGATACGAAGATATGTATCGGACAGGGATATCGGGGAAAGACAGGAACGCTTGGAATCGGCAGCTGCACCAGGGGTTTTGCTGCCTGTCTGCAGGGATGTCCGCCTACTGATGAGGAAATCTATCAATTTCTAAAAAAATGTATACAGGAAAAAGAAGAAAGGATATAATAAGAAAGACAGAAAACTGTCTGGAAAATAATCTTTCTGTATGGAAAAGACAGAAAAAAGGAGGAACATGCTGTGAAGATTTTATTTTATGATACAAAAAGTTATGATAAAGAGTCTTTTGAAGCAAAAGCAAAAGACTATCCGGATATTCAGATCGAATACCTGAAATCTGAACTGGTTCCGAGTACTGCAAAACTGGCAAAAGGATACGATGCGATCTGTGCATTTGTCAGCAGTGATGTGGGAACCGAAACGATCGATGTCCTGTCTGCGTGTGGAGTGAAATTGATTCTGATGCGCTGTGCGGGATTTAACAATGTAGATGTGGAGAAAGCGACCGCATGTGGAATCAAAGTCATGCGTGTGCCCGGATATTCCCCGGAAGCTGTAGCAGAACACGCGATGGCACTGGCCCTGGCTGCCAACCGGAGAATTCATAAAGCCTATGTGAGAGTCGCGAAAACGACTTCAGTCTTGGTGGTATGCAGGGAGTAAATTTCTACCGGAAAACAGCCGGTATCGTGGGAACCGGTAAAATCGGTGCGGCAATGGCGAGAATCTGCCATGGTTTCGGCATGAATGTCATTGCCTATGATAAATATCAGAATCCGGCACTGGATTTTGTGACCTATGTATCTTTGGATGAACTGCTGGCACAGAGTGATCTGATCTCCCTTCACTGCCCGCTTATGGATGAAACTTACCACATGATCAACCGGGAATCCATCCAGAAGATGAAAGACGGCGTGATCCTCGTCAATACTTCCCGTGGCGGTCTGGTAAAAACAGCTGATCTGATCGAGGGCATCCGTGCAAGAAAATTCTTTGCGGTCGGTCTGGATGTATACGAAGAAGAAAAGAAAAATGTATTTGAGGACCGTTCGGATGAAATCATGGAGACTTCCATCACCGCGAGACTGCTGTCCTTCCCGAATGTTATTATTACCTCTCATCAGGGATTCTTCACTTATGAAGCATTGGATGCCATCAGTGAGACAACTCTTAACAATGCAATGGCGTTTACAAAAGGGGAAAGAACAGGAAACGAAGTGGAAATTGAGTAAAAAAGCATTGAATTTCCATCGGTATTATATTATAATGAACTCGGTTTAGAAAATAGTATGAAAAAGCGTTGACGAAGAAAGTAATGCAGTCAGATCTTTACAGAGAGAGAAATGTATGGTGGAAGTTTCTTATGGACAGGTTGCAGGAAAACCACTTCTGAGTTGTGCGTAGAAGGGTGAGATTTCATCCGAAGCGTTACCGGGTTGCTCTGTTACAGGCAATAAGAGAAAAATAAGGTGGAACCGTGCATAATAGCACCCTTAGGTGGCAGTCTGTCATCTAAGGGTGTTTTTTCGTTACTCGGGTAATGAGTTAAAGTCTGTTCTTTCATGGAATCTTGACTACTGCCGCAATAGCGTGTTTTTCTCGCTGACAATGGTAAAAAGGAGAAGAAAAATGGTAAATTTTAAAGAAGATGAACAGTTAAAAACACTGAATCATTCCTGTGCCCATGTAATGGCTCAGGCGATCAAACATCTGTATCCACAGGCAAAGTTCTGGGTTGGACCTGTTGTAGCAGAGGGCTTCTATTATGATATTGATCTTGGAGAGGATGTAATTCGTGATGAGGACATCGAAAAGATCACAAAAGAGATGAAAAAAGTTGTAAAATCCGGCAAAAAGATCATCCGTCGTGAAGTGTCTAAAGAAGAAGCACTGGAAATGTTCGCCGATGATCCTTATAAACTGGATCTGATCGCAGATCTGGAAGAGGGAAATATCACTGTTTACGATCAGGGTGACTTTACCGATTTGTGTCGTGGACCTCACGTGGATAATGTAAAACTTTGTAAACATTTTAAACTGATTCGTCACTCCGGAGCTTACTGGAAGGGTGACAGTAAAAACAAAATGCTGCAGCGTATCTACGGTGTATGTTTCCCGACCGCAGAAGAACTGGAAGCACATCTGCAGTTACTGGAGGAAGCAAAAGAAAGAGATCACAGAAAGATTGGAAAGGATATGAATTTGTTCATGGTTGACGATCTGGTTGGACGTGGTCTGCCGATGTTCCTGCCGAAAGGATATACAATCTGGCAGGAGCTGGAAAATTACATCAAGGAAAAAGAACGTAAACTGGGTTATCTGCATGTTATGACACCTTGTGTTGGTACTGTCAACCTGTATAAGACTTCCGGCCACTGGGATCACTACAAAGAGAACATGTTCCCGCCGATGGAGATGGAAGGGGAATCTTTTGTTCTTCGTCCGATGAACTGTCCGCATCATATGATGATTTATGCAAACAAAAGACATTCTTATAAAAACCTGCCGATCCGTATCGGTGAGATTGCGCATGACTTCCGTTATGAGAGCAGCGGAACGCTGAAAGGTATCGAACGGGGAAGACATTTCTGTCAGAACGATGCCCATCTGTTTGTAACACCGGAACAGATCAAGGATGAATTTACAAAAGTAGTAGAACTGATCTTCAGTACCTATAAAGATTTCGGAATCACCAATTATCGTTGTGTACTGTCTCTGCGTGATCCGGAAAACAAAGAAAAATATCATGATGATGATGAGATGTGGAACACAGCAGAAGATGCACTGCGTAATGTAATGAACAGCATCGGAATCGAATACACCGAAGAAATCGGAGAAGCTGCATTCTATGGCCCGAAACTGGATGTCAATGTACAGCCTGCCATCGGTAACGAGATTACCCTGTCCACCTGTCAGCTGGACTTCTGTCTGCCGGAAAAATTCAATCTGTCCTACATCGACAGCAACGGAGAGAAACAGACACCGGTTGTTTTGCACCGCGCAATTCTTGGATCTCTGGATCGTTTCATGGCATACATTCTGGAAGAGACCAAAGGAAACCTGCCGACCTGGCTGGCACCTGTTCAGGCACGTGTTATGCCGGTTAAGACCGATGATGAAGGTCTGAATGCATATGCACAGGAAATCGTGGATGCACTGGAAGCAGCAGATGTCCGTGTGGAACTGGATGACCGTGCAGAAAAACTTGGCTATCGTATGCGTGAAGGTCAGGTAGAAAAAGTACCGTATCTGCTGGTTGTCGGATTCAATGAAAAAGACGACAGAACCGTTTCCTTCCGTCTGCATGGCGAAAAAGAAACTACGGTTCTGCCACTGGATACTTTTGTAGAAAAGATTAAAGCAGAGATTGCAGAAAAATCAAGAGAACACATTCACGTAAACTAGAGCGTGCAGATTGCGGAAATGATTTTTCAGACACGCTCTAATTGCAGGAAAATGGGAAGAATTATGTTTTATTGATATACAATAGAAAAATCCCCTGTGGAAGTTCAGGATTTCCAACAGGGGATTTTTTTCGGTGAATATCAATAATTAATCCAATGGATTGATTTTGTTAGCAGAAATATACGTCCGTGTAAAGAAAAAGCTGCTGCATATGATGTATGCAACAGCTCGGATGCCGCTGGCCGGACTCGAACCGGCACGGCTGTTAACCGCTTGATTTTGAGTCAAGTGCGTCTGCCAATTCCGCCACAGCGGCATGAAAAACGGTTTGCTAAAACCGACCTTTATAATATCATATCAGCGGATAAAAAGCAAGCATTTTATTTTGGGATGGAAAAATAGATTTCCACTTGTATCGGAGTAAGAGAGCGGATATAATAAAAAACAGGGCTCTCTACACAGCGAAAGCAGAGCCGGAAAAAGGACTGCAAATAAGAAAACGGGGGAAAAGTGATGGCAGGACAGACAAACTGTGAGAGTTGTGCGAATTATGTATACGATGAAGAATCCGATTGCTACTGCTGCGAAGTGGATCTGGATGAAGATGAGATGTATCGGTTTTTAAGTGATACTTTTTACCAGTGTCCGTATTATCAGCTGGACGACGAATATCGGATCGTAAGAAAACAAATGTAAAAAAAAGAATAAAGTCTCTGTTTCAGTTTGACAAACAAAAGATTCTTCATTAAAATTGAAAAATAGTGGTAACTGTAAAGTTATAAAGCAGTTACGGACAGTGAAAAAGAAACAGGAGAACGGAGGAAAACTATGTATCAATATCAGGATCAGAAGGAAATGCGCCGGGCCCTTAACGGCAAGATGATCGTTATGCTGGTGGGAATCATGCTTGTTATGACAGCTCTGACATCCAGCCTGTCTTACGGTATACGGTGCTGGTCAATGGCAGGAATGGCGGACAAGGGGAATGAAGAGGTTCTGGAGGCATTAAAACAGATTGACATTACAAGCGGAACACTTCGCGCATGCAGCGTAGTATATTATATTCAGGCAGTGATCGAAACCATGGTGGGAATCTTTTGTTTCCGGTTAAACAATCGGCTGGATAAGGTTGCACTTTTGTGGAAAATGAGCCTGGGAATTCTGGGTCTCGAAGTTCTGGCGGGTGTTGCACTGACAGCAATGCATATGATCAGTCCGTTTATGATCATTTCCAATCTGCTGTTACCGTTGTTTCTGCTCTGGGCGGTTAGTGGCCTGAAAAAGGTAGCGAAAAATCATCCGGATCGTATCTATGCGGTAGAACCGAACAATCGGAAAAAAGGAAAGGAAGCAGATAAAACTTCCGTTCAACCGAAAAAAGCAGGACAGAAGAAAAGTCTGATGGAGCATGCAACACAGGTAACACCGGAGAATATCACACCACTGGAACTGACCAGGGAACTGGAGAAAGAGGATGCCAACGTAACAGAAGAGGTTCAGGAAGCATCTGAGGAAGAGGTTGCAGAAGTGACAGAAACAAAAGAAGAGAAAAAGGAAACACAGGAGCAAGAATAAAGGATCAAAATTCCCTGCCATCCGGCCAATGACCGGTTGTGTGGGGAATTTTATAGTTTACACGAGACCTTGACGACTGTCGCGATAATGTGAGAAATCTAACAGAAAGAAGGCGAGGCAATGCATTTTTTTCATTTATCCGATCTGCATATCGGGAAGCAGTTATATGGATATTCTCTGCTGGAAGATCAGGAGTGGATCCTGACAGAGATTTATGAATTGATCCGGGAGAAACGACCGGACGGTGTCCTGATCGCTGGTGATGTGTATGACAAATCAGTACCTGCAGCGGAAGCGGTTACGGTATTTGACCGGTTTCTTACCAAAGTAAGCCAGCTGGAACCGAAGATTCCGGTGCTGATCATCAGCGGGAATCATGATTCTCCGGAAAGACTGGCGTTCGGTGCAAAGATTCTGAGCAGGCAACAGATCTATGTGGCGGGAACCTGTCCACAGATACCGGAAGACCATCTGAAAAAGGTCACTTTTCAAGATGAATGGGGAGAGACAGAGGTATGGATGCTTCCGTTTGTGAAACCCGGATATGTGCGAAAACTAATGGAAGAGAGCAAAAGGGAAACAGACAGAGAGGACGGAGCAGGAGAACAAAGAGACCGCGACGGGGAAACAGAGATAAAAGTGAAAAACGGATGGGAAGAGATACGCAGGGATTATAATGAGGCGGTAAAATTTCTTCTGGAGAGAGAGCAGGTGGATACGGAGAAACGAAATATACTGATTTCCCATCAGTTCTATACTGCAGGTGGTGAGACACCGAAAACCAGTGATTCCGAGACGATAAGTGTGGGAGGACTTGATCAGGTGGATATTTCGTGTCTTGCGCCGTTTTCCTATGTGGCACTGGGACATATCCACCGCCCGCAGTCGATGGGAAGAGAAAGTATCCGTTACTGTGGTTCGATGTTAAAATACTCGGTCAGTGAGTGGGAACAGGAAAAATCGGTGACAGAAGTGATTCTGGAAGCACCGGGACAGGAACCGGTGATTCAGCTGCATCCGCTGCATCCGTTACGGGAGATATGCGTGATCAGGGGAAGACTGGAAGAGATTCTGGAAGCGAACAAAGACAGTATCTGCGAGGATTATGTCAGTATTGTTCTGACAGATGAAGAGGAACTGTATCAGCCGAAGGAACAGCTGGAACGGATCTTTACGCATATTCTGGAAGTGAGGACAGAGAGAAACCGGAAGCTTGTACAAGAATGGGAAGACGGACAGGCAGAGGATACACAGACAGATCCGAAACTGGTTTTTGAACAGTTTTTTCCCAGATTCAGGGACGGAAGCTGCAGGAAGAAGAGGCGGCAGTGCTGGAAGAAGTATTTGCGAAAATCAGGGAGGAAGAAGGATGAGACCGATGATACTGACGATGTCCGCATTTGGTTCTTATGCGGACTGCGTGACAATAGATTTCGGGCAGGTGCAGCAGGGTGTGTTTCTGATCACGGGAGATACCGGGGCAGGTAAGACAACGATCTTTGACGGGATCACCTATGCACTGTATGGACAGACCAGCGGTGGACGGAGAGACGGAACCATGATGCGCAGCCAATACGCGCCGGATGGGACGAAGACATATGTGGATCTGACATTTTCCACCGGGGGACAGGTCTGGCGGGTGCTTCGAAGTCCGGAGTATGAGAGGGAGAGCAAACGACGGAACAAAGACGGTGAGAGGACGATGACAAAGGAGCGGGGCAGCGTGGAGCTGTATCAGCCGGATGGCAGTCTGTATCCGGGAAACAGACAGGAAGTTAACCGGAAACTGGTGGAAATCCTCGGTGTGGATGCCAGGCAGTTTATGCAGATCGCGATGATCGCACAGGGAGATTTTCTGCGGCTGCTGCTGGCAAAGTCCGATGAGCGAAAAGAAATTTTCTCCCGGATCTTTGATACAAGAATCTTCGGACGGGTGCAGGAGGAACTGAAAAACAGGAACAAACGGTGTTACGGTGAGCTGGAGGATAACAGAAAGTCCTGTCTGCGGGAGATAGAACAGCTGGAAGTTTCGGAAAGCACGGTTCAGGAAAAGGAGGAACTGCTCCGGACAGGACAGAAAGAACCGGATCTTGAGGCGGTGCTTGCTTTTGCAGAGCGCATGCTGGAAGAAGATAAATTGCAGTATGAACAGAGCCAGAAAGAAATGAAAAAAACAACTGCGACGCTGGAAAAACTGAATCAGCGCTACAGTGTGGAAAAAGAGAGAGCAGAGAGTTTTTCAAAACTTACGCAGTTGGAAAAACAGATTCGTGTGCTGGAAGAGAAAAGAGAAGAAAAGGAACAGGAAAAGGAACGGATCGGTGCCGCAAAGCGGGCGGCAAAAGTAGAAATGGTTTATGTAGGCTACCGGGAGACTGCAGAGAGCAGAGAACGGATGCAGATGCAGGAAAAACAGCTGAAAGCGTGGCTGGAGGAACGGAAAGAGGAAACAGAAAAACTGAAAGAAAAGGAGAAAACCTGGAACAGTTATGTGCAGAAACTGGAGGAGAAAGAAGTGCCGGTGCTTGAACGGCTGCGACAGGCACTTGAACAGTACGGACAGCTGCAGAGCCATCTGAAAGAAGCACAGCGTCTGGAAATACACCGGCAGCAGGCAGCAGACAGTTACCGGAAAGCAGACCTTTCTTACCGGCAGCAGGCCCAACGTTATGAAACTCTGTATCAGGAATATCTTGCCGGACAGGCAGGGATTCTTGCTTCCGGGCTACAGGACAATTATCCCTGTCCGGTATGTGGTTCCCTCCATCATCCGGCTCCGGCGGAGCCGGTTTCCGAGAATCTGAGCCAGGAACTAGTGGAAAAAGAGAGAGAACGCCGAAATCAGGCGGAAAATACCAGGGAAGACCGAAGACAGAAGTATCAGCAGTCAGAAAACCTCTATCAGCAGGAAATAGCGGTCATCCGGGAGCAGCAAACGCATCTGTTACATAGAGAACAGACAGAGGAAGAAAGTCTGGAAGTGATGAAAAACCGCTGGGAAGACTGGGAAGAAAAGCCCGGAAACGATTGATAGACGGAGAAGAAAAGCTTCAGATATCCAAAAAAGAGCTGGATCGTGTCTCCGGGAGTCTGCAAAAATTCCTGCAGGAAGAAAACAGGAAAAAAGGTCAGCTGGAAGAGGTACAGCGACAGTGTAAAACTTTAAAACAACAGGAACAGGAAAAACAGAACGCTTATGAACAGGTGCGAAGGGAACAGCTTTTTGAAAAAGAAGAGGATTTTAAGAAAGCATGTATGAAACCTGCGGAGCTGGAGCGGAGGCAGAAAGCAATAGATGCCTACGAAGAGGAGTTGCGCCGGAGCTGTCAGGAAGTGGAATGGCTGAGAAGCCAGCTGAAAGAAAAAGAAGCCCCGGATCTTGAACAGACGGAAAAGGAGTTGAAAGAACAAAAAGAACAGCAGAGGCTGAAGGAGAGAGAACTCCGAAAGCTTTACAGCCGACGAGAGACGAATCAGCAGGCAAACCGAAGACTGCAGCAGCTGACGAAGGAGAGAGAGGAACTGCGAAAACGGTATCAGGTACTGAATACTCTGAGTCGCACTGCCAACGGGAGCCTTACCGGCACGGCAAAGATTGATCTGGAATCGTATATGCAGCGTCAGTATTTTCAGTATATGATCCGATGTGCCAATCGTCATCTGGAACGGATGGCTGCCGGACAGTTTCTGCTAAAATGCAGAAGTATGGAAAACCTTTCCACTCAGGGAAATACCGGTCTTGATCTGGATGTCTACAGTCTGATCACCGGAAAGGTGCGGGATGTCAAGACCCTTTCCGGTGGAGAATCCTTCATGGCAGCACTGGCACTGGCACTTGGTATGACGGATGTGATCACACAGGCTGTGGGAGCAGTTCATATCGATACCTTATTTATTGATGAAGGATTTGGTTCACTGGATGAAAACGCCAGGGAACAGGCAATCCGTATCCTCCAGGGACTCTCCGGAGGCAGCCGGCTGGTGGGAATCATTTCCCATGTAACGGAACTGAAAGAACAGATTGAGCAGAAGCTGGTGGTGACAAAAGGAAAATCCGGAAGCAAAGTCGAGTGGAAATAAGAAAAAGACCTATGCAGACCGCAAAATTTGTGGTACTGTTTTTAATATGGTCTGCAAAGACAAAAAGTAGTGTAACTGTGAAGATGTTGAACAGTTACAAAGTAGTTACAAAGCAGAAAGGGGTAAGAATCATGAGACAGTATCATGAGACAGAAAAAAAGAGATCCAGAAACTGGCAAAGATGTACCGGGAATTTCTGGATGCAGGAAAGACAGAGCGGGAATGCAGCAGCAATATCTGCAGAATCGCAAAAGAACAGGGTTTTGAAAATCTGGAGGATGTGATCCGTGAAGGAAAGCAGTTGAAAGCCGGAGATAAAATCTATGCGGAAAATATGAAAAAATCCGTAATCATGATGGAAATCGGAACAGATGATATCGAAAACGGTATGCTTCTGATAGGTTCCCACATCGATTCTCCGCGTCTGGACATCAAACAGAACCCGTTATATGAAAACGGAGGTATGGCTTATCTGGACACCCATTATTATGGTGGAATCAAAAAATACCAGTGGGTAGCTTCTCCGATGGCGATCCACGGTGTGATCGTAAAAACAGACGGAACAACCGTGCAGATAAACATAGGTGAGAAACCGGAAGATCCGGTTGTGGGAGTGACCGACATTCTGGTGCATCTGTCCGCAAAACAGATGGAGAAAAAAGGAAGCGTTGTCGTTGAAGGAGAAGCACTGGATCTTCTGGTGGGCAGTCAGCCGATGGATAAAAAAGAAGATGAAAAGGAAGAAAATCCGGTCAAAGCTTATGTGTTACAGCTGTTAAAAGAACAGTATGGCATTGAAGAAAAAGATTTTGTATCTGCCGAGCTTGAGGTTGTGCCGGCAGGAGCAGCAAGGGATTTCGGTCTTGACAGCAGCATGATCATGGCTTACGGACAGGATGACAGAATCTGTGCCTTTACTTCTCTGATGGGATTTTTACACAGCAAACCGTCTGCAAAGACAAAAGTATGCCTGTTTGTGGATAAAGAAGAGATCGGAAGCGTGGGAGCAACCGGTATGCATGCTCATTTTCTGGAAAATACTGTTGCAGAAGTAATCAACAGTCAGGGGGAATACTCTGAACTGAAACTGCGCCGCGCTCTGAAAAACTCAAAAATGCTGTCTGCAGATGTCAATGCCGGATATGATCCGCTGTATGCTGAAGTATTTGAAAAGAATAATTCCGCGTACGTTGGAAAAGGAGCGGCGATAAGCAAATATACCGGAGCAAGAGGAAAGAGCGGTTCTAATGATGCCAATGCAGAATATCTGGGTATCTTACGTAAAGCGTTTGATGATGCAAAAGTGGAATACCAGACAGCAGAACTGGGACGAATCGATGCAGGTGGCGGTGGAACTATCGCTTATATTCCGGCAGCTTACGGTATGGATGTGATCGATATCGGTGTACCGATCCTGAATATGCATGCACCGTATGAAGTAAGTTCCAAGGCAGATGTATACGAGACAACCAAATGCTACAAAGCATTTTATGAAATGTAGTAACTATTCAGTAGCCACTGTCCCGCGAGGTGTTTTGACATGAATATGTCAAAATCCCGAGACATACAAGCCAAAATGCCATCACCGAAGGTGATTTACGCGAGCAACGAGTCAAAGTCCATGCTTGCACGGAACCTTGAGGAGTGCCGCGATAACGATAAAAACTCGCAAAGCATGTTTTTATCGTTTAAATGCATTTTGGCTCGTAACTGTGAAGGTACTGAACAGTTATGAAATGTAAATAACAGGGGCTGTGGTGCGTGCCGGTAAGACCGTACAACAGCCTCTTGTATAAAGGAAGAGGACGATGACAGACCAAACTGCTTACTTAAACCTGGTACTAGAAAAACTGAAAGAACGAATCGCAAAGCTGAATCTGTCCCTTGAAGAAGGGGCAAAAGAAGTAGAAGACATGCATGAATACTACTGGGAAAACTATACGGAGATGGATCAGTACGGATATGAGGATTATGATAATCAGCAGGCTCTGTTGAATCAGCTGAATACAAATCAGCAGCAGATGCATCTGAAACACCGGTTTCAGAAAATGCTTGATTCCCCTTTCTTTGGCAGGGTGGATTTCTGTTATGACGGAGAAGATGCGGCGGAAAGTTTTTATATTGGTATCGGCAATTTTGCTGAAAGAACCGGGCAGACACCTCTGGTATATGACTGGCGTGCCCCGGTGAGCGGTCTCTTTTATGATTTCGATAAAGGAGAAGCCTGGTATGAAGCACCGGGAGGACGGATGGATGGAGAAATTGTCTCCAAGTGGCAGTATAAGATCAAAAACGGGAAAATGGTCTATGCCTTTGAGAGTGATGTGAAGATCGATGATGATATCCTGAAAGCGGAGCTGGAGCCAATGGAGATGTCCAGCTGAAAAATATTGTGCGGACGATCCAGAAAGAGCAAAATGCGATTATCCGAAATACCAGTGATCGGATTCTGGTGATCCAGGGAGTGGCTGGAAGCGGAAAGACTTCGGTGGCACTTCACAGGATTGCGTATCTTTTATATCATGACCGGAAAAACCTGAAATCCTCGAATATTCTGATCTTATCGCCAAATGGTGTATTTTCAGATTATATTTCCCATATTTTACCGGAACTGGGAGAAGAAAATATTCAGGAAATGAGTTTTGATCTCTTTGCTTACCGGGAACTCAAAGATGTGGTGCCGGACTGTGAAGACCGGTATGATATGATTGAAAGGAACCTGGTACAGCCGAAGGAGCGGGGAAGATACTGGGAAAAGCAGTCTCCGGATTTTCTGAACCAGATGGAAGGTTATCTGATGGAACTAGAGGACAGTCTGATGGATATCCGGGATTTTACGTATCGAAATTACGAGATCAAAGCATCCCGGATCCTGCTTTTGTTTTATACCCGGTTTCTGGAGATTCCGTTACTGTCTCGGATGGATGCAGTGCGGGAATATGTGGTTGATGATTATGAAACTCTTGCCGGACGGGATCTGAACGAGGAAGAACAGCAGTATTTTTACGAACAGTTCATGGCGATGTATGAGACGAGAGATATCTATGTGCTGTATAGCCGTTTTCTGGAGTCTGTCGGGATGCGTCCGCTCCCATCGGTATGGTATGAGAAGCGTATGCTACGTTATGAGGATGTCTATCCGGTGCTGTATCTGAAATATCGTCTGTTACAGCCCGCAAACGCGCAGGAGTCAAACATCTGGTAATCGATGAGATGCAGGATTATACGCCGATGCAGTACCAGATTTTGTCACAGCTTTTTCCGTGTAAGATGACGATTCTTGGAGACCGGGCACAGACTATGGATGAAAAACAGCAGGATGTGCTGACATTTTTACCGGGGATTCTCGGGAAAAAGCTTCGAAAAATCGTGATGGATAAAAGCTATCGGAATACGGTGGAAATCGCTGCTTATGCAGCTGAACTTGCCGGAATTACGGATCTTAAACTTTTTGAACGCCATGGAAAACCGGTGTGTGAGAAAAAAATTACAGAGAAAGAAGTTATCACACAGATTCTGAAGGAACTGCGGGTACAGCCGGACGGTTATGAGACAGCAGCAGTTCTTACCATAACCGATCAGGAAGCGTGGGAGATGGCAGCAATCTTGAAAAAAGAGCTGGGAGATGAACAGGTTACCTATATGAACAAGGACAGTTCCCGGTTCAAAAAAGGTATTACGGTGACAACGTTCTATCTTGCGAAGGGCCTGGAATTCGATCAGGTATTTACTGTCTGGGGCAGACAGCCGGAGGATGACCTGATCCGGCAGGCAAAATATATCTGTGCAACGAGGGCACTGCACGAACTGTATATGTATCAGGTTGTGACAGAGAAAAGCAGAGACAATAGAGAATAAGATACCGGGAAATAGAAAACAGACAAAAAGGATATCACCGCCAGAAAGTTACTGGCAGAGATATCCTTTCTTTCCTAACTCCTGTCCGATCAGATCCAGAGTTTCGCCGGAGTCCGCGGAGACGGTATGATAATGGTAGCCGGAAGTGACATCTTTCAGTGGCGTGGATTTGCCGCTTTTTAACTCTTCCAGAAAGAGCTGTACGTCTCTGCGTGATGAAATATGCAAAGGTGCCTGGAGCTGGCCGTAGATTTTATGATGAACAAAGACATCTTCAACGGTGCCGCCGAGATCCACAATAGTGCATAACTCATCGACAATCTGTTTACTGGTGTGAAAAACTTTGAAAATACGGGAAACACGGAGAGGTGCCTGGATCAGATACCCGCGATTGGTGGAAAGCACTTCATGTCCCTGAGCACGAAGCAGTGCCATATCCTGAACGATCACCTGGCGGCTGACGGTAAAATGTTTTGCCAGTGAGGTGCCGGAAATTGGTGTCTGTGTTCCGGATAAAAGTTGTAATAGTTCCTGTCGGCGTTCGCTGCCTGTCATGAGATTCCTCCTGTTGTGGTATGATATGAGAATTATAAGCGTACAGAGTACGGAACAATTCGGTATCAAAGAGGTCAGAATACCTTTTGACCCCGACATCTTAATATATAAAAGAGTATATGCCAGAAAGAGGATAATTTCCAGTTATATTTTATGAGAAATTTATAAAAATTTTCTGATAGTTTTCTTGCAGGAAGCATTTTCCAGGGTATACAATAAAGTATATGAGAAAGGAGAAAAAAGGATATGAATGAAGTCAAAAACAATTCGCCGAAACGGCCTGTGATTTTCTATTATGCAATCGCACTGGTCGTTCTGTTGGCTCTGAACTTTCTGCTGGTGCCTTGGATGAGTGAGCGAAGTGTAAAAGAGACCGGATATAACGAGTTCTTAAGCCAGGTCAGTGCCGGTAATGTAACTGAAGTAGAGGTACAGGAACAGAATGCTGTAATTTACTATAAAGTAAATGTAAACGGCAGGGAAGAGGTCTGCAAGACAGGAACTATGAATGACCCTGAGCTGGTAGATCGGCTGAATCGGGCGAATGTAAAGTTTGGTTCTGTGATTCCGCAGAAACAGTCCATGTTGGGTACCCTGATTTTCAGCTGGGTGATCCCGATTGTGATTTTTGTGTTGATCGGAAACTGGCTTTCCAAGAAAATGGCAAAGAGCATGGGTGGCGGTCCGGGCAGTATGATGTTCGGAAAGAGTAATGCAAAGATTTATGTAAAATCATCTACCGGTATCAAGTTTTCTGATGTGGCAGGTGAGGATGAGGCAAAGGAACTGCTGACAGAGATTGTAGATTATCTGCATCATCCGGAACGCTACCAGGATATCGGTGCACAGATGCCAAAAGGAGCGTTGCTTGTAGGTCCTCCGGGAACCGGTAAAACATTACTGGCCAAAGCGGTAGCCGGTGAAGCGGAAGTACCGTTTTTTTCCATCTCAGGATCAGAGTTTGTGGAGATGTTCGTAGGTATGGGTGCTGCAAAGGTGCGTGACCTGTTCAAACAGGCGAACGAAAAAGCACCGTGTATCGTTTTTATCGACGAGATCGATACGATCGGTAAAAAGCGTGACGGCAATATCGGCGGTAATGATGAGAGAGAACAGACTCTGAACCAGCTGCTGACTGAGATGGACGGATTTGATGGATCCAAAGGTGTTGTCATTCTGGCAGCAACCAACCGTCCGGATTCCCTGGATCCTGCACTGCTTCGTCCGGGACGTTTTGACCGGAGAATCCCGGTGGAACTGCCGGATCTGCAGGGAAGGGAAGAGATCCTGAAGGTTCATGCAAAGAAGATCAAGATTGCAGATAACGTAGACTTCAGTGCTATTGCGAAAGCTGCAGCCGGTGCTTCCGGTGCCGAACTTGCCAATATTGTCAATGAGGCGGCACTCCGTGCGGTCAGAGATGGCAGACGATTTGCCACACAGGCGGATATGGAAGAGAGTATCGAAGTGGTTATCGCCGGTTATCAGAAGAAGAACCGTGTACTTTCTGAGAAAGAGAAGCTGATCGTATCCTATCATGAAATTGGCCATGCACTGGTAGCGGCAAAACAGACGAATTCTGCACCGGTACACAAGATCACCATCATTCCCAGAACTTCCGGTGCCCTCGGCTACACGATGCAGGTGGAAGACGGCGAACATTATCTGATGAATAAGGAAGAACTGGAGAATAAGATTGCTACATTCACCGGTGGACGCGCCGCGGAGGAACTGATCTTCCACTCCATAACGACGGGTGCTTCCAACGACATCGAACAGGCAACCAAACTGGCAAGGGGTATGATCACCCGTTACGGTATGAGCGATGAGTTCGACATGGTGGCGATGGAAAATGTCAGCAACCAGTATCTGGGCGGTGATTCCTCCCTGAGTTGCTCCTTCGAGACACAGACACTGATCGACAAGAAAGTGGTAGAGTTGGTAAAACAGCAGCACGAGAAAGCACTGCAGATTCTGCAGGACAATATTATGAAACTGCATGAACTGGCAAAATACCTGTATGAAAATGAAACCATCACCGGTGAAGAATTCATGCAGATTCTGGAAAGACAATAGAAAAAGCCCTTTAATTCTTAAAAAAAATGTGGTAATATGAAGATTATATCAGAGCGTGTCTGGTTTCAGGCACGCTCCATTTTGAATTGAGGAGGAGCGTAATGGAAAAAGAAGTAGTTTCCAAGAACTTTATTGAACAGATTATAGAAAAGGACCTGGCAGAAGGGAAATACGAGACAATCTGCACCCGTTTTCCCCCGGAACCGAACGGATATCTGCATATCGGACATGCAAAATCCATTCTGTTAAACTATGGTCTTTCTCAGGAATATAACGGAAAATTCAACCTGCGGTTTGATGATACCAACCCGACCAAAGAAAAGATCGAATTTGTGGAGTCCATCCAAGCAGATGTAAAATGGCTGGGAGCTGACTGGGAAGACCGTCTGTTCTTTGCATCCAACTATTTTGACCAGATGTACGAAGCAGCCATTAAACTGATCAAAAAAGGAAAAGCATTTGTCTGTGATCTGACAGCAGAGCAGATCCGTGAATATCGCGGAACCCTGACAGAGCCTGGAAAGAACAGCCCGTACCGTGACAGAAGCGTGGAAGAAAACCTGGATCTGTTTGAACGGATGAAAAACGGAGAGTTTGAGGATGGAACAAAAGTTCTGCGTGCCAAGATCGATATGGCATCTCCGAACATCAATATGAGAGATCCGGTTATCTACCGTGTGGCACATATGACACACCACAACACCGGAGACAAATGGTGCATCTACCCAATGTACGATTTCGCACATCCGATCGAGGATGCAATTGAGGGAGTTACTCATTCTATCTGTACGCTGGAATTTGAAGATCACCGTCCGTTATATGACTGGGTGGTAAGAGAACTGGAATATCAGTATCCGCCAAAGCAGATTGAATTTGCAAAACTGTACCTGACCAATGTGGTAACCGGAAAACGTTATATCAAACGTTTGGTAGAAGAGGGTATCGTAGACGGCTGGGATGATCCGCGTCTGGTATCCATCGCCGCTCTGAGAAGAAGAGGATTTACACCGGAATCCATCAAGATGTTTGTGGAACTGTGTGGTGTGTCCAAGGCAAACAGCTCTGTGGACTATGCTATGCTGGAGTACTGCATCCGTGAAGATCTGAAACTGAAACGTTCCCGTGTGATGGCGATCCTGGATCCGGTAAAACTGATCATTGACAATTATCCGGAAGGTCAGATCGAAGAGCTGGAAGCTCCGAACAACATGGAAAATGAAACTTTGGGAACCAGAAAAGTACCGTTTGGCAAAGAACTGTACATTGAGAGAGAAGATTTCATGGTAGAACCTCCCAAAAAATACAAACGTCTTTACCCGGGCAACGAAGTACGTCTGATGAATGCCTATTTTGTAACCTGTGTGGGTTATGATACCGACGAAGATGGCAACGTGACAGCCGTTCACTGTACGTACGATCCTGCTTCCAAGGGAGGCAATTCGCCGGACGGAAGAAAAGTAAAAGGAACTATTCACTGGGTAAGCGCACAGGATAATGTGCAGGCAGAGGTTCGTCTGTATGAAAATATCATTGATGAAGAGAAGGGTGTTTATAACGAAGACGGTTCCCTGAACCTGAACCCGAACTCTCTTACGGTTCTGAAAAATTGTTATGTGGAAAAGAGCCTGAAAGATGCGAAAGCATATGACAGCTTCCAGTTCGTAAGAAACGGATTTTTCTGTGTGGATGCAAAAGATTCCAAAGAGGGAGCGCTGGTATTTAACCGGATCGTTTCTCTTAAGAGTTCTTTCAAACTGCCAAATAAATAAAAAGATAAAAAAAGCGGAACAGCTGCAGATCTGTGAAACAGGAGCAGTCGTTCCGCTTTTTAACTTACATGAACAATCAGTCTTCGGAATTGTCAGAAGGAGTTTCTTTTTCAGAAGAGTCTTCTTCAGATTCTTCTATATGTTTTTCGTCTTCAGGAACAGGCGAATCTGAAGGAATCGTGGTGTAGCTGCGGCACGGGGTGCAGCTGCTGACTTCCGGGTTTTCTTCTTCACCATCCCACAGATCATCGAAGTCCTCCTCACCGAGGTCATTGACTTCTTTACATTTTTTTATATAGGCAAAGGCAGCACCTAAAGCAGTACCAACGATGGCCAGTCCAGTCAGAGTTTTTAAAAGTTTTTTATTCATTTGCGTCAGTCTCCTTTTTTGTACTCTCATATCATAATATCTATTCTAATCCATTTTGCGTTAAAAGAAAAGGATTATTTTTAAGAGAACAGATGGTGGAAGGTGAACAGTGTTACTATTCACTGGCAATATCCCGCGAGGTGTTTTTTGTGAGCGAAGGTCACAGAAAACCCGAGACATACCGCGCGAATTTATGCGATCAGCATAAATTCTGTGCATCGCGCAGCGTGTTACTGAGAACGGAGTGAACAGTAATGCGTTTCCGCTTGCATCAGGCGGTGACAGGAAGTATAATGTAAGAAATCTGAGAATGTTGTCTGAAAAAAACGGATAAAACAAAGCAATGACAGATTGGGTTGAAAGGAAGAGGACAGAAATGTATAAAGCTTGTATTTTTGATCTGGATGGAACACTGGCAGATACGGTAGAATCCATTGCAAATGTTGCAAATCAAATTCTGGAGCGTTTTGGAGCGCCGGCACAGCCGGTAGAGGACTATAAATATCATGCAGGCGATGGCGGAAATGTACTGATGGAACGGTGTATGAAAGCTGCGGGAGCAGATATGAGCCGCCTGGAAGAAGGTCAGAGGCTATACCGTGAGATTTTTGCCAGAGATCCATTATATAAAGTTACCGTATTTGACGGGATGAAGGAGACTTTGAAAGAACTGAAGCGAAGAGGCGTGAAGCTGGCGGTATTGTCCAACAAGCCACATGAAGCGACATATCTGGCTGTGACCGGACTGTTTGGCAGCGATACGTTTGAAGTCATCCAGGGGTTGGAAGTGGGGATGAAGAAAAAGCCGGACCCATCCGGAGCATGGAAAATTGCGAAAAAACTACAGGTGGAGCCGTCGGAGTGCATGTATGTGGGAGACACGAATACTGACATGAAGACCGGAAAAGCGGCAGGGATGTACACCATCGGAGTGCTGTGGGGATTTCGGGAGCGAAAAGAACTGGAAGAGAATCATGCGGATGAAATTATCGACCGACCGGAAAAATTACTGAAGATTCAGGAGGAAAAATAAAATGTACAGCAAGGAGTGCGTAGAAACCTTTTTAAAACAGCAGGGACAGCTTTTTGATGAACCTGTGGCAGAGACTTATGAGGAAGCAGAAGAATTTCTTGAAGAATGTATGGCTGTTGTAGTAAAAAACATCAAAGAAGTAAAAGAATATCTGGATGAAAGCGGCATGGATGTTGAGGGCATGAGTAAAGAAGAACTTCTAGAAGCCAGTGAAATCTTCTCTTTGCCGGACGGAACCTATCTGATCGTGGAAGGATGACAACGCTACAAAAAGCTATTCTGGAAATCTTGCAACTATTCAGCCACTATTATAAATGGAATGAATAGTTACGAAAATTTTATGGAATAAGAGAAAATTAAGAAACCTCCTGTGTCTTTCTAAAAATTTGGCTGTTACTATAGTTCCTTGTAAACCAGGGAAAACTCGTAACAGAGAAACTGTAAAACAGTTACAAAATATTTTAGAAAGATACAGGAGGTTTTTATGAAGAGGAAAGACTGGACAGGTGGATTATTTTTTATTTATCTGGCGTTTGTGATATGGGTTATACTATTGAAGTTCAGCACATCACCAGATGCACTTCCTCATTTGCGAAATATCAATCTGATTCCTTATGGAGATTGCCTGATGGTAAATGGAAATCTGAACATCAGGGAACTGGCGGAAAATATATTGATCTTTGTACCATTTGGAATATATGGAGGTATGTTGGCGCGAGAAAGAGCAGGGGGAACAGTAATCCTCGCCGGGGCAGGATTCAGTCTGTTTTTAGAAACACTGCAGTATTTGCTTGCTATGGGAGCAAGTGACATTACTGATGTAATCAATAATACTCTGGGAGCAGTTATAGGGGTTCTTTTGTGGAAGGCATTTCGTAAAATTGCGGGAGAAAAAAGCTGGCTGATCGTTCAGATTCTTGCAACTGTGGGAACTGTTGGTATGTTGGGAGTGGTTGTACTGATTTGTATCACAAATGCATAGAAAAAGAAAATGTGATATGTAACAATAATAGACAATATATATATAAATGTACTTTTGAGTTTTAAATATTTGTAAAAGACATTGAATTCCCAAACGGATAATGCTAAACTAAGAAAGACATAAGAATCAACGGAACTGTTGAGACAATGAACAGTTTCGAATGAGTTCCTTAAGGAGGGAAAAGCAAATGAGAATCTTAGTTACAGGTGGTGCTGGTTATATCGGAAGCCATACATGCGTAGAACTGCTGAATGCAGGTTATGACGTTGTTGTTGTGGACAATCTGTACAATGCCAGTGAGAAAGCTCTGGAGAGAGTAGAAGAAATCACAGGAAAAAAAGTAGTATTTTATAATGCGGATATTCGTGATAAAGAAGCCATGAACGATATCTTCGACAAAGAGAAGGTAGACGCAGTTATTCATTTTGCCGGACTGAAAGCGGTAGGAGAATCTGTAGTAAAACCAATCGAGTATTATGAAAATAATATTGCAGGAACTCTGAATCTGTGTGACGTCATGAGAAATCACGGAGTTAAAAATATTATCTTCAGTTCTTCTGCAACTGTATACGGAGATCCGGCATTTATCCCGATCACTGAAGAATGCCCGAAAGGAACCTGTACCAACCCTTACGGATGGACAAAATGGATGCTGGAACAGATCCTCACTGACCTGCATACCTCAGATCCGGAATGGAATGTTATCCTGCTTCGTTACTTTAACCCAATCGGTGCTCATAAGAGCGGCATGATCGGTGAAGATCCGAAAGGAATCCCGAACAATCTGCTTCCATATGTTGCACAGGTTGCCATCGGTAAACTGGAATGTCTGGGAGTCTTCGGTGATGATTATGATACTCCGGACGGAACCGGTGTACGTGATTACATCCATGTAGTAGACCTGGCTGTAGGTCATGTAAAAGCATTGAAAAAACTGGAAGAAAAACCGGAAGTTCGTGTATACAACCTGGGAACAGGACATGGTTACAGTGTACTGGATGTGGTTCATGCATTTGAAAAGGCATGCGGTCATGAAGTAAAATACCAGATCAAACCGAGACGTGCAGGTGACATCGCCATGTGCTACTGCGATCCTACCAAAGCAAAAGAAGAACTGGGATGGGAAGCGCAGTACGGCATCGAAGAGATGTGTCAGGATTCCTGGAGATGGCAGAGCCAGAACCCGGATGGATATGCAACCGAAAAATAATAGCTGATCAGCAGGTATCCCGTAACCGGGAAGATACTGGAAAGTTACGGGAAATGAAGTATAAATAAAAAACATATAGCCCCGGATTTCATACAGCGTGAAATCCGGGGCTATTTTTAAATTTACGCGAGCAACGAGCCAAATTCGCGAAGCGTATTTTATCTCGTTGCGTTGCAAATCAATTATGCATTATGAAGAATTGATTTATGTTCGTAAATCGGTTCGCAGGTCAGCTGGATACCGAGGCGTTTGAAGGTCTGGATATCAACCTGAGACAACATCACACTTGTGTGTACCTGACAGCCTTTCAGGTTCGGGATCTGTTCCATTGCTTTCTGAGCAGCCGGGTTCAGAGCAGTACTGCTGGAGAGCGCGATCAGGATCTCATCGGTGTGCAGTCTCGGGTTGCGGCTTCCCAGATAAGCAGTTTTCAAAATCTGGATCGGTTCGATGGCAGCAGGGGAAAGAATATGTGTTTCATGGGAGATGCCAGCCAGCTCTTTCAGTGCGTTCAAAAGAAGAGCGGCAGAGGATCCCAGCAGATCAGAGGTCTTTCCGGTGATGATTTTACCGTCGGGCAATTCCATGGCAGCAGCCGGTGCATCGGTCTGTTCTGCGCGATTCAGGGCAGCACTGACAACCTTACGATCCTGTGGTGTGATATGTGCCTGCTTCATCAGCAGTTCCAGCTTGAAGACTTCGTCTTCTTTTTTGGAACCATCTACCAGTCCGGCCTTTGCCTGATAATACCGGCGGATGATTTCCTGACGGGAAGCCTCCTGGCATACCTCATCATCGATGATACAATTTCCAGCCATATTGACCCCCATGTCTGTCGGAGATTTGTAAGGGCATTCACCGAAAATCCGTTCAAACATGGCTTCCAGTACCGGGAAAATTTCCACATCACGATTGTAATTGACTGTAGTTTCTCCGTAAGCTTCCAGATGGAAAGGGTCGATCATATTGACATCGTTCAGATCAGCAGTGGCAGCTTCGTATGCCAGATTAACCGGATGCTTCAACGGGATATTCCAGATCGGGAATGTCTCAAACTTCGCATAACCGGCACGAACACCACGTTTCTGCTCATGGTACAGCTGAGACAGGCAGGTAGCCATCTTTCCGCTTCCAGGCCCCGGAGCTGTGATAACAACCAGAGGACGAGTGGTTTTGATGTAATCATTCTTTCCATAGCCTTCGTCACTGACAATATGAGAAACATTATTTGGATATCCGTCAATGGAATAAAGAATGTATACCGGGATATCTAAGTTCTCCAGTTTCTTTTTGAAGGCATCTGCGCTTTTCTGACCGGTGTACTGGGTGATCGCAACGCTTCCCACATACAGACCTTTTCCGCGAAATGCTTCGATCAATCGCAGTACATCCAGATCATAGGTGATACCGAGATCTCCACGAACTTTGTTTTTTTCGATATCTCCGGCACTTATAACAACAACGATTTCTGCCTGGTCAGAAAGCTGCATCAGCATCTGTAGTTTGCTGTCCGGAGCAAAACCGGGCAGCACACGGGATGCGTGATAATCATCAAAAAGTTTTCCTCCAAACTCTAGGTAGAGTTTGTTGTCAAACTGATTGATACGTTCCCGGATGTGTTCAGACTGCATGGATAAATATTTTTGATTATCAAATCCGATTTCATCTAACCTTGTCCTCCTGTATAAAAATAAAATAACGTAACTGTTCTGTGTCTTTTATAAACACCGCCTATCGGACAGTTAAAAAATACATTCTCTAGTATACTACAAAAGAGACGAGAAATGCTATACAGAAATGAAAAAAAAACAGTAATTTGAAAATTCGATGACGAAAGGGGGAAAAGAGTTGATTTATCGGGAAGAAATCTTTATAATAATGTAGGTATTAAAAGGAGGAAATTATGGACCAGAGACCGAATAATTATAACGATCAGGGGCCGAACGGACAGGGACCGAATGGAAATGGCGGACCCGGAGGCCCAAAGAATAAATCATCTCTGCTGGTGCTGCTGATCTGTGTACTGGCAACCCTGCTGATCTGGACAGTGTTCAGCAATATTTTACAAAGTTCCACATCGAAAGAAATCACTTATGATAAATTTCTGGAGATGCTGGATAAAGGAGAAGTCAAATCAGTAGAACTGCAAAGTGGTGTGCTGACTATTGTTCCAAGGGAACAGAAAGTGGAGGGTGTGGAATTTGAATATTCTACCACTGCGATGGAAGACAGCACAACATTGACAGCGAGACTTCTGGAGACAGAACAGAAAACCGGAAATAAGATTACTTTTAATGAGATTCAGCCAGACCCAACCGGATCGATCATCTATACTATTTTAAGTCTGCTGGTACCCTTTGTATTCCTGATTATCCTGATGAACTGGTTGATGAGAAAGATGAACAAAGGCGGCGGAATGATGGGGGTTGGAAAAAGCAAAGCCAAAGCCTATGTACAGCAAGAAACCGGTGTTACGTTCAAAGACGTAGCCGGTGAGGATGAAGCGAAAGAATCCTTGCAGGAAGTGGTGGATTTCCTGCATAATCCGGGAAAATATACGACAATCGGTGCAAAACTGCCAAAAGGAGCCCTTCTTGTAGGACCTCCGGGAACAGGAAAAACTCTGTTGGCCAAAGCAGTTGCCGGAGAGGCGCATGTACCATTCTTTTCTTTGTCAGGGTCTGATTTTGTGGAGATGTTTGTCGGTGTGGGTGCTTCCCGTGTCCGTGATTTGTTTGAAGAAGCTAAGAAGAACGCACCGTGTATCATTTTTATTGATGAGATTGATGCAATTGGTAAAAGCCGTGACAGCCGGTATGGCGGCGGTAACGATGAACGGGAACAGACGCTGAACCAGCTGCTTGCGGAGATGGATGGTTTTGATTCATCCAAGGGTATTCTGATCCTGGCGGCGACCAATCGTCCGGAGATTCTGGATCCGGCACTGCTTCGTCCGGGTCGTTTTGACCGTCGGGTTATTGTGGAACGTCCGGATCTGAAAGGACGTGTCAATATCCTGAAAGTGCATGCGAAAGATGTGTCACTGGATGAAACCGTGGATCTGGATGCGATTGCACTGGCAACTTCCGGAGCAGTGGGATCTGATCTTGCCAATATGATCAATGAGGCAGCCATTCTTGCTGTAAAGAACGGAAGAAAAGCCGTTTCTCAGAAAGATCTCTATGAAGCAGTGGAAGTTGTCCTGGTCGGTAAAGAAAAGAAGGATCGTATTCTCAGTCAGGAAGAACGTCGGATCGTTTCTTACCATGAGGTGGGTCATGCACTGGTAAGTGCATTGCAGAAGGATGCGGAGCCTGTGCAGAAAATTACGATTGTACCGCGGACCATGGGAGCACTCGGATATGTCATGCAGGTACCGGAAGAAGAAAAATATCTGAATACCAAAGCGGAGCTGGAAGCGATGCTGGTAGGTCTCCTTGGTGGTCGTGCTGCAGAAGAAGTGGTATTCGGGAATGTAACAACCGGAGCATCTAATGATATTGAAAAAGCTACGCAGATTGCGAAAGCGATGATCACCCAGTACGGCATGTCTGAAAAGTTCGGACTGATGGGACTGGCGAGTGTGGAGCATGAGTATCTGAATGGCCGTGCAACTCTGAACTGTGGCGATGCAACAGCAACTGAGATTGATCACGAAGTGATGAAGATGCTGAAAGAGTCTTACGAGCAGGCAAAACAGATGCTTTGCGAACACAGGAAAACACTGGACAAGATAGCCGCATTCCTGATCGAACGCGAGACGATCACCGGAAAAGAATTCATGGAGATTTTCCATGAAGCAGAAGGTATAGAGGGAAAGGAACCGGAACCCGCAGAAACAGCAGTGGAAGCAACACCGGAAACACCGGATGCGGAACCGATGACAGAAGCCGCATTGCAGGAGGAAGAAGTAACTGCGGATCCTGTCAGCGATACACCAGAAGAAAAGAAAGTACAGGAGCCGGTGAAGGAAGACTCACAGGAATCTCCGATACGGGAATAAAAGAAATATCTGCCGGAAGGCAGGCAAAGAGAAAGGAAAATGGAACAGGAGACTGCGCCATTTTCCTTTTTTCAAAAACAGAGATCTGAGGAACATAGGAAAGAAGGGAAAACAGGGGTTATGTTTGATATACAGGAAGAACTGAAAAAACTGCCGGGAAAACCGGGAGTTTACATTATGCACGATGCGAAAGATACGATCATCTATGTGGGGAAAGCCATCAGTTTGAAAAACAGGGTCCGGCAGTATTTTCAAAGCAGCAGAAATCTTGGAATCAAGAAAGAACAGATGGTGCAGCAGATCGCCCGGTTTGAGTACATCATCACAGATTCCGAGCTGGAGGCTCTGGTGCTGGAGTGTAACCTGATCAAGGAACACCGGCCGAAGTACAACACGATGCTCAAGGACGACAAAACTTATCCGTATCTGAAAGTGACGGTTAATGAGGAATATCCGCGGGTACTGTTTGTGCGGCAGATGAAAAAGGACAAAGCAAAATATTTCGGACCGTACACCAGTTCCAATGCGGTCAAGGATTCGATGGAGCTGATCCGCAAGCTCTACCATGTCCGTACCTGCAACCGGAATCTGCCACGGGATATCGGCAAGGAGCGCCCCTGCCTGTATTATCACATCAAACAGTGTAAGGCACCGTGTCAGGGGTATATTTCCAAAGAGGAGTACCAGAAGCAGATTGAGGGGGTGCTGGATTTCTTGAACGGGGATTATAAAAAACTGTTAAAAGAACTCGAAGAGAAGATGCTTGCGGCATCAGAAGAACTGCGTTTTGAGGAGGCCGGGGAATATCGGGATCTGATGCAGAGTGTACAGAAGATTGGTGAGCGTCAGAAGATTACCGGAAGTCAGGGAGAGGATAAGGATGTGATCGCGATGGCGATGGATGAAGAAGATGCAGTGGTACAGGTGTTTTTTATCCGGGAAGGTAAAATGATCGGAAGAGATCATTTCTATCTGCGGATCGCAGCAGATGCCACACCATCGCAGATCCTTCTGAATTTTGTGAAACAGTTCTATGCAGGGACACCGTTTATCCCGAAAGAGCTGATGCTGCAAAGAGATATTGATGAGATTGAAGTGCTGGAGGAGTGGCTCAGTAAAAAACGGGGACAGAAAGTGCATATCAGGGTGCCGAAAAAGGGAACGAAAGAGAAACTGGTGGAACTGGCAGCAAGGAATGCACGAATGGTACTGACCCAGGATAAGGAGAAACTGAAACGGGAAGAGGGAAGAACAATCGGAGCTATGAAAGAAATCTGCGATCTTCTGGAACTGGACAGTCTGCAGCGGGTAGAGTCCTATGATATCTCCAACATCAGCGGATTTGAGTCGGTAGGTTCCATGGTGGTTTATGAAAAAGGAAAACCGAAAAGAAACGATTATCGCAAGTTTAAGATCAAATCTGTACAGGGACCGGACGATTACGCCAGCATGGAAGAAGTGCTGACAAGGCGGTTCCGGAGAGGAATTGAGGAACAAAAAGACAAAGAAGAAGAGGAATTCAGTGGTTTCAGTCAGTTCCCGGACCTGATCCTGATGGATGGTGGAAAGGGACAGGTGCATGTGGCAGAACAGGTACTGGCGGAACTCGGGCTTACGATTCCGGTATGCGGTATGGTCAAAGATGACAATCACCGGACAAGGGGGCTGTACTATCAGGAGCATGAGATTCCTATCAGTCACACCAGTGAGGGGTTTAAGCTGATTACGAGAATCCAGGATGAAGTGCATCGGTTTGCTATTGAATATCACCGTCTGCTTCGAAGCAAGGGACAGATCCATTCGATTCTGGATGATATTGAGGGTATCGGGCCGACACGGAGAAAGGCACTGATGAAATATTTCAAATCCATCGAGGAGATCCGGGTGGCAAGTGAAGAGGAACTTGGTAATGTTCCGTCGATGAATCGGCAGTCTGCACAAAAAGTGTACCAATTTTTTCATTCTTGATGGTTGATTTCTTGCAGTTTGAGGTTTCATGTGATAAGATATTTATAAAGTTTTGAAAAAGGAGAGCGAGATATGAAGGCTGTAAAACTGACCAAACTGGTTCAAGAAATGAACCTGAAGAATCTTACGCCGGAAGTGGACATGGAGCATGTACGCATCACTCTTCCGGATATTAACAGACCGGCCCTTCAGCTGACAGGATATTTTGAACATTTTGCCTCTGAACGTGTACAGATTATCGGTTATGTAGAGTATACTTATTTGATGCACCTGAATCCGGAAGAGAGAAAACGCAGTTTTGAGAATTTTGTATCCAAACAGATTCCCTGTGTGATCTTTACGACGATGACGGAACCGGATGAAGATATGCTGGATATGGGAAGAAAGTACAATGTGCCGATTCTTGTAACAGAAAAAACCACATCCAATTTCATGGCAGAGATTATCCGCTGGCTGAATGTGCAGCTGGCACCGTGCATCTCCATTCATGGTGTACTGGTGGATGTATATGGCGAAGGTGTTCTTATCATGGGTGAGAGCGGTATCGGTAAGAGTGAAGCAGCTCTGGAGCTGATCAAACGTGGTCATCGTCTGGTAAGTGATGATGTGGTGGAGATCAGCAAAGTCAGTGATGTGGAACTGGTGGGAACTGCACCGGATATCACCCGGCATTTTATTGAACTGCGTGGTATCGGTATCATTGATGTGAAGACGCTGTTTGGTGTGGAAAGTGTAAAAAATACCCAGTCCATCGATCTGGTCATCAAACTGGAAGAATGGAGCCGGGATAAAGAATACGACCGTCTGGGACTGAAAGAAGAATATACAGAGATCCTTGGCAATAAAGTGGTGTGCCATTCTCTGCCAATCCGTCCGGGTCGAAATCTGGCTGTTATCGTGGAATCTGCGGCAGTCAACCACCGTCAGAAAAAGATGGGATATAATGCGGCACAGGAACTGTATAACCGTGTACAGGCGAACCTGGCAAAAAAGAAGGAGGACTAAAAAGATGAGTTATTGTTTTGGAATTGATATCGGAGGAACAACCGTAAAATGCGGATTATTTACAACAGAAGGTGTACTTCTGGAAAAATGGGAGATCAAAACCCGTACAGAAGAAAATGGAAAAGCAATCCTTCCGGATGTAGCAGAAACGATCCTGAAAAAAATGGAAGAAAAAGGAATTGAAAAAACAGAAGTTACTGGTGTGGGTGTAGGTGTTCCGGGACCGGTTGTAAAAGAAAGAGAAGTACAGGTGGCAGTTAATCTGCACTGGGGATATACCATGCTGGCAGATGATCTGGAAAAACTGCTGGATCAGATTCCGGTAAAAGTAGGAAATGATGCTAACGTTGCAGCTCTTGGTGAGATGTGGAAAGGCGGTGGAGAAGGTACAAAGAACCTGATCATGGCTACACTGGGAACCGGCGTTGGCGGCGGTATTATTGTGGACGGTAAGATTGTCACCGGAGCACATGGGGCAGGTGGAGAAATCGGACATGCCTGTGTGGAACCGGAAGAAACCGAAAGCTGTAACTGTGGAAATAAAGGGTGTCTGGAACAGCTGGCTTCTGCTACCGGTATCGTAAGAATCGGTAAAAAAATCATGGCAGAAAATACTGCTGAGACAAAACTGCATCTGGATAATTTCAGTGCAAAAACCATCTTTGACGCATATAAAGAAGGCGATAGTGTAGCAAAACAGATCGTAGATAAATTTGCCGAGTATCTGGGAACGGCACTGGCTATTTTCACCTGTGTAGTAGACCCGGAAGTAATCGTTATTGGTGGTGGTGTATCCAAAGCAGGTCAGCCTCTGATAGATGCAGTGGCAGGCTACTACAAAGAACACGCTTTCATCAGCTGTAAAGGCACTCCGATCGTTCTGGCAAAACTGGACAACGATGCCGGAATCTACGGAGCTGCAAAACTGGTAGTCGCTTAGATGAAAATAAGAACAAACAATGAGATGAAATCGTTGTCTGAATGTAACTATTCAGTAGTCACTGTGAAGGTACTGAACAGTTACGTCTGAATAACAAAAAGAACGGATACAAATCCATGAAAAACATGGTATTGTATCCGTTCTTTTTGTTGCATTGTATCACGATAACCGGTCCGGTGGATCAATTATGATTCCATCTGTTATGTGGATCTGTCAGGCGGCCGGAGCTGCATCCTGTCCGCCGGTATCCGGAGTGGCAGGATCACCGCCTGCAGCCGGAGCAGAAGCATCCGGTGGTGCAGCACCGGTGCCACCGGTATCCGACGGTGTTGCGCTAGCACCGGCATCGGTTGTTGTGCCATCTCCGGTCGCAGAATCTGTGGTTTCTCCGGTAGTGGTATCACCATCTGTATTGCTCTCAGAGTCGGAAGGACTTGCTTCCGGTGAGGGCAATGGAGGTGGTGTAGGAGCCACATAATGGCGGGTACACCGCACAGTAGGAATTGTAGAAGTTTCAAAATATTCTGTACGGGTTGGGCATCCGGAACCTGCCAGCAGTCCGCTGGAGGTACAGATCGTAGCCTGCTTTACAGTAGAAGGAATCTCGAAATCCACATAAGGAAGATCCGCATGAATCCGGTCCATAACCTTTTTCCACAAGTTTTTATGGAAAGATTTGCAGTCATCTTCCAGAAATTCGTTGGTGTCATAACCTGCCCATACGGCACAGGTGTAATATGGTGTAAAACCTGCAAACCACACGTCACGGGTTGCAGAAGTTGTACCTGTCTTACCTGCTACCGGCATATTATCCAGTTTCAGACCGTTACCGGTACCACCCTCATCGTTGACAACACTTTCGAGAGCACTTGTGAGCAGATAAGCGGTGCTTTCACGGAAGACTTCGGTTGTTTTTGGTTTGTTTTCCAGTACCACATCCCCGTTCTGATCCAGAATCTTGGTATAAAATACCGGTTTGGTGTAAGTACCACCGTTAGCGATTGCAGCGTAGGCAGCAGTCAGTTCCAATGTGGAAACACCGTTGGTGATACCGCCCAGGGCAGTAGGTTCTCTGGCGTCATCGAAAACCTGACCGTTGATTATTTCGTGATCGGTAACTTTTTCGAACCCCAGATCTTTCAGATACGTATATCCAAGTCGTGGGGTCACATCACGGAAGCACTGTACGGCAATGGTATTACAGGAATACTTGAGAGCATCACGGATCGTCATGGTACCGCGATAACCGCTGTAGGCATTTTTAACCGGGCGGTTTGTATTCTCATAAGTGATGGCCTGATCCACATAAGTGTCTGCCAGAGTAAGTCCAAGATCATTGATAGCAGGTCCGTAAACAGCCAGCGGTTTGAAAGTAGAACCAGGCTGGCGGTAGGTATCGGTTGCCCGGTTCAGAGTAAGACTGGCAGTCTTTTCACCACGTCCTCCGACCAGAGCTTTGACATATCCGGTGTGCTGGTCAATGATAACCATAGAAGATTGTGGCTGAGGAGCAAAGCTGATTCGTTCGGCAAGAATAGTTTCACCTTCACCAACGACGGCTGCTTTATATTCATCCACATAGTGTTGTGCTTCTTCTTCGGAGTCAAATAAAAGATCAAAATTATCTTCTCCATGATCTTTGAAATATAGTTTCATCATTTCTTTACTATAGTTCTGGATGGTTCCGTCTGCTTTCTGCACTGTCAGGGCCCAGTCGATACCGAGCTGTATATGAGCCGGGAAGTTTTCTTCATTTTGATATTCTTCATCCAGGATAGACTGAATTGCCGGATCCTGTGTGGTATAGATCCGAAGACCACCACTGTAAAGTGCATTTTGTGCCTGTACTTTTGTATAGCCTTTCTGTTCCTGCAGATCGGTAATGATCTGTGAGGTCAGTTCATCAATGAAATAAGAGTACGGGGTAGCGGTTTCCTGGGAAGAATCTGTTTCCTGGATCCGTTCATAAGACGTTGTCAGCAAGCGCTTCCTGATATTCTGCTTCGGAAATATATCCCTGATCCCGCATATTGGTCAGTACCTTTTTGCGACGTTTTGCATTTTCTTCCGGAAAACGAATCGGATTATATGCATAAGGATTCTGGGGGATTGCAGCAAGTACGGCACATTCGGAAAGTGTCAGATCTTCGCTGTTTTTTCCAAAATAGCGCTGAGCCGCGGCCTGAACACCATAAGTTCCCGCAGACAGATTGATGGTATTCAGATAATTTTCCAGAATTACACTTTTGGTATCCATTCCTTCGGCAGTCAGGGAAGCTTCCAGCTGAAGTGCCAGATACTGTTCCTGGATCTTACGCTTGAAACGTTCGATCTTACCTTCGTTGGTCCAGTTGGTAAATACATTATTTTTCAGAAGCTGCTGTGTCAGAGTACTGGCGCCCTCATTAAAATGAAATCCATGGGAGACACCGTTTACAAAAGCACGTAAAATTCCCTGGATATCAATTCCATTATGTTCGTAAAAACGTTCATCCTCGATGGCAACGATTGCATGCTGCATATTCAGCGGAATCTTGCTGATCGATACCGACATACGGTTGGCATTGGGAGCGGACAGTTTCTGAAGCTGATTACCATCTGCATCATACACGAAGGTGGCATTTCCACTGGGCATGATGTTTACATCAGAGATATCCGGAGCAGTATCGAGAATAGCACGGAAGGCGCCAATCCCCATGCAACAGAAGATCACACATACTGCAGCAAAACTCAGAAACAGAATGCGCAGAAAAGTGACACCCGCCCGTTTTCCTCTTTTCGAGGAGGCGGAAGACAGTTGTTTTCGCTTTTTCTGGGTGGAATTTTTTCCAAAATTCATTTGTGTACCTCCTTTATCCTGCTTATTATAGCAAATTTCAAAATTCAATAAAAGACTGAATTAAAAAGTTCACATTTTCCTTGCATCCAGAAAGGAAAATCCCCTATAATAAAAAAACAATGAATGATACTTATAAGGAGAATTACCATGTTGGAGCGATATAAAACAGTCTATCGTGGAAAAGAAGGGGAAATTATTGAAAAGAAATCCCGCTTTATTGCTACGGTACGTCTTGTGGAGACAGAAGAGGAAGCGCTGGCATTTATTGAAGAGATGAAGAAAAAGTACTGGAATGCCACCCATAACTGTTTTGCCTATGTGATCGGAGAGCGGAGAGAATGTGTGCGATGCAGTGATGATGGAGAACCAAGTGGAACAGCAGGAAAACCCATGCTGGATGTGTTACTCGGAGAAGAGCTGTATAACACAGCGGTTGTGGTAACAAGATACTTTGGTGGAACGCTTCTGGGAACCGGAGGACTTGTACGTGCGTATTCGAAGGCGGTACAGGAAGGTCTGGCACAGAGTGATCTGATCGAAAACAGTATGGAAATA